>JAEEGL014634151.1_pt1 | contig 11240 bp, 13 predicted proteins | sample 9134231 | NCBI WGS metagenome assembly JAEEGL01 (sample SAMN16246548, study PRJNA631951) | gut metagenome | biome: gut microbiome; feature: rumen; material: fiber-attached | host: Bos | place: Iran: Karaj | collected 2018-10
GCAGGTGATGACGTGGTCGGAGCCGTATTCGAAGACGCCGTGGCGCACTTTGACCTGTTTGATGTACTTGAGGCCTTCATCCTTGGCGCTCTGGCCGATGGCGAAGACGCTGTCAAAGAAGTTGAACAGGCGGCTGCTGCCGGCAAGGTCGTTTCGGGTGATGGGACTGCAGAGGGCGCGCTTGGGCGTGTGGGCGATGATGAGGAGGTTCCAGTCGTGCTTGATCTTGAGCATCTTGAGCTTCTGCATGAAGGTGCCGGCATCGGAGCCCTTTTCCATATCGTTGCAGAGGTAGCCGATGTTGTCCACCATGATGGTGTCGCACTCCAGCTGCAGGGCCGCTTCCTCGATGTGCTGCAGCATGAGGTCTTCGGCCCTTTTGGGCATGGCGAACATCGGGTCAATCTCTGCCCGGAGGAAGCCGGGCGGGAACATGTGGGTCTCGGTGCCGTCGTCGGAGGTGTAGCGGAGCTGGAACTGTTTGTCGGAGAGCTCGCAGTCGATGTAGAGGACGCGGCGCTTCCGGGCGATTTCGTCGGCCATCTGGACGGCAAGGATGGATTTGCCCAGGTTGGAGTCGGCGAAAAGGCAGCAGACTTCTCCTTCATACCAGAGTGACAGGTAGAGAGGTTCCGGGTCGGGGCGCTTGCGGGCGTCCTCTACGGTCTGGTTGGCTGTCTTGACGAGGAACATGCCGGATTTGGTGGTATTCTCCGCCTCTTCCAGGACACCGGATATCGCTTTTAGCGGGTCGGTTGCCATGTTCACTTCCTCCTACGCTGTTTGTACCGGATGGGGGTATTTTTTCGTTTGTAGTTGAGCACTACTTCGCGGTCAAAGAGCCGCTTGCCGTCCGGCATGGTGAATGGGAGGCGGGATTCAAGGGGGCCTTCGTCGCAGTAGCGGAAGATGGTCCGGGTACTGACGTTGAGGATCCTCGCTGCCTCGGCCAGGTTGATAAGGTCCTTGCTCTGCTGCAGCATGGTGTCTTTGACTGCTTTCGATACCGCCTTGGTGATGGCGGGTTCCAGGACCTTGTCAAAGAAGTTCTGAAATATTTCGTCTGTTGACATGGTTCGTAATATTTAGTTTAATCAATTATGGGGTCTGGCCAGCCCTTACTGATGTTTGTTCAGCGATGGCAAAATTATGGGTTAGTTTTGGCACTGACAATGTGACAAAAACCGCGTTTTGTGGCTCGAAGTGTGCGATAGTTGGCACTTTAAGTTGACACAATAAATACGCGGCAGGTCAATTGGATAGGCTTTTGTTTGCGGTGGTGCCCGTGTGGCTCTCCGGGCACCACGAAATGGAATTCGCGCAAATGGGCCTATTGTCATAGTATGACAGAAAAAAGTTGATATTTCTGTGATTTTTTTGTCAGTGCGCCCTGTCAGAAGCGGGGTAAAAAAACGGCTCCTTCGGAGGGAAGGAGCCGGATCAGGGGCGATGGGAGCCCCGCTGGCTAGTTGAAGTAGTCGTACTTGTCTGACAGTTTCTCTGCGACGTCCAGATGGTCGGCCTTAATGTACTTTCGCAGCATCTCAAGGTCCTGGTGGCCGGTGATTTTGATGATGTCGTAGGCGTCGATGCCGGCAAGGTACATGAGGGTGGCGCCGGTACGCCTGGCGGTGTGTGACATGATGAGCTTGTACTTCTCCACCATCTCTGTCTTCTTGACGCCGCCGTTGGTTGTCTCCCTGGGCACGAGCTGGGTGATGCCGGCTGCTCTGCCGACCTGCTTGATGAGTTTGTTGATGGTCTGGTCCTCTACGTGCGGCAGGTTGTAGTCGTATTTCTCCAGAATCTGCTTGAGCTCGGCCTTACAAGGGATGCTGACCTTGGCGCCGGTCTTCTGCTGGGTGATGTCGATGAAGGTGATTTCCTTCGTCTTGATGGTGGGCATGGTCTCGCCGGGGTTGTCCGGATCCGGGACTTCCTCTATCCAGTGCTTCTTCTTGGTGTGGATGTCTTCCGGATGGATGTTGTTGTAGTCGGAGACGCGCTGGGCGGTCCAGACACCGACCATGAAGATGTCGCGGACTTTCTCGGCGGCTGGCTCGAGGCCGGAGATATCGGCGTTCATCATGGCGTCCAGTTCCTCTTTGGTGAGGTAGATGTTGTCCACTTCCACGCGGATGCCTTTGAACTTGGGATTCTTGTAGATGGCGTTGTGGTGGATTTCGTCGGCTTCGGCGGCGGCCATGATGGCCTTGAGCTCTTTGACAATCTTGCCGGCGGAGTTGATGTTGTAGCCGCGGCGGTTGAGGTAGGCCTGGAAATCGTAATAGAACGGGAAGTTGATGTCCTCGAAGTAGAATGTCTTTTTCTTCTCGGCTTCGTAGGCCTTGAACTGCTTGAGGCAGGTCTTGATGGCTTTGACGGTGCCAAGGCTGTAAGGGGTGCCGCGGTTGGTCATGCGGCTGCCGTTGGTGATCTGCTTGGTGAAGTCGTCGATGTACTGGTCAATGGTGACGCGCTTCTTTTCTTCCTCCACTTTCTTCGCTTCCTCCTGCGCGCGCTTTTTGTCTTCCTTCACCGGCTCGTGGAGGACGGTGTTGATGGCCTGCTTCATTTCTTCTTTTGTGGGAGCGACGTTGCCATCGAGCATGGAGTTGAGGGTGAGCTTGAGCCGGTTGAGTTTGGACCAGAGGTCGGGGTTCTTGTCCTGGTAGGCGGTCATGGCCTGAGAGCTTTTCTTGGCTTTGTTCCAGGAAGGGATATCCACTTCAAGGCCGGTGGACATTTTGTAGTTGACTCCGAGAGGGCGGGACTGGAGACGGACGAAAAGGGTGGCGTAACCCTTGGTCTCCTTTGTTCTGATTTCGAAAAATGTAGGCATAATCCGTATGTTTTATAAATGCTGAAGCAAAGATACGAATTATTTGTCAATTGTGGCTCGTTTGTGGCTCGTTTTTCGTCATTGTTTGTCTTGGTATTTCATAGCAAGTGTGACAAAGTATGTGGCTATCAATGCGTTACGCGTGAAATCGCAAGACAAATAAAGACGTAAAAGTCATTTTCCCAGCACCACTTTAACCCGCTGATTATCAGCGGGTTTTTTTGTTTCCTTCCCACTTTCCGTCACAAATGTTCACCGTGTCCCATTCCTTGGGACGCGGTACACGTTTTCCCGCCTAAACCGCTCACCGTGTCCCATTCCTGGGGACGCGGTGAACACCCGCCCGGGAGCAGGTTGACGCTATCATTGTAGCAAGCCCAGCAATTCATCAGGACTGCTAGGTCCGTGTTTTACCTATAAATTTAAATTTGTATTTTCGATTTTATTGTCTATCTTTGCAATTAACAATGCTGTTAAACAATGCTGTTAATATGAATATTGAAGATAAGATTCTCGCGGCGGCCGGGGAAGAATTCTACCGGTCTGGTTTTGATGCCGCATCAACCTCCAGGATTGCAAAAAGCGTGGGCTTTACCCACGCAATGGTCAATTACTACTTCCGCACCAAGGAGCAGTTGTTCCTTCGGATACTTGACAGTCACGTAGAAAAAGCACTTTCCGTCCTCCGGGTCATAATGCGCGGGAACAGCGGAATGGAAGAGACCCTTACCAAAACGGCAGAGGCTCTTTTCAGCCTCTTCAATGAAGACCGGTCTTTCCCGTTTCTGCTGCTGGACGCCTCCAGGAGCCATCCGGAATACCTTGCCAGATACCGGGAATCACTGTTGGAATCGGCTAAGGGCGTACTCGAGGGACATGTCGGGCGCTTGAAGGATTCGATCCAAGACGGCAATGTAACCGGGCTTTTCGAGAATGTCCTGACGCTTGCCTACACACCGTTCTTGCACATTCCATTTTTGACAAATGTCGCAGGTTACGGTGAACAACAGGTCGAAGATTACCTGCAGCGAAGGAAGGCAGAGATACTTATTCTCCTTAAGAAACGTTATTCAAATGCCAACTGATATGAATACTCAAAAGAAACTGTACTGGGGCAAGACGGTTGCATCATTCTTCCTTGTCCTGTTCACCATGCCCCTGGGGCACGGCCTGATGCGCGTTATGGAGGATACCATGTCGCATAATGCTCTCAATGTCAGTGCCTTCATTATGGGCGCCGTCGGACTGGCCATTGCAATCTGGGGCGTATTTGTAAAAGGCGATACAAAGCAGACGCTCTTTGGTCTGTTTGGCGGGCTTCTCTTCTGGACGGGTTGGGTAGAGTTTATGTTCGGATATTTCGCTGCCCGGTTCGGCGTCCATTACGATCTGGTCGGATCCGGAATCGTCCAGACTACGACAGAATACGTTAATGGCATCGGCGTCAATCATGAAATGCTGATCAATGGTATCAACGTCAACGACATCCCTGCAGCGGAGCTGAAGGCCATGCGCGGCTCCCGGCCGGAATACCTGATTATGCCGGCGTCGTTCGGCTTCTGGGTGATGTTCATTGTCTTGTATCTCTTTGGTTCCAAGACAGGCTGTCACGCGCTTAACTGGCTGCAGAAGGTCTTCTTCGGAAAGAATCGCGACACCATCGTCCCTCACAATATGAGCCATCACACGGCCATTACCACCTTCATGGAACTGAACATCATGATGTGGACCATGTACCTGCTCCTGATGTTTGTCTATGACCCGGTTTTCCTGGGAGAAAGCCACCCCGTCACCATTGCCATCGCTATCGGATGTCTGGTTGGCTCCATATTCATGTTCAAGTACGAACTGAAACTCGGGGCCTGGGGCCCTAACATCAGGATGGCCATCTCGACCGTCGTCATCTTCTGGACGACCATTGAGGTCTTCGCCCGTAACGGGCTCTTCACCGAGTTCTGGGTGGATCCGCTCGGCCACGTGCCGGAAATGGTCAGCATCCTGGTGACATTCCTTGCGCTTGGCGCAATCCTGATTATTCGCAGCAGGAGGAAGTATCCATATCAGTAACTGTAACGTTCCCGATATTCCCAGACGTATAGAATATCAGGCCGAAGCATTCAGAATCCTGTCCCTGACGTAAGAAGGGAGGAGCTTCATCCTCATCGGTCACCCTAATGGATATCGAGAGCCTCGTGAACGCGAACGGGCTGTCCCGCCTTGCTTTCCTGCGCGTGGCGATGGGCCAGTACGGAATTCAGAGGAAAGACCTCGCGGAGAAGCTGGGCCTGAACTACACGGGCGTGAACCGTCTTTGTCGTAGAAGTTCAGTCCGGCGCGGATATCGTCCCCAAAAAAGGGACGTAACCCGCAAATACAGGCTTTTTTGACAGTATCGTCCCTGTTTTTGGGACGATACCAGCACCTCTCTATTTTATGAAAGTCATATAAGTATTTTATGTTTTTCGTAAAATTGGCATTATCTTTGCCTGTCGATACCGCAAAACAAATATATCAAGGATATGAGCAATTCCACCCAAAAGAGCATCAAGCGGCTCTCCTTCGCCATTCTCATAATAGGCGGCATCACACTTATTTACACCTACGTCCAGATGATTTCACAGTTGTGGCTGAACAACTTTATCATACCCATAACCTGGAATCCGGACATCAGGGGCTGGCAGATTTTTATTCTGGTGGCCCGTTTCATCGGCATTACGCTTCTTTTCGCCCTGTGCTGCGTCTTCCTGTACCGCATCAACAAGGGTCTGAAAGATGGAGAGATCTTCCCTAAATCCAACATATCCCTCATACGATGGTCGGCTTTGGTCGCCGCGTTCCTTGCCTTTGTCCACTCCAATTTAGACGCTGTGGTGAAAGGCGAATCGGAGTTTATGCTTGATGCCAACACTGTTCTTGTCCCTCTGGTTGTCCTTCTCTTCGCGGGGCTCTACAAAATGGCCTATCTGGCAGCAAAAGACAGCAAGCTCGCGATATGATTACGGTAAACCTCGACAAAATGCTCTGGGAGCGGCATATGAAACTCTCCGAGCTGTCCGAAAAAATAGGCATCTCCCTCACCAACCTTTCCCTTCTCAAAACGGGGAAAGGCCGGGCCATACGTTTCTCTACGCTCAACAAACTCTGCAACGTACTCGACTGCCTCCCGGGCGACATCCTGGACTACCAGCCCGACCCGGAAGGAACTGAAATAGAGGAGGATATCTACGCGGATTAAGCTGGCTTGTACAGCTCCCATCAGTTTCCCAGCTGCTCAACCGTTCACCGTGTCCCATTCCTCCACAAACTACCGCTTGATTTGCCACAAAAAAGCGTATCTTTGTAACGAAGGAAGACACAATCTATGAATACTTTACTCAAAGCGATAACCCAGAGGGCGGACGAGCGGCAGGTGGAGGGGCTGGCACGGTTCTTCAAGACCGGGCCGGGGCAGTATGGCGAGGGCGATAAGTTCCTCGGAATCAAGGTGCCGGTAACGCGGGAGGTCGTGAAAGCCTGCTGGCGGGAAACCACGCTGCAGGACTTGAAAGAATGCATCGCGAGCGAATATCACGAAGTGAGGCTCGCCGCGCTGCTGGCGCTGGTGCAGATATTCGCCCACGCGAAGAAAGCCCCGGCAGGGCAGGGAATGACGCAGCAGGACTGCGTCGACTTCTACCTTGCCCACACCGACCGGATCAACAACTGGGACCTGGTGGACCTGAGCTGCTATCCGCTTCTGGGGGAGTGGCTGCTGGACAAGGACAGAAGCCTTCTGTATGACCTCGCAGACCGAGGAAAGACAATATGGGAACAGCGCATCGGCATAGTCAGCACGATGACATTCATCCGCCACGGGCAGCTGCAGGACACCTTTGACATCGCGGATATACTCCTCCATCACCCGCACGACCTCATCCACAAGGCCGTGGGCTGGCTGCTGCGCGAGGCAGGAAAACGCGACACGCAGGCGCTGGTCCGCTATCTGGAGCCCCGCTACCGTCAGATGCCGCGGACCATGCTCCGCTATGCCATCGAGAAGTTCCCCGAGGCGCAGCGCCTGCAATATCTGAAGAAATAAGGGACCCTATCCTGGCGAAAAGGCCCTGGTAGTTCTCTCCTTCATCCCAGGTGAGAAGGTTGATGGAGTGAAATCAAGGTGTGGCCGTCCCATTTGTCGGCCACAAAGTAAGCACATTTTTTCTATATTTGCATAAACAAATAACCACATCCATGAAACGATTCTTCACCCTTCTTCCGGTTTTCCTCCTGGCAGCGGCCGGATGTTTTTCCTGCGCTGAGCCCGGCTCCGATGATGTCGACATCAAAGTCAGCCGTATCTGGGAAAGCGAAAAGCATTGCGCATTCACTTCGATTGCCTCCTTTGGCGGCCGCTACTATGTGGCCTTCCGCGAGGCTGGAAGCCATATCTTCGAGGCCGACGGCTCGGCCCGCGGGCAGATCAGGATCCTGGAATCCCGTAACGGCCGGAAGTGGAAGTCGGTCGCCTGCCTTTCCAAGGAAGGCTACGACCTGCGTGACCCGTCGCTCTCGGTCACCCCGGACGGCCGCCTGCTGGTGTCGATGGGCGGATCCGTATATGTCGACAAGAAACTCGTAGGCCGGGATCCTATGTATTCCGAAAGCACCGACGGCAGGACTTTCAGCGCCCCTGAGCCCATAGAAATCGTGTCCCCCAACGCCACCGGAGAAGACTGGCTTTGGAAGATTGACTGGCGGGGCGACACCGGATATGGCGTTGTATATTCCTCCGTGGAAGGAGAAGACAACCCCGACAACACGACCATCGTATTCCTCGTCAAGACCAAGGACGGCATCCATTACGAAGACGTCACTTCAATCGATGTCCCCGGCTTCCCCAACGAAGCCTCGGTGCATTTCCTCTCGGACGGCCGTATGCTTATGCTCCTTCGCCAGGAAGTTCTTGACAGACAGGGAATATGGGGCATAAGCGAACCGCCATATACCGACTGGACACTGCGTAAAGTCGGCTTCCAGGTGGGCGGCCCCAATTTCATAGCGCTGAACGACAGCACGATAGTCGCCGGCTCCAGATCCTATCTGATCCCCGGCTCCTTCAAGACAATGCTGTTGAAAGGCGGAGTGGACGGCCGCTTCGAACAGATAGCCATACTGCCCTCGGGCGGAGACACCAGCTATCCCGGCTTCCTGGTCGTCGGCGACGAACTCTGGGTCACCTACTACTCCTCACACGCCACCCCCAAAGCCGCCGTCTATCTTGCCCGAATCCCCCTGAAGACGCTCGGCGCCTCCTAGCAGGCCTGTCTTCCGCGGAATTATCCCTGCAGGCGGCCTTCCGGGTGCGTATGATGGTCCATTCGATGGACCCTTATACGCACCTGGCAGGGGAATGCCAGCACGGGGCGACAGGCGGGGGGACACCTCCTAGCGGCCCTTAGGGGCATCCGAGCGAACAAAAAACGCCAAAACCGTACTCTTGGCGGCCCTTTGGGGCACCCCGGCGAACAAAAAACGCCAAAACCGTACTCCCAGCGGCCCTTAGGGGCACCTGAGCGAACAAAAAGCGCCAAAATCGTACTCCTAGCGGCCCTGGAGGGCACCCGAGCGAACAAAAACCGCCAAAATCGTACTCCCAGCGGCCCTTTGGGGCATCCGAGCGAACAAAAAGCGGCAAAATCGTACTCCTGGCTGCCCTTAGGGGCACCTGAGCGAACAAATAACGCCAAAATCGTACTCCTAGCGGCCCTGGAGCCAGGCGAGGGCGGCCTCAAGGGGCGCCTCGGTGGCGACGTCGGGGGCGATGGGGTCATCGCAGAAGACTTCGCCGGTGCGGGCGACATCGCAGCCGAAGGTGATCAGCAGGGTATAGCCGTCGGCCATAGGGAAAGTCATATTGGCGCTGGCATATCCGGCAGTCGGGGCGCCGAAGGTGCGGGCCTTCTCCAACCCCCTGAAACACAGCAGGGTGGCCTCGCCGGAACTGCCGGTCCACTCGTTGATGAGGATGGCGACGGGCGTCTCCTCGGGGAATTTGCGGATGCCCGCCGGGTCCAGGCCGCTGGAAGTGAGCACGTAGTCCAGCGGGATTGGGGATACCTGCTTCCGCGTCTTGAAGCTCAGAAGGGTCCCGTCGGGGAGCAGGGGAGAGACGGCCGATATCATAGGGTACATATTCCCCCCGCGGTTGTCACGAAGGTCGAGCACGACGCCGGCGGCATCGAGATGCTCCTGCAGGAAGTCCAGGACGGTGTGGATATATGCGGCATCGCTGACCTTCAGGCCGCTGTGGGCCGGAAGCTTGGCATATGCTATCCCGCCATCGAGCATATATGCCTCCGAGGCCAGTTCTTCATATGACGTCGTGTCGGTAACGGGCTCCAGCAGGGCCGAATGCTTGCCGCCGGCGAACGCCAGGGCGTCCCTCACAATCCTGTGCGCATCTTCGAAACTGTCTATGTCTTTCGCCTCGGCAAGGTAGCTCTGACGCTCAATAATCCAGTCCGCGTTGGCGTGCAGGGCATATTTGTCAATCAGCCGGAAACTGCTCTTGACATATCCATACGGGGTGCTTTGGTCATCGAAAAGGCCGCAGGCGGCCGTGGCCACCGCAATGGCCAGCACCAGGAGGCGCAAAAGTTTCTTTTTCATATCTGTCACTTTTAGGATGATGCAACCAGTAAATCCCGGTTTCACAGGGGCACGTCCCAGTAGCCATATTCGATGACGGCGCCAAGGACGTCATCCGTGCACTCTTTGTCGGTGGTGAACTGGCCGGTGATGTGCCAGAGGCCGTCGGAGCCTTGCGCCACCTGGAACTTTTTGACTATGTAGCCGGAACGATAGACGAAGAAGCTGCCGTGGCGGTGGAAGGTGGCAAAGCGCATATCCATATCGGGGTGGTAGCCCTTCAGGAGCGCGGCATATTGGACATCCGTCCAGGCCACCTTGATGATGGGCTCGGGCTTCCACGCATCGAAGTCGCAGACCTTCCGGCCTATGAGCCGGGCCGCCTCGTCGAGGCAGCGGCATATCTCGTCGAGGTTGGGCGCGCCTTTAATCTCGGAGTAATGGTACGAGCCGTTCCTCACCATTCCGGAGCCATAGACCAGAATATTCTGGACGTCCCACGAATTGAATTCGCGGAGGTAGCGGAACACCTCCTCAGGCACCTGGAGTGAGTCAATCGCCTCCCGGAACCAGCCCTCCAGGCGGTCCGGGTCAATCTCCCCGGGGGCGGGGTTAAGGATATAGTCCGGATTCCAGTTCATTGTGATTCAGTCATATTCTTCCAGCCAGGACTCGAGGATGAGGCAGTAGTCTTCGTGGCGGTCGACGAAGCACATATGGCGGGCGCCCTCCATCAGCTCCCAGCGGCTGCCGGGGATGCCTTCGTGCATCGAACGGGCGACGGCGGGGGTGCAAAGGTCCTCCGAGCCGCTGAACAGCAGGCAGGGGCAGGATATCTCCCCGAGACGGTCGATATATTCAAAATCCCCCAGGCTGCCGGTGGGGACATATTCGTTGGGCCCCCAGCCATACAGGTAGGCCTCCTTGCCGGCTCGTTTGGGGCGGGTCAGGCACTCGGGGCTGTTCTCATCCGTGCTGGCGCAGTGTTGCTCCATAAAACGGTCGTTGGCAGCGAGATACTCCGGGTCCGTGAAATTGCCGGTTTCCTCGGCACGGCGTATGGCGTGCTGGTCCTTGGGGGACATCAGCCCTATCATCCGGTGCTGCTCGCTGGCCCACAGGCTCGAAGAGGCGTGACCGCTGGAGATGATGGCCGAGCATATGCCGGAAGGCTTTTCCTCTATCAGATAGGCGATTATGAGCATACCGCCCCAGGACTGCCCAAGGATATGGAGCCGGTCCAGATGCAGGTGCTCCCGAATGGCCTTCAGCTCCTTCATCCACGTCCTGAGGGTCCACAGCTCCGGGTGGCCGTCAAGGTAGGACTCCCCGCAGCCTATCTGGTCGTAGGAAATCACCTGCCGCCCCGTCTCCCAGGCCACCCGGTCCAGCACCTCGAAATAGTTGTGGGTGCTGCCAGGCCCGCCGTGAAGCAGCAGCAGGGGAGGGCGGCCCGACGGCTCCCCGACTATCCTGTAGTATGTCCTATGCCCGAGGAAGGGCATATAGCCTTCGGTGATGTTCATATGCTGAGGATGCTTGAGTTCTCCTTGGCGAAAACATATTTCAACGTCTCGCCAATCATTGCTGCACTGGCTGTTTTTGACTTGTAATATGAATCCAGCATCTGTTCGGAGTGACGTAGGTCTCTATTCTCATACCGTAAAAAGAATTTGTTATAATACATCGATATTTATTGTAGCAGATTTAAGACCGGGACTTGTCGCCTTCACCCTGATTTGTCCGCCCTCTCCAGTCGCCTTCAGCACCA
>JAEEGL014804158.1_pt1 | contig 11240 bp, 11 predicted proteins | sample 9134231 | NCBI WGS metagenome assembly JAEEGL01 (sample SAMN16246548, study PRJNA631951) | gut metagenome | biome: gut microbiome; feature: rumen; material: fiber-attached | host: Bos | place: Iran: Karaj | collected 2018-10
CACCATGCTTTCTCCATGTTTGCATCACCATTGATGACATGGATCTCAAAAATATCCTTGCTCGTAGGATCTGTTCCATATTGATATTCCTCCAAATTCGTCACCCCATCGCCGTCCGCATCATCGTCAGCCCGAACATCCGTTGTCTTGAAATAGCGGATTTTCCAATCGTCTGGCAGACCGTCTGATTCACTCGCCTCACGGGAAATAAAATACCCTCTCCCTGCCGACAGCAACACCTTCCCGTCATGGATTTCCAACGGACTCCACCGGCCATTCCCCCACTGCCATGCTGCCAATACATGATTCAGCGCGATCTCATCCTTGCCACCGACGCCGACCAGCTGCCATCCGTCACCACGCCTCAAACCTGCCACCACGCTGTCTGATTCATCATGTACGAACTTGACTTCCCGCTGACTATCACTGTATATCCACAATGGCTCGCCCGACGACAACGGCAGCGATGCACATACGTAGGTCATTGAGTTTCTGTCTAACGCAAACGGATTCAATTCATTGAACAGCAAGGCATTGTCATCAACGGACAAGTCGCCCGGAGCCGCCACTAGATTCCAGCCCGAATACAGGACGATTCCGTTCTCTCCACCGAAGCCCTCCGCCACCGTATCGCCCTCGTTGGCCAGAACCGTCATGCAAAGTAAAAGAGTTGACAGCATGCATACTGACATCCATTCAATCACTGAGATATTTCTTTTCATCATTTTTTCTCCTGTGAAATCCATCGGTACTCCGTGCATTGTGTCAAAGGCCTTTTCGCATTGTGCCACATCCAAACTTCCGATCACGCAGAAGCGTGATCCCCGTCGTCATTTTTTATTCCCAACACTTCGGCAGCAGTTTTGAAATGCATCTTGGCAAATTTTGCTAATGATTCCGATCCAAGTTGTTGCACAAGAAGTTTGGCAGTTTTCAAAACTTCCGCACTCGCACCTTTCGGCAACGGCATGCCTGCCTGTTCGCCCAACGCCTTCATCCGTTGGACAAATTCCGCTCGTGCCAAAATGGAGGCTGCCGCCACCGCGACATCCGCCTCCGCCTTCGGATGCTGTTCAAGCTGTATCTGGCGTCCGCGCGACTGCAACGCACGCTGCACCGTCGTAGCCGACTGCGCAAACTGGTCGGAAATTGCCCGTGGGCAATTCGGCACTTTTTCCAAAACGTTTTCCAACGTCTTCGCATGGCCCCACGCCAGCAGTCGATTCAGATTACCGATAGACGCATAGAGTCGGTTGTAAGTCTCCGGCATCAAGACGATTAGATTAAATCGTCCTGCCGCTTCCTTCCGTATCAAATCCGCCAATTCGAATATCTTGCGTTCCGTTTTAATGGTCTTGGAATCCGCCACGCCCGCCTGTAACAGACGGCGCGCCATGTTGCCTTCCGTATAACAGCAAGCGACGACCAACGGACCGAAAAAGTCGCCCTTTCCGCTTTCGTCTATGCCTGCATGCGGCAAAAACATGGCGGGATTTTCCACTACGGCCAATTCCGTCTCATACCCGAAACGCGCCTCCTTCAAAATCTCCGGCTCCAAAAGAAACTGCACAAAATCCGCCGTACCAGCACCTTGCACCGTCAGCTTGCCAGATTCATAGGCCACGACGTTCGTCTTGTCCTTTTTGCCACGCCAATAGGCGTACGGCGCGACATCGAACTCCCAGCCGCGCTCCTCCATCAGCCCATGCAGATGTTCTGCCTGGGCCTTCGTCAACGTGCATACATAATTCGTCTTGGAACCTGCCATAAAACAACCTAATCTTTCATGAATTGAACAACATAGCTAAATATACTCTTAGGCTTTGTTTTTTCTAGAAATCATTGCAAAACCATTGCAGCCTCCTGCCAGCCCCATGAAAACAAACCACGCCATTTGAAAAAAGCCGCTCCTATATTACCTTATATAATTTACCCATGATATTTTAACACCACATTTAGCACCACAATCAATCTGGAATAACATGGCCAACGTCTATCCTTTCGCATCCGTCTCCGCTCTTGGAGAAAACGCTCCACGCGTCGCTACACTCCCCTATGACGTCATGAACCGCGCGGAAGCCGCCAAAATGGCGGCCAACAATCCCGTGAGCTTCCTTCGCGTGACACGTTCGGAAATCGATCTACCGGACTCCGTCGATCCCTATGATCCAGCCGTTTATGAAAAAGCCGCACAAAATTGGCGCACCCTCAAAGAAACGGTTCTCACAACTGACAAACGGCCAGCCTTCTACGTCTATTCACTCGTCATGAACGGCCGCCGCCAGACTGGCGTCGTCGCCGCCGCCTCAGTTGACGATTATGATCAAAACATCGTGCGAAAACACGAAAAGACGCGCAAAGAGAAGGAAGACGACCGTACACGCCATATCACCGCCCTTCGTGCGCAGACCGGGCCAGTATTCCTTACTTATAAGGATTCCGCAGCCATCGACGATATCGTTGAAAAAACCATGAAGACCGTTCCCATCTTCGACTTCACCGCCGAAGATGGCATCTCCCACACGGGTTGGCGTGTTTCAGACGAATTGACGCTCGCTCTCCAAGGCGCCTTCGCCGCCGTTCCCTTGCTCTACATTGCGGACGGACATCACCGTGCGGCCTCCGCCTCCCGTACGCAGGCTGCCCTCAAAGCCGCAGGAACGGACTCTCCCGAATCCGCCCATTTCCTGTCCGTCATCTTCCCTGCCGGCCAGTTGAAGATTCTTGCCTACAACCGCGTTGTCTTCGATCTGAACGGTCTTTCCGAAGAGCAGTTCTTAGAGAAAATCAAGGAAGCCGTTGAATCCATCGCACCATGCGATGAGGCAGAGCCGTCCGATGCGGGGCAGGCCTGCATGTTCTTCCAAGGCAAATGGTGGAAAATCGTCTTCAAGCCAACAGCCATCACGGCTGGCCCTGTTGACAAGCTTGACGTGTCACGTCTGCAGAACGACGTCCTCTCCCCCATCCTCGGCATCGATGATCCGCGCACATCCAAGAAAATCGACTTCGTCGGCGGCATCCGCGGCACAGGCGAACTCGAAAAACGCGTCCTTTCCGGTGAAGCAAAAGTCGCCTTCTCCATGTATCCGACCAGCCTCGAACAACTAATGGACATCGCAGATGACAATGCCATCATGCCGCCGAAATCCACATGGTTCGAGCCCAAGCTCCGCGACGGCCTCTTCGTCCACGAAATCTAATTATATAGTAAAAAGGCATCCCATGAAAATCCAAAACGGCCAAATCTATCTGGAAGACGTTCCCGTTACGCTCATTGCGCAGACCTACGGCACGCCCACCTACGTCTATGAGGAAAACCGCATCCGCGACAATTTCCGCCGCGCATTGAACGCCTTCAAAAAATACTACCCCAACTTCCGTTTCTTCTACGCCATCAAGGCCAACAACAATCTGGCCGTCGCGAACATCCTCCGTCAGGAAGGCGCGGGAATCGACGCCGCATCCATCAATGAAATCCTTCTCGCCCAGAAGCTTGGTCTTGGCGGTGACAATGTCATGTTCTCCGGTAACTTCCTATCTGATGACGACATCCAGCAGGGGTTGAAGTCCGGTGTCATCTTCAATTTGGACGACATATCCATCCTGCCGCGCGTTCTCAAATACGGCAAGCCTGAATTTCTCTCCTTCCGCCTCAACCCCGGCTACGGGGCGTGCGAAGTCGGCGATTTCGTCTGCAACGGCGGCCCCAACGCCAAATTCGGCGTCCATCCAGATCAGATCATGGACGCCTACCGCATGGCTAAAGAAGCTGGCATCAAGCGTTTCGGTGCTCACATGATGCCCGGCTCCTGCATCCGCGATCCAGAATACTTCAAATTCATCACAGGGCTTCTGATGGACAATATCGGAAAGGTCGGTAAAGAGCTCGGCATTGATTTCGAATTCATCGATCTCGGCGGCGGCCTCGGTATCCCCTACAAACATGAAGACGCTCCGCTGGACATCGACAAAGCCGCGCAGCTCGTCGCGGAAATCTTCACGGAGAAAATCAATCAATACGGCCTCAAGCCGCCACGGCTCATGATGGAACCCGCCAGATATTTCGTCGGCGACGCAGGTTACGTCGTCGGAACCGTCCATTCCATCAAGAATTCCTACAAGCGGATCATCGGAACGGACGTCTCCATGAACACGCTCGCCCGCCCGGCCATGTACGGTGCATACCACCACATCTACGTCAACGGCCGTGAAGACGAAGCCCGCAAACCAGTCGGCCTCTGCGGACAGGTTTGCGAAAACACGGACTTCTGGGTGAAAGAGCGTATGCTGCCCGAAGGCATCACGCTCGGTGACATCATCGTCGTGGAAAACGCGGGTGCCTACGGCTATGCCATGAGCTATCAATACAATGGTCGTCTGAAGCCTGCCGAAGTGCTCGTCAATGGCAATAAGCATTGGCTTATCCGCCAGCGCGAAACCATCGAAGATTTGGTTCGAAACGTCACGGTTCCCGACCATCTGAAATAGGATTTTTTACGATTTTCGATTTTTTTTCATAAACACATGCAATACAAATCGTCTTTTCGCGTTTCATGATTGACAGACGCGGAACACAAGATGATGACAAAGAAAAATCAATCGAACCGTCCGGGTCTGGCAAAATCCTAAAAAGCATCCATCACCCCCACCCGTAGAAAAGGAGATTTAACATGAAGAAACTACTCGCAGCTCTCATCTTCGCAGGTTTCGGAATCGTCATCGCGCAGGACGCTCCGCAGGCTCCGGCAGACAAACCCGCGCCCCCCAAGAATGAACAAGGCGGTCGCCCGGGCCGTCCCGGTGGCCCTGGTCAGTTCAATCCCGAAAGATTCCAGGCTCAGATGCTCAAACGCATGGAAACCCAGATGGCCGAACTTCTGAAGGAATACGACAAGAACCAGGACGGTGCGCTTGACGCCGCCGAAAAGGAAGCTATGGAAAAGGATCTTGACGAAGCCCTCAAGAAGGCGCGTCTCGCTAACAGCTACCAGAGAATCAAAGTCATCGACGCCGATGGCGACCTAAAGCTCAGCGATGAAGAAAAGGAAAAAGCCCCGCAGCGTCTCCGTGAAGACATGCAGAACCGCGGCCCGCGTGGCGGCGGATTCGGCGGTGGCTTCGGCCCTGGCGGCGGAAACGGCTTCGGCCCGCGTGACGGTCAAGGCCCGCGTGGCGGCGGCATGGGTCCCCGTGGTGGAAACGGCCCGCGCGGCCCGCGCGGCGGAAACGGCCCGCGTGGCAACAACCCGCCCCCGGAACCCCCGCCGGCTGAATAAAAAAGTTTTTTAATAAAAATCATCATGAAGGGCGCCGTCTCGCCAAGAAACGGCGCCCTTTTTGCGTTTATATAATTACCTGTGACTATTCAGAAACATGAATGGACACAAGTGGAATTGATTTTCGGGACGCGGCTTTATTTCGCTTTAGAATGAACGACGCGCATGGGCATGGAGGAAAAAACGCAAAGAGGCTTTCGCCTTGAGGCGGACAGAGCCGCGAATACGGCACCACACGGGAAACAAAACCATGCACCAGCAAGTGACCTTCTTTACGCAACTGGCCCGCATTGGAAACATCATCCCCCATGGATCCTCACATGTTTTTGATTTTCTCTATACCTTTATTATAAAGTTCCAACATAGCCGTCCTCCACATGTCCTCCGAATCCCTTGAATCCTGCCGCGAAAAAGCCCTCAGACTCCTTGAAAACAGCCCGCACTCTGTCCGCGGGCTGAAGCAGAAGCTATACAAAACCGGCAAATTCACGTCAAAGGACATCCAGACCGTCATTGACGACTTGCTGAAGGCGAAACTATTGGATGACCGCCAATATGCGGAAACAGCCATAGACTATCTCAAGACGACCGGCATCGGCCGTTTCAAAGCCATCTTCAAGCTGAAAACCAAAGGGGTTCCGCAAGACATCATACAGGAGGCCATGGAGAAGCTTTGGGAAACGAAGGAGGAAGAGGATTTGAATCGGGCCGCAACCGTCGCCAAACAGAAATGGCAATCGCTCCAATCAAAGAAGGACTGGCCTGACATAAAAAAACTCCAAGCCGTCGCAAGATTTCTCTCAGGCAGGGGCTTTTCACCTTCCATTATAAGGCTAATTTTGGATGATTTGAAGGGTTCTTGAACTTTTTTTCATTTTTTTCTAAAAAAATTGCAAAAATTATTTGCAGTTTCATTTTGCCTATGTATTTTAAGGGGCAGGATGGTGAAGAATGGGAGAAAATGGTGAGGATTGGGGTTTAAGAAGGAGACGGGAAGGAAAAACCTACTTGTCTTGCCCATCAAAAGGCAGGACAAGGAGGATTTTGGGGAGATTCCCCAAAAATGAACCGTTCATGGATTTCTCACGGACATGCCAGAAAACACAAGCAAAAGATCATTTGTGCAAGGATTCGAAGCAGTCGTGGATTCCCAGAGACGTCTTGCAATCCCAAAACTATGGCGACTGGATTCCGACACGGAAAATACGGAATTCTTTTTGACGCTGGCCTCAGGCCCATCCCTCGAATTCTACGAAATCGAGGAGTATGCAAGAAGACAGGCCATAATCAAGGAGATGCTGAAAGACGAAGACTCTGAATTCCTCGCCAGTGGATCCGGCATGTATTCGACGACCGTCAAGCTTGACAAACAAGGAAGGTTCGTCATCCCCCAGATTTTACAAGAGGCAGCTGAAATCCAAACAAAAGTCTATTGCATCGGCCTTATGAATTTCGGCAGAATCTACTCAGAAAAAATATGGTTGGAAAAAGCTCCAAACAAGCAGAAAGTCATCGACTTCAACCGCGTGTTCAGGAGCATCCAGTCCGTCTCCGAAACCAAAGTCATGGTCACTGAAACGCAATGACATTTCAACACATACCTGTTCTTTTTCAACCCGTTATAAATCTGATCGCCGAACGCAGCCCTCGACGGATCATCGACGCCACCATCGGTGGTGCCGGACACGCCAGAGGACTACTTGAACGGCTTCCCGAAGCACAATTACTCGGCATTGACCGAGATGACGACGCCATCGCCGCCGCAACACAAAATCTGGAACCGTTCAAAGACCGTGCCACCGTCCGTAAAGGTGTCTTTTCAGACATGAAAGCCATTGCCGCCAGCATCGGCTGGAATCAAGCGGACGCCGTTCTCATGGACATCGGAGTTTCCTCTCACCAGATCGACGATCCTGAACGGGGCTTTTCATTCAGAATGGATGGCCCCTTGGATATGAGAATGGACAGACAAAATACGATAACGGCCGCCACTCTGCTCAACACAGCCTCACAAGAGGAACTGGAGACCATCATCAGAGATTACGGCGAAGAGTTTAAAGCCAGATTCATAGCACGAGAAATCGTCAAAAGAAGGGAGAAGAAGCCATGGCAAACCACAGGCGAACTTAATGAACTTCTTGAAAAAATCATCGGCTTCAAACATCAACACGGTCTTCCGCCTGCGACCAGAACCTTCCAAGCGTTACGAATCGCGGTCAACCACGAACTGGATGAACTCTCCTCTGCGCTGAAAAGCGCGTTGGAAGTTCTTGCACCGAACGGCGTCCTTGCCGTCATCACATTCCATTCTTTAGAAGACCGCATCGTCAAGCATTTCTTTCAATATGAAGCCGCCACATGTGTTTGTCCACCCAAAATGCCAGTTTGCACATGTGGGAAAAAACAGACAATCAAGATTCTTACCCGCAAACCGATCACGGCTGATGAAGAGGAATTAAAAAACAATCCACGCGCGGCATGCGCCAAACTGCGCGCCGCCATGAAACTAGACATCAATTAAACAACTGCTTCGGCAGTCAAAACAATAACAAAACATTTACCAGAGGGAGGCATCGACCAAACATGACACTCAACCAAACCAAAAACAACACCAATTGGAACTCCATGCAAAAGGACAAATATGCCTGCATGGTAATTTTCCACATTCTGTCCTTCTTGTGCCTCGCGGGGCTCATCGTCATTCTCAGCTACATGTACATCAACATAAACAAGCAAAACCGCAAACTGGATGACGACAACTCTCGTTTGCTGGCCGAATACGAAACACTCTCCGTCCAATTACAGAACATTGAAAGCGATCTTGAGCAAAAAGGTAACGTACAGCTTGTCAGCAAGGCCCCAGAGCTCAACCTGCGAAAGGCAACAACCGCCCAGATCTTCATTCTGGAGGCGCCATCGTCGTTTGAGTTTGTACAGGAAGGTGACAGTCTGAAAGAACCGGCACAAGTCGCTGAAAAATAACCACATTAACCATTCAGAACCAACAGGGGAAGGTTGTCCTGAACATGGAGAACATCAAACACCAAACCTATCAATACACCAGCCATGCGTACCGCCATCCGAACACAGGAATGCGGGCGATACGCCGTGCCTGGCTTGTATTCACTGATTTTCTAGGCGTGATAAGAGGGAGCATCCGCCATTACCTGCCTTTGCAATCCGAATTCACTCTACAGCAAGCAAAACCCACCAGAAACCAACGGTTCGCCATCGGTGTCCGCAGCCTCCCTATTATGGCGGCTTTCGTCATCATGTTGATGTGCATTGCCGTCCATTGCTACAAGCTCCTAGTCTTAAGACATCCGGAGTTCGAGGAAAAGGCGCAGTCCCATTGCCAGAGCATACAAAACACTCAGGGCGCGCGCGGATGCATCTACACCGTGGACAACAAGCTTCTAGCGGGGAACTATTTCCAAAAGGACATCTTCATCGAACCCAAGAAGATTCCCTCGAAGTACTTAGGCCAAGCCATCATGTTCATCGCGAACGCTACGCACAAGGCCGTGCCTGAAATTGGCCAAATGTTCTTTGACATCATCAACAAAGATCTGGATATCACTCTCTCCGCAGATGCAGACCGCCATACGGCAAAACGCATCGAGGCCCGCGGATTCCCCCACACAACCATCGTCCGCAACAGCCATCTCCGTAACCAGAAGGACCGGGGACAGATTTCCTGCACATCTTATTCCATTATATACACGCTGCCGTTTAAGATCCAGTTGGAAGAACATATGCCGACTATTCTGAATATCGGTTCGGAGCTCGGCATGAGTGAAAAAGCCGTTAGGGATACCGTCAAAGGACGCCATGGCCTAGCACGCGCCAAACAGATCAAAGTCCAGTCAGGCATTGATTTCACCGACGGCGTCGAGCTTGAAAACAACATGAAAAAGATCCCGCATCTGAGTAGAGGCGCCATTCAGGTGAAGACGAACATCAAACGCATCCATCCACAGAAATCGCTCGCATCCTCGGTCGTCGGACTGATCCGTACATCTGACGGCAAAGGCCTCAGCGGCATTGAAGAACTCTTTGATGAACAGCTCCAACCTACCAGCGGCAGTAATATCTTCCTGAAAGACGGAAAAGGCCGCCGCATCCCCATGACGGAAAATATCCATACTACTCTCCCAGTGAATGGCGACGATATCTTCCTGACCATCAATAGCGGCATCCAGAATATTGCCGAGGAAGAGCTCGCGGCAGCCATTCCCGTCGTCAATCCGGACCGTGCCTATGCTGTCATGATGAAGCCTCAGACTGGTGCCATCATGGCCATCACCCAATATCCCACCTTCGATCCCAACAAGCGTGACGAAGTTGAAGATACTGCCAGTTTTGGCTTCCTCGCCCTCACGGAAACCTTCGAGCCTGGCTCGATCATGAAAGGCATCTCCCTCGCTTGTGGAATCTCGGAAGGCGTCTTCGACCTAAACTCCGAGTTCTTCTGCGAAAATGGGTACTGGGCATCTGCCAAGCTTCATGATACGCATCGCAACGAAATCCTTTCCATCACAGAGATCATCATGCATTCCAGTAATATTGGTACGGCCAAAGCGGCCATCGACCTCGGTGCCTACAAGCTCTTCCGCGGCCTCAGTGGATTTGGATTCGGCAAAAAGACACGCATCGGTTACTATCCGGCCGGACAGAAGCCCATCGTCTTCCAGAAGGAAGCCTCTGGCATTTTCCGTCCTCTCGAACGGTGGGACAAGTTGTCCATCACACGCTTCCCGATCGGCCAGGGCATCTCGGTCACGCCCTTGCAAATGGTCCAGGCCTACAGCACCATCGCCAATAACGGCATTATGATGCAACCCTATCTTGTTGATCGCGTCCTCTCGCATGACGGGACGATGTCCCCATCCATCCCACGCGTCAAAGGACGTCCCATCTCCGCCTATGCCGCCAAGCAGATGACGGAAGCCCTTAAGACTGTTCCGACTAAGGAAGGAACCGCCAGACGGGCCGCCATCGAAGGCTATACAGTCGCAGGGAAAACCGGTACATCCGAAATCTGGGACTCAGAGAAGCACCACTATGACCAACAGAAAGTCGTCGCGTCATTCATCGGGTTCGCCCCGGCGGACGCCCCTGAATTCGTACTACTCGTCACATTCGTGAACCCTAAGCCGAAGAAGCATGGCGGCACGATCGCAGGCCCGGTCTTCTCCAAAATCGGAGCCCGTACGCTGGAATATCTCCAGATCCCGCGGGAAGATCAGGAGGAGTTTGCCGAGCAAAATCAAACACAACAAAACCAACAAGAGAGCGCCAAGAAACGTTAATAAAAATAAAATCATGCTTTTAGTGTTTTTTTTCAAAAAAAACACTTCATTCAGCTAAAAAAATCACTATTTAGTGCTATTTTAAACGCTTATTATTGGAGATTGTATAATCTCCGTTCTTTGAAAACCAGGAGGTCGGCCCGCACAGCCAGTGCGGGGCCGGCAAAGGCACACGACTCGAATAGAGCCGACACCTTGAAACCACTAGCTTCAGCGCCAAAAACCTCTGCCCACCCGTTGTGGTGCATGTGAACTGCCTGTCGCTCAGCGCCTGATGGCGGAATGTGCTTTGTCCTTTCCTGACGGTGACTGGTTCGTGGTTGCGGGGCGTTCGGATTACATAAGGCTGTAGTTTTTCAGCCGGGGCCGCCATCCTTGTAACATGTAAATAAAGGGTTGCCCTACCCTCCCCTCATGTATGAAGGCTCTGGCGGCCTACACCTGTGCCCATCCCCCTGGATGTTTGCGTAATGCAACATAGAAAAAGGGGCTGTTGCCATACCAACATTGGTTAGCAACAGCCCCTTTTTGTGTATTGCGGGATGTAGCGACGTCATCCAGCAATATTTTCTAGAAAACATAAGTTATAGGGCATGAACCATAAGCTCTTCCAAAAGAACTTAAAGCCTATTTTCTCACGACGGCGAGA
>JAEEGL017440751.1_pt1 | contig 11240 bp, 6 predicted proteins | sample 9134231 | NCBI WGS metagenome assembly JAEEGL01 (sample SAMN16246548, study PRJNA631951) | gut metagenome | biome: gut microbiome; feature: rumen; material: fiber-attached | host: Bos | place: Iran: Karaj | collected 2018-10
GCGATTACAAAGGTTATGTAAAATATCCTATCCAAGGTGAAAATATCGGTTTTGCAGTTCACTGTTATCCGGGTTGGTTTGGTTCGGCAGGTATCAACGGCGACGGCGGTGTCGGCAACGGTTCGTATCAGCAGTTCTACAACGAATGGGACGAAAAAGTCGGCTGTATTGCAAGAACACACCCGATTATCGTAACTGAAATGGACTGGGCGCGTCCTCAGTTTGCACGCGATGGTTACATCGGCACATGGGGCACCGGTTATACCGGAACAGCAGGCGGTTCAGGTTTCGGTGCTAACTTCAAGAAGATTGCAGATTCGTATGGCAACATAAGTTTCTTGACGTTTGTATGGCCTCACATTTTGGCACAATTCAATCCTAACCATCGTGAAGACGGCGGTGCTGACGGCACAGGTCTTTATGACAAAGAATCAGGTGTTTATCCGGTATATCAATGGTTTAAACAATATGCTAACGAGTATCCGAAAAGATAAATAAACTACACATCTTAAAAAGTAAATAAAAAATTAGAGGTTGTCTAAAAAGGCAACCTCTTTTTTTTTGTTCAAAATGTTTTTTATTCTACTTTGTCCTTTTTGCTATATTTGATAATAATCGGTTTTGACGGCTCACTTTCAACATGATAACGGTTAAAAGAAGTAATTTTATAAGTGTAATATTGTTTTTTTCTGAACCAAGATTTTCCCTTCGTAAAAAGTCTTAAATCGCAATTATCAGTAAATTTTAAGAAATTCTTTGAAGAGGGTTTGAAGTTCGGATTTTTACCTTTAACACGATAAACCGAATAAAAAACCGCAGTATCGGCAGAAGGAAGTATTTTTCCATTGTTTTTTTGCCAATAAATAAAATATTGACGGCTCGTTTTTACCATATCCAAATTCGGAGCGGGAGGACGGTTTTCAATCCACGCCATAAGCGGCATCATAACATCACCGCTAAAACATTTATTTTTAACGTTTTGAACCATTGACATAGGATTTTTCACAATCGTCGTACTACGATAAACAATTACACCCTGAACGTTAGGATATTTTCTTGTTATGAGAATTTGATTCGGAATTTCATTAACATCGCCCCAACCAACGGCATTAGTTTCCTGATTATAAGCTCCTAAACCGATATAAACATTCCGTCCGTATGAGTGATCGTTCCACCATTTTACAACACTTTCAAATTTGTTGTACTGATGATCGATGTTCCAATAAATCTGCGGTGCAACATAATCCACCCAACCGTTTTTAAGCCATGTCAAAACATCGGCATAAAGATAATCATAACCCGAAAGCGAATTAGTCGGGCTGCCTTGAGGGTCTTCCCGCTTGTTTCGCCAAACTCCTGCCGGTCCGACACCGAATTTAATCCACGGTTTAACATCTTTTACAGCTTTATAAGCCATCCGCATAAACTCGTTGATGTTATTTCTGCGCCAATCTGCTTTGTTAGAAAAATTGCCTTTGTATTTTTGATAAGTTGCCTCGTCATTGATGTCAATAATTTTTCTATCGTCGCCAAAAACGGGATACGGATAAAAATAATCATCAAAATGCACACCGTCAATATCATAACGGGTTGCAACATCGACCAAAATTTTCACCAAATATTCTCTAACCTCAGGAATTCCGGGGTCAAAATATTTGCTTCCGCCGTAAGTAAAAAACCATTCGGGTTTGGTTTTGGAAATATGATTAGCACAAACATCAGCATACTGAATCGTTGCAACGGCTCTAAAAGGATTGAACCAAGCATGAAATTCCATATTTTTGGCGTGCGTTATCTCAACCATAAAAGTTAAGGGATCAAATTCCGGCGAAGGCGCACGACCTTGTTTTCCCGTCAGCCATTCCGACCAAGGTTCATATTGAGATTTGTAAAAAGCATCAGCAGCTGGTCTAACTTGAAAAACAACCGCATTATAACCTGCACTTTTGAACTTTTCCAAAAGGTCTAAATAATTGGATTTCAAAAAGTTTGCATCAGTTGTAGCCTTAGATGGGTAATCAATGCGTTTCGTAGTTGCCACCCAAACCCCGCGAAATTCCCTCACCGTATCGGGAAAATTTTGCGCCAAAGCAACGGAAAATTCAATAAAAAGAACTAAAAGCAATAAAAGTTTTTTCATAAATGATGTGTTTTAAAAAAAATGTAGGGGCGAAAATTTATTTTTCCGCCCCCACGAAATTTTTGAAAAATTAATCCAATTTATATTTTGAAATCAGAATCTTAAATTCGCTGTTCACCTCATGCAATGTCGCTATTGATTCCTTAGGAACATTATCCTGAGAACGGAGTTTTTCTTCCGCTTTGTCCATTGCAAGACTCTGACGTTCAAGATTTCTGACAAATTCCGCCATAATTTTAACTCTCGCCCTTTCGAGATTTTTGTCAGCGTCCAAAAGTGCTTTTGCTTGTAAACGCTCTTTTTCTTGTAATTCACGGTTTTGATCAAGAATTTCAGCCTGTTGAATTTCAAGTTCTTTATGAAGTTTGTTAAGCTCTTGAACCTTCATCTGCAACTCTTTTTCTTGATCCTTTGATTTTTCAACGGCTTTAACAAGAATCTCCTCGTTATTTTTCAGTTTCAAGTTCATCTCGTTGAGTTCCGCCTGCTGAGCAGCCATCGAATCTTGAGTTTTTTGTAATTCTTCAAGGTTTTGACGGAGCTTATCCTCTTGAATCACCATTTTTTGAGCTTGAACCTGAAGCTCGATTTCCTGTTTTTTGTTAGCGGTAATATCAGTTGCCATATTAAGAATTTTGTACGGGAAACCGTCAGAGTCCAAAATCGGCGTGAAAACTTGTTGCAACCAATGCTCCTCGCCAGAAACCAAATATTTGTCGGTTCTTTTGATTACCTCACCATCTTTCACCCTTGACCAAAAATCTGCATCCTGCATAGAATTTTCGTCAGTAGTATCACGGAATTCGTCCTGACTTCTGCCGATTGCCTGCTCTTTCTGCAAATTGAGCGTTCTACAAAACGACTCATTAACACTCGTAATCCTACCCGACAAATCGTATTCAATTACCAAAGAAGAACTATGTACGGCATTAAGAATTGACTGCATTTCAGCCTCTTTTCGTGCTGACTCCTCTTGAGTTGCTTGAAGTTCCTCCAAGTTTTGACGCATTTCCTCTTCTTGAGATGCCATTTCCTCGGCTTGCTGTTGCGATTGAGTAAGAAGTTCAGCCGTTCTTTGGTTGATTTTCGCAATAGAAAGCGTTGATGCAATAGATTCCGAAACTTTTTCTACAAAATCTATTTCGTGACGTTCTAACTTGCGGAATGAAGCAATTTCCAAAACACCGAAAATCTGTTCTTCAACTTTCAACGGCATAATCAAAAGGCTTGAAGGATTGCTGCCGCCCAAACCTGAGGTTATCGTCAAATAATCGTTCGGCAAATCAGTAAGATAGACGTATGACTTCTCGATTGCGCAAGTACCGATAAGTCCCTCGCCCAAATATATTTTCTTTTTCTTCTTTCTCTCCTGATTATAAGCGTATGAAGAAACAAGTTCCAAATGAATATCCTCTTTGTCAGAATCGTTATAAAGGAAAAGTCCGCCTTGATTAGCATTCAAGAAGTGAATCAAGTTTTTCAAAACGTTGTTAGCAAGGTCGGAAATATTACTCGTACTTTGACGCAAAATTTCCGAAAACTGTGTCAAACCTTCGTTAGCCCACTTTCTTAAATCGTCTTCATGCTGACGTTTCTCATCTTCCTGTTGAGATTTATAAAGATTGGCACGCATCTCAAGAAGCGAATTACCCAAAATATCGTTTTCAGAAAGCGGTTTGAAATCCGTTCCGAGATTACCTGAACCGATTGTCGTTGCAAATTCAGTAGTTTGTTTAAGACCGCGCGAAAAGGTATTCAAGTTGTCAGCCATTTCAGCGAGTTCATCGTTAGTGTTAATTTTAATCTCCTTATCAGGCAAAATACCTTTGCTAAGTTGTGTCAAATAACTTCTAATACCGTCAAGACCCGAAGAAATCGTTCTCGAAATTTTTATGTGGGCAAACACTAAAATCAGCGCAAGAAGTATTATAACCCCAATTAAAACATTTCTGGTATAAACCACGGAACTTTCCTTTTTGCTGCTGACATAACTGATAATCGAATCAATATCGTTAAGTTTAGCTTTTTCGACTTGGAGGTCAAACAAAAGTCCTTCCTCACGATTAAAACCGATTTCCTTGTCAATCTTAACCAAAGCCGTAAAAAATCTCTTCAAATCATTGATGTATTTGAGTTTGTCAGCATTTTTCAAAACCTTGGAATGTTTAGCATTAACAGCAGCCGAAGAAACCGAATCCCTCGAAAGAGTATCAGAATACACCTGAATATCAATATCATCAGTAGATCCCGGAATTGCTCCTACATAATTTGTATAAAGCGTTATAAACTTGTTGTAATAAGAAATGTCCTTACGGCTCAAATACTGAACCTCCATATCTTTCAACGAAGTCAGCACTGCTTGAGGAATAACATCCTGCATAAATGCGTTGGAATAACTTCTTTCGATCTCGCCGATAATACCCGTTTGAAACGAACCTCGCTGATAAACTTTTGAACTTATCAGTTTCAACAAATCACCGTAACTATCGGCATTTTCCTTGAGCATATATATTTTATCACCGAGTTCAAGTTGTGTAGTGGTCTGAGTGTTAAGGAGTTCGTCCAATTTTTTGTTAAGTTCCTTAGCCTCAAGATCAAATTTTCTGAGATATTCGTTTTCCGTAGTCTTAAAAAACACGTTGTCAGTCGGATAATTCAACAGAAACGACTGTTCGTATTCCTTAAGCCTAAGATACGACAACTTAACGTCCACGATACTTTCCTCGTAACTTTCATAAGCTTTGTTTTTGAGCAGCAAATATGCAAATATCACGCCGACAACCAAAAAAGGTATCAGCGAGGCCGTCAAAATCAGATTGAATTTAGTTTTAACACTTAGTTTTCGCCTTTTCATAAGCCGTATGTTGATTTTTGTACAAAAATTTCAGCATTGAAAATTTTAAGAAAATTACAAAATATTTTGCATTATTTCCAAATAAAAAACGATATTTTTCCCAAAAAAATCAATTTATTTTTCAACAAGTTATAAATCAACAAGTTAAAAACGCTTATTTTTTTGTACTTTAAATTGTTTTTATATCCTCAAAAATAATACTTTTGTAACCGATTTGCAAAGGTAATTATTTTTTTTGGTATACAAAATGCAAATTTAATACCGAAAGCAAAATTTTATAATTTTCTTTTTACAAACACTAAAAACATGGAAAAAAGTTTATATCCGTTAAAATTCACCCCTATTTACAAAACGAGAATTTGGGGCGGTGATGGTTTCAAAAAAAAATTTTCAAGGAGTAATACGCCGGAAAAATGCGGTGAGAGTTGGGAAATTTCAAGCGTAAAAGACAATGTATCAGTAGTTTCTAACGGTTTTCTTGCCGGTAACGATTTACAGGAATTGTTAGAGGTCTACATGGGAGATTTGGTCGGAGACTCGGTTTACGAGATTCACGGCAACGATTTTCCGCTACTGATAAAATTTATTGATGCTAACGAAAATCTTTCCATTCAAGTTCACCCCGACGATGATTTAGCATTTTCAAGACACAATAGTCAAGGCAAAACAGAAATGTGGTATGTTCTTGATGCTGAAAAAGATGCGGAATTAATTAACGGTTTCAACAGAAAACTTTCATTAGAAGAATACAAGGAATATTTTTCAAGCGGAAGGTTGATGGAGATTTTGAATAAGATTCCCGTAAAAAAAGAGGATATATTTTACATTCCTGCGGGAAGAGTTCATGCCATCGGAAAAGGCGTTATGATTGCAGAAATTCAACAGACCTCTGACATAACATACAGAATTTACGATTATGACAGAAAGGATTCTTTGGGCAATTCAAGAGAGCTTCACACAGAGCAGGCATTAGAAGCGATAGATTATAATTCTTATGATGACTACCGCACAAAATATTCGCCTAAAATCAATGATACTGTAAACGCTATTAATTGTAAATATTTCACAACCAACGTTTTCCGTTTTAATATGCCGATAGAAAAAGATTTTCCCGAAATTGATTCGTTTATAATATATATGTGTACCCATGGCAAATGCAAAATCGAATACGATGACGAAAAAAATTTCGTAACGTTGGAAAAAGGCGAAACAATCCTCATTCCGGCTATGATAAAAAATCTATGTTTCTATCCGGAAACAGAAACTAATTTAATAGAAATTTATATTGACATAAAATAAAAAAAAACAGGCTTTTTCTTAAAGCCTGTTTTTTTTATATCTTCAAAAATCCCAAACGGAACTTTCTTTAACGGAATTTCTTGAAAGTTCATCTTCAGATGTTTCTTCTTCAAGAGATTTTTGTTCATCTTGAAAAGCATCTTCAAAAACATTCTGTTCGGCTTGTTTGGCTTCTTCTTCGATAAAATCCTCTTCTAAAAGTTCCCAAATGCCGTGAACCAATTGTTTCAAGCCGTCCTTTGTGTATGACGAAAACGTAAAACAAGGAATATCCGAAGGAAGATTTTTCTTAATATCCGACAAAATTTCCTCATCTGCCAAATCGCATTTTGAAACTGCCAAAATACGTTTTTTGTCCAAAAGTTCGGGATTGTATTGCTCCAATTCTCCTAAAAGAATTTCATAATCTTTTTTAACGTCATCGCTGTCGGCCGGAATCAGAAACAAAAGCAAAGAGTTTCTTTCAATATGACGAAGAAACCTCAAACCCAATCCTTTACCTTCAGATGCTCCTTCGATAATACCTGGAATGTCAGCCATTACGAAAGAATGTTTGCCATCAACGTCCACAATTCCTAAATGCGGCACCAAAGTTGTAAACGGATAATCCGCAATTTTAGGTCTTGCCGCCGAAATTGATGACAACAAAGTCGATTTTCCTGCATTAGGAAATCCAACCAATCCTATATCAGCTAAAACCTTGAGTTCAAGGATTTTCCAACCCTCTTCGCAGTCTTCACCGGGTTGTGCATAACGAGGTGCTTGATTAGTGGAAGATTTGAAATGAACGTTACCGAGTCCTCCCCTACCGCCTTTTGCAAGAACCTGAGTTTCACCGTCTTGAGTAATTTCAAAAAGAATTTCCTCCGTTTCGGCATCCTTTGCAACAGTTCCTAAAGGCACATCAATAATAACATCTTTTCCGTCTTTACCTTTCCAAGTATCCCTCATACCCGAAACACCGTCTTCAGCAATGATATGTTTCTGATATTTAAGGTGTAACAGAGTCCAAAACTGTTTGTTGCCGCGAATTATAACACTACCGCCTTTTCCGCCATCGCCGCCGTCAGGACCGGCTTTCGGACGATATTTTTCGCGTTTAAGATGGGCACTGCCAGCTCCGCCGCGCCCCGACTTAACATATATTTTTACGTAATCAATAAAATTATCCATAGTACAATTTTTTTCTTAAGCTTGAGCGTGTCTTAAAAACTCTGCCTTTTCGATTTTTTCCTTTGCATAATCAAGCGTAACGGTGTATGAATCAACATTTTGAGAAGGCAAATCATACATAACGTCAAGCATTACAGCCTCGCAAATCGAACGCAGACCTCTTGCCCCGAGTTTAAATTCAACAGCTTTATCTACAATATATTCCAAAACTCCGTCCTCAAATTCCAAATCAACATTATCCATCTTGAAAAGTTTTTTGTACTGACGGATAATTGCATTTTTAGGCTCTGTCAAAATATTTCTCAAAGCCGTTCTGTCCAAGGGGTCAAGGAATGTCAAAATAGGCAACCTACCGATAATTTCGGGAATCAAACCGAAAGACTTCAAATCGGTAGGAGTTATGTACTGCAAAAGATTGTCCCTATCAACAGCACCCGTTTCACGGATAGAATTGAAACCGACAACCTCGGTATTAAGACGGTGAGCAATTTTTTTCTCAATACCGTCAAAAGCACCACCGCAAATAAAAAGAATATCTTTCGTATTAACGGAAATCATTTTTTGCTCCGGGTGTTTTCTGCCACCGTTAGGCGGAACATTAACGATGCTTCCCTCAAGAATTTTCAAAAGTCCCTGTTGAACGCCTTCACCAGAAACATCACGCGTAATCGAAGGATTATCACCCTTACGTGCTATTTTATCAATTTCATCAATAAAAACAATACCTCTTTCAGCCAATGCAACATCAAAATCGCAAGCCTGAAGAAGCCTTGACAAAAGACTTTCAACATCTTCACCTACATAACCGGCTTCGGTCAAAACGGTTGCATCCACAATCGTAAAAGGAACATTAAGAAGTCTTGCTATAGTTTTGGCCAACAAGGTCTTACCCGTTCCCGTCTGACCGACCATTATAATATTTGATTTTTCGATTTCAACGTCGTCGTTTTTGGATTTTGACTTTGAAGGTTTTTGGTTAAGTCGTTTGTAATGATTGTAAACCGCAACGCTCAAAGATTTTTTGGCATTGTCCTGACCGATGACATATTGGTCTAAAAAATTCTTAATGTCAGAAGGTTTGTAATTGAATTCAATATTTGAAACATTCGAACCCGAAGTTTTTGAACCTATTTCCGACTCCACAATTTGATGAGCCTGATCTATGCAAAAATTACAAATGTAAGCATCCTGTCCTTCGATAAGGAGTTCCGTTTCACTTTTCGGACGACCGCAGAACGAACATCTGCTTATGTTCTGTTTTGTCATGATTATCTAAAAATACGTACTTTTTATGAGAGTGCAAAGGTATGCAAAAAAAATTGCAGTACAAAATTATTAACAAAAAAGCCGCAATTTTTTTTGCAGCTTTTTTTAATTTTAGAATAATTCCACTTCGATTTTTTGAATAAATGCCGTTAAAGTATAACGTTCCCCGATTGCAGCCTCAGCAAGAGTAACCAGGACATTTATATGATTGTCAAATTTATCAACTATAAAGACCTCGGTACGTTTTCCGATCAACGTCTTATCGCCTGATTTAAAGAAGTTTCCTAAATAATTATCTTCTTTTGCGATATTATCCGTCGGCAAAAGTTCGGAAATTTCTTTATTCAGGACCTCCTCGTGCTGAATTCCCCAAAGTTCCTCTGCCGCACGGTTGAAAAGCGTAATCCTATTATCCTGATTAATCGTAACCACGGCATCCAACATACCTTCCAAAGTCTTGTCGGAAAGGATTTTAACGATTGAAACCTCACGGAACTGAAGCTTCATTTCCTCACGAGCCTCTTTAAGTTTCTTAGAAAGTTCGACCTTCGATTGTGAAAGTTTTTGCTCCTGTTCCCTTAATATTTCGGTCTGTTCACGCGCTTTTTCCTCGATTCGGATTTGTTCGGTAACATCATTACCGATGAAGACAATTTTCGCAGGCTCACCGTACATATCATGCACAACGGTATACGTACCTTGAAACCACCTTTCCTCACCCGTTTTAGTAAACCATTTGTGTCTACCTTCAAAAGGAACACCGTTTATAATATTTCTCCAAATAACTTTGAAATCCTCCAAATCGGTTGCCGTCAAGAAGTTGAAAATCGTCCTCTTAACAAGTTCGTCCGGGGTAAACTGAAGAATATCAATAAGTTTGTGGTTCATCTCAAGCACCCTTCCGTCAGGACCGTATTCTGCTTTCATGGTAGAACGGTTAAGAGCATCGATTTGTCCTTTATAGTCAAGACTCTCTTTCTTGCTCTCGGTAATATCAATACCCAAGAAAAGAATCTTAACGGGTTTTCTCATTATATCCCTTACAGAAACGTATGTTGCCATTGTCCAAAGGTCAGTACCGGATTTCGTAACGTGTTTCATATCACCCTCAAAGTGCTTACCACCAGAGGCAAGATTTTGCCACAACTCATTGAACCAAGCCCTGTCTTTGTCGGAAATAAACATCGAAATATGTTTTCCTTCGATTTCGGAAACATTCGTATAACCGAGTTTCGTCAAAAATTTCGTATTAGCATATTGCAAGAAACCATCAACTGAATACTCGGCACGTATCATGGTGTGGTTAACGGAATTAGTGAACGAAACGAATTGTTCGGACTGTTCGGCTGCCTTAATCTGAGTCTGTTTCAAAGCGTCCATATTTTTACGCATCTCTTCCTCTTGATGCGCCATTATTTCCGCCTGCTCCTGAGACTCTTTCAAGAGCTGAGCCGTTCTCATGTTGATATTAACGTTTGAAATCGTGGAGGCAATAGACTCTGCCACACGCTCGATAAACTCAATTTCAAAAGGTTGATATTTTACGAAAGAGGCGATTTCGACAACGCCGTAAATCTCGTCGTTTACTTTCAAGGGTACAATTACAAGGCTCCGAGGATTGGCTTTTCCCAGACCTGAAGTTATCTTAACATAATCCTCTTTGGTCTCCTTTATAAAAATAGTTTTTTTCTCCTGAGCACAAGCTCCGACCAAACCCTCACCCCATTGAATCTCTTTGTTAGGATATTTTTTACGTCCGTATGCGTATGAGGCCGTCATATTAAAAATCTTCTGACCATCCCTTTCCTGCAAAAGGAAGAAACACGCCTGCTGTGCATTAACGTATTTTACGAGGTTCATAACGACCTCGTTAGAAAGTTTGTCAATATCGCCGATGTTTTCACGGAGAATATCACCGAAACGCGCAAGACCCTCGGTAATCCAGTGCCGCTGCTTGTCTTCGTTTTTACGGGCATCTTCCTCTTCCTGAGAACGTTTCAACTCGTTCCGCAAGTTGATAAGTGACTTTCCGATTTCGTCACCTTCTTGAAATTCATACTGAAAATCGGTCTGACCCTGACGTATTTTTTCGACGAAATCGAAGACTTTTCTTGATTTTGCTTGCTCACTATTAATACCGTCATTCAAATCCGTAATACGGCTCTGCAATTCGTTACCTGTATAGTAACCAAAAAAGCCGAACAAAACAGGCAATGCCAAATTAACCCACATAGAAGGACTTTCTCTAAAAGTTTCTACAATGAGGTCAAACGATATAGGCTCCCGCTGAAAAACCATATCCAAAAATACGATTATCGACAAAAGACCCACACCGATTAAAAATCCTACAAACGCGTAAGAATATGCGGCATTGGTTTGCGCTTTCTTTTTCATAATCAACCTTGTTTAATTATTTTATTAAAGCAACTTCAAATTCTTTAATACCTCCAAAACCGTTTCCTCGGAATAAGGTTTTTCCAAAATGGTATCAAAGCCGACATCTCCAAA
>JAEEGL010185212.1_pt1 | contig 11239 bp, 13 predicted proteins | sample 9134231 | NCBI WGS metagenome assembly JAEEGL01 (sample SAMN16246548, study PRJNA631951) | gut metagenome | biome: gut microbiome; feature: rumen; material: fiber-attached | host: Bos | place: Iran: Karaj | collected 2018-10
ACGATTGTATTTACAGTTGCAAATATAAAGTTTGATATATTTGCTTTAGCGCAGAAGAATATACAAAATATTCCACAAATTGCACTAATAAAATTAATTATTGTTAACCATAATGGATTAGTACTTGTTTCAGGATGAACTATAGCATTATATATTGATAAACCTGCTATAGCTACCATTATTACTATCATTATGATTTCATACCATTTAAGTTCTTTAAAACTCTTTTTTAAATTATCCATTTTTCTCTCTCCTTTATACTTTTCATATTTCTTATTTTTGTTCCACTTATTGGATAGTGGATTCTTTTGTAATCAACTACTCTATGTACTCCTTCTGGATAAGCTCTTTTGAAATATGGTCCATATGATTTTTCGCTACTATAAGCAGCATCTAATCTATCGCCCACTACTTGTCTTACTAAAGGTGTTTCAGCATCCCAATCTTCTGTTCCATCAGGTAATTTACATTTAGTAATATCAATTACAGCTAATTCAACATTGTCATATTTTTTAATGACTTTTTTTAAATGTTTTATTCTATCTTCTACTGTTAGATATTTTGCTTTATTTTCCTTTAATATATTTAATTCTTCATTTCCACCATGGAATAAAATTACATATACTTTTTCACATTCTGATGAAGCAACTTCAATACAATAATTATGTCCTTTATGGAATGGCATGAACTTTCCACCATACATTCCAATTTTGAATTTTTTCATAAGACACTTCCTTTCATAACAGGAATATTCTTGTTAATTCTTTTTGCTTTTCTTTTAAATTTATTGTTATTTTTTCTAAATATGGTTCAGAAGACTCATATCGATCATAACCAGAACTTCTATAACCAATTTTTTCATTAATATCATCTATATCAAATTCAGTTTGTCCAATTAATTCAGATATTATATCTTTAAGTTCATCTAGAGATATTTCAGTAGTTTTAATTGCTGTATATCCTAAAATAGTAATCTCTTCTTCATAATAGAAACTTATTTTTGTTACTTCTTCTTCATATGGATATCCAGTAACCATAGTATTTAATTTAACTTTCACTTCTATTGGATGTCCGTTCTTTTCTGTATAATAACTACTTAACATACCTAATAATTCTTTAGTTCTTAAATCTAATTTATAAGATGCCATATTATCATCCCCCTATCTTTTATAAACTGGAATATTGAATTTATGTAATGATCCTTTATGAAGTTTTTCAATTTTATTTTTAACTTCTTCTTCAATAGGTTCATTATTCATATAAGCTGCTATATCTTTGTATTTAACTCCTAATTTATCTTCATCAGTTAACCCACTTAATCCATCACTTGGAGCTTTATGAATTACTTGATCTGGTACTTCTAAATACTCACCAATCTTAATAACTTCATCAACTGTGTACTCATTTAATACACCAATGTCGAAAGTTGAATCTCCACCTTTAGTAAAATATCCAACATATAATTCACATTTATTTCCTGTTCCTGCTACTACATAAGTACCACCTTTAATTGCTGAATATAAAGCAGCTAAATAATATACACTTGCCATTCTAAATCTTGGTTTAATATTGATATCACTATTTTTTAATTCTTCATCTGTGAAGTTATTAATTTTATAAATTTGTTTTTTAAATTCATCATATACATTTGTTAAATCAATATTTAATAATTCAAAATTGTATTTTTCTGCGACTAACTTAGCATCACTTTTATCAGTTTTAATTGAATGACATGGAAGAGTTACACCAAGTACATTTTCACTTCCAAGTGCCCTTGCAAATAATGCTGCTACTACTGCTGAGTCTTTACCTCCACTTATTCCAAGAACAACACCTTTTAAATTATTTTCTTTAAAATAATCTTTAATAAACTTTGTTATTCCCTCTACTTCTTTTTTTACATTAAATCTTTTCATAATTACCTCCTTAAGTAATCTTTAACTCTACATAATGTTAATTTAGTATTAGATCCACTTAAATATCCCATCTTTTCTATTTCTAATAATTCATCATAAGTAAATGTCATATATTTAATAATTTCATTTTCATCAAGATTTTGTTCATATTCTTTTTTTACATTTAGTGCTAAGAAAGTATGATTATAAGCACTGCTTACTCCTTCATCTTGATAAAACGAATCTAAATGTATAAACTTATCACTTATGCATCCTGTTTCTTCTCTTAATTCTCTTTTAGCAGCATCTATTGGTTCTTCACCTTGTTCTATATATCCAGCTGGGAAAGACACTGCAACTCCTTTTTCTGTAAATACTCTTGGTTCTATAGTTACTAAGAACTCATTTCCAATCATAGGTGCTATCATAACTGCCGAACCACTAAGTCCATTTTTTAATAGTTTTTCTCTTGGTATCACTCTTCCATTATTTAAATAATATAAATATGAAACACTTGTTATAAATTGTTTTGTAGGATTATCATTAATAACCCTTTTAACAGTTTGTAATTCAAGAATTGTATCTTTTAATAATTGTAATTTTCTGTTTTCCATATTATTACTTCTTTCTATATTTTCTAATCATTTCATGTTTGAAATTAGCATATTCTTCAGTACCATCTACATAATATCCATGAGGATTTAAAAGTCTTTTTACTTCAGGATATATTCTATTCATTTGTTCTTCTACATACTTTTTCTTTTCTAATAAACTTGGATCTTTATATACAAGTTCACCTTTATCAAATATTTTCTTTTGTAGAGGAACTAATTCATAATCTTCAATAGTAGTACTTTTAATAAAATCATTTAAACTTACAATAGTTAATTTTTTTTCATCAAGTTCTTGATCATAATTACACATAACATCTGCTAGTGCATATCCAGTATTTTTATCAAATGCTCTATATAACTTTTTAAATCCTGGATTTACTATTTTAATAATGTCTTCACTTACTTTAATTCTTGGTTTGACTTCTCCATTTTCTACTACTGCTACTTCTTTATATACAGCTCCCATTCTTCCATTAGGTTTTGAAATATTATCACCAACACCTAATGAATTGAACTTTGCTCCTTGTAATCTTAATGATTCAATTGTTTGAGCATCTAAACCATTACTTAAGCAAATCTTTGCATTTTCATATCCAGCTTCATCTAACATCTTTCTAGCTTCTTTAGATAAGTATGCAAGATCACCAGAGTCAATTCTAATACCTATATTTGAAATATCCATTCCATGTTCTTTCATATAATCAAATGTTTTAATAGCATTTGGAATTCCACTTCTTAAAGTATCATATGTATCAACAAGTAATGTTGCATTATTTGGATAAGCTTTTACAAAAGCAATAAATGCATCTAATTCATTATCAAATGTTTCTACAAAACTATGTGCCATTGTTCCAAGTGCTTTTAATCCAACCATATCTGCTGCTAAGATATTACTTGTTCCATCACATCCAGCCATTATTGCATATAATGAAGCATCTACTGCAGCTTCCATACCATCAGCTCTTCTAGCACCAAATTCCATAACTTTAACACCTTTAGGAACTGACTCCATAATTCTTCTAGCTGCTGTTGCATGTTCCATTGAACCATTTACTATAGATAAAATTGCTGTTTCTAATATTTGTGCTTCAACTAGTGGAGCTTTAACTGTAATAAGTGGTTCATTTGGAAATACTGGAGTTCCATCTGGAATAGCATATATATCACCAGTGAATTTAAAGTTTTCTAAATATTTAATTAATTCTTCACTAAATCCACTTCTTCTAAAATAATCAATTTCTCTAGGTCCAAATTTTAAGTTCTTAACATAATCAATTAGTTTATCTACACCAGCCATTATTGCATATCCACCATCATTTGGAACTTTTCTAAAAAATACATCAAATACACCTTCAACATTACCTTTATTATTTACTAAGTATGCATCTGACATAAAATATTCATATGCATCAGATAATAAAGTATAATTTCTTGGATTTCTTTTATAATAATTTTTCATTTATATCACCTACTTAATATTTATTCCTGCTTGTTTCATTAGTTTTAATGACATTTCATTGTATTCACTTCTACTATGTAATGGACTATCATATGTCTCAATTGCATCTTCAATAACTGTTACTCCAACATTCTTATTTTCTTGATCAAAATAATTTACTAAAGGTATTGCTAAATTAAGAACACATATATCAGTACAACATCCTGTAATAATAACTTCCTTTAATTTTTTCATTTCTTCTAAATCGTTTATAAATCCTTTAGCATACATTGTACTAGTAGAATTCTTTTCATAACTAATACCATGTTTTTCATAATCTCTTAATTCATCAATTAATTCAGATTCACTAGTTCCTTTTAAACAATGTACTGGGAACTTTTTAAATTCAGTTGAACCTTCTTCATGAGTGTCTTTAATAAAAGCTAATCCTTCATTTTCTTCAATTGTTCTTTCTACTAGTTCTATTATTCTAGGAGTTATATGGTTTATATATGGATCTGCCATATTTCCTTCCTTAATAAAACCGTTTACCATGTCTACTACTACTAACAACTTTTCTAATTCTTCTTTTCTTTTCATTTCAATCATCCTTTCTTTTTAACATTTTGTTAATAACATAGATTATTTTAAAAGGGATTCTTTTCCCTTTTGTTATTAACATTATATTAAAAAGAGAATGATTTGTCAATACTCTTTTTAACATTTTGTTAAAAAGTTTTATTTTTTACCCTATTTTCAATAAAAAAAGAACTAATTTTCTAGTTCTTTATTCCAAGAATCATCTAATTCTTCACAATTTGCTATTCTACCAACAGCACATTCTAATGCTGCAAACATTTGTCTAGTTCCCTTTTTACTTGATTTATAATTAGATGTTCTATCTTTTCTAATTCCTATACTACTTGCTTCACCATATGAATCAATATTAGCTCCTAAATATAAGAATTCCCAATCTTTCTTACTTTTAATCATTTTCTTAATTTTAGATTTAGAATATTCACGACTTGCATTTTCAAGCCCATCTGTAGTAATAACAAATATTACTTTTCTTCCATCAGATTCTTTAGATATCTTATTAATAGTAATACCAATTGCATCCATTAAAGCAGTACATCCTCTAACATAATAGTCTTTTTTTGTTAGTTTTTTAACATTTTTAATATCTACTCTATCATGTAATATTTCAATCTTATCATCAAATAATACAGTAGTTAATTTAGCATCTAAATCTTTTTTACTTTCAATAAAACTATTATATCCACCTATTGTATCTGATTCCAATCCTCCCATTGATCCACTTCTGTCTAGTATAAAAACTATTTCAACTTTTTCTTTCTTTTTCATATTCTTCCCTTCTTTCTGATTTAATGATATTATAAATACAAGTGAAATTGGTCGCTTACAAGGAGACATTTATGAATATAAAACAAAAGTTAAAAAAATATATAAATGATAATTTAGAAAAAGAAAAACATTTATTTACTACAGCTAGAAAAGCATCAATTAACTATGATGCCATGGAAGAATGTTATGTTGGTGCTTCTGATGTAAATAATTATATAAATAATGAAATAAATGAAAATAAATTTCAAAAACTATTATTTAAACATATAAATAGTAGAAATTTAAAAGATAGTGATGTTTATAATAAAGCACAAATAGATAGAAGATTATTTTCTAAAATAAGAAGTGATGAAAACTATCATCCTAGTAAAGAAACAGTTATATCGCTAGCATGTAGCTTAGAATTAACTGTTGATGAATTGTTAGAATTACTAGAAAGTGCATCATATTCATTACCAAAAAATAATAAATTTGATTTAATAATAAGATTTTGTTTCATAGAAAAAATATATGATATTATGGAAATTAATAATTTATTAGATGAATATCACTGTAATTTATTAACAAAATAAAAAATAACTCAAATGAGTTATTTTTCTATTATTTGTATTTCTAATAAGTCTTCATATAAAGGAACATCTAATACTTGGCCTTCTCTTATATGATCTAAATTTTCAATATCATTCCATTTTCCGAATTTTTTTACTGTATCAAGAGAGCCATCTTTATAAAGCTTTTCACAGATTGTTGTTAAATTATCACCATGTTGTACTACATATTTTTGAACAGTATTTAATTTTACTCCATCGCCAACTGTTCCTGGAAAATATACAACATCTCCTGGATGTAAATTATCAGGATCTATTTTATTTTTTCTAGCTACATCTTTATAATAAATACCATTTCCATAATATTGTTCTGCTAAATCATATAAAGTATCTTCAGCTTGAATAGTTATTTTTTTCCCGCTTGGAGTAAATTTATCATGTACTTTTTTTGCAATAGTTCCAACACCTACAGCAGAAGTACTTACAACTGCTACTGCTGTTGCTGTTGAAACAAATTTTTTAAACTTATTTTTCTTTGCCATATAACCTCACATCTTATCTATTAAAATTATCTCATTTTAAATAATCATTGTCAAACTAAAAGACTAGATTATTCTAGTCTTCAAAATCATCTAATATATTTTTATAGTTTTAGCAAATGCTTTTTTCCATTTTTTATAATCTTCTTCACAATATGTTTTTGTTCTAGCTATGCAAAAAGCACAATTAAAATTACACTTATTATTAAATACTAAGTCTAAAAATATTTATTACTAACTAAATACTTTTCTTTTTTAGTAAAAACATAATTTTTTGAAACCTCATTTTTCATATTCCAGCCCCTTTATGACATATTAATTTTATTATTATAAGAAACATTTTTCAATTTAAGATTTCTTTCTTGTCAATCTTTTAACTTCACCAACTGTATATTGGCTAAAATCTAATGGTTCAATCATACTTAAGAATTCATCATAATCAATAGATTTATAAAAATCAAGATCAGTATAATCTTCTGAATAATAAACACATTGTGGGAAATACTCAAGATGTTCATATTTAGCATCCATGCTTCTTATAGTAGATGCTATTATACACCTTTTAGCTAATTCAAATTCTTTCTCAGAAATATCTTTTCTAGATAGTAATTCTAGTACTCTTTTACTACATTCATCCTTTTTATTAGTTGTAAAATTTTGCAAATAATTAATATAATCACTAACTGTTGTAGTATTAAAATATTGAGTAGCATTAAATACACCATTTTTATTTAAATCATTATACTCTTTTGAAAACATTAAAACACGTTCAATTATATCTAAACAACATTTAAATTGTTTCATTGTTAAACCATCTGGTTTTTTTATTTTAACTCCTAGTGCCATTATTGGTGTATCTACTTTTTTATTAATAACATCATCTTGTTTTCTAATACCACTAAAATCTATATCTGGTAATTCTAAATTATAAATATGAGGTTTTCTTTTAGCAAATATTTCATTTAAATTATCAACTAATTTTTTTTCATCAACATTACCCGCTATTACTAAAAATTTATTATTATCTGTATAAAATGCATCATAACAAGCATATAAATCATCAAGTGTTATTAATTTAGTGGTTTTTCTATTTCCTATTGGAGATAATGTTTCATCAAATTTATCAAATCCACTATATAAATTATTTTCAGCAAGATTAAGAACTAGTACATTTGGAAAATCACAATAAGAAGCTGTTTCTTCTTCAATAGCATGTCTTGTTTCATTTACATCTTTTTGATCAAAAACAGGTTCATCAACAGCAGTTATTAATTCTTCTATTGATTTATCTACATCTTCTCTTCCTTTAAAATGATATGATGTTACATCATACGATGTATATGCATTAGCTATATATAATTTTTTAGATAAATTATCATATAAATTTCCATATTTACTATGTTCACCTAGCAAGTGCTCTAAATAGTGTGCATAACCAGGTATTACTTTTCTACCATTAAAATTAAACCATAATCCAGAAAATCCATATAAAACATTATAACTAACAAAATAATTTTTCATAGAAGGATCATTACATAAATATAAAGGAATACCATTATTTAAAATAATCTTTTTAAATTTATTCATCTTCCATACTCCTTATCATAAATACATTCTTTCTCTTTAAAGATTTAATTGTGCCTATAACATCTTCTTCAGTCATATCAACTATTTGATCATTAACAATATTTCTATCAAGATCACCATGATATTTCAAAATGAATTTATTTAAAATTTCAAACATATCATCTTTTTCTTCACTTAAATTATATTCTTCATTAGCAAGATCTTTTTTAGTTTCTGCAAGAAATGAAGTCATTTTTTCTTTATCTTGCATCACTTCAAGTATTTCATCTATTACTTCTAAAAATTTATCTTTTTTAGAATAATCTATTTCACTATAAAAATAAAATTTCTTTAAATAAAATAAAACATCAACATAAAATGAATATACTAAACCATATTTATCTCTTAATGTTCTATAACTATATCCATGGTCAGAATTAAACAAATTGTGTAGAACCATATATTTAGCAAGATCTATCTCATCCATATCATAAGTAACAAATATATATGATTGTTCGCAATCTTTTTCTATTTCAATATCTCCTTCATTAGTAGTAATACTTCTACTATAATCAAGATCACCAACAGTTGGTTCTAATTTCATATAGTCTACAAAAGAATTAAATTGTTCTTGTGATATATTTCCAAATACTAATCCACTATGAAAATGACTAATAATATAATCATATTCCTTTTTTAAATCTTCTAATGTAATTGAATTAACTAAATCTCTTAAATAATCCATATCTACTGAATTTTCATATTTTCTATTTTCTGAAGGTATTACTAATTGTCCATACATACAAGTTGCATATGATTCATTATCCATAATACCTAGTTCTAAATAAGATAATAAATTTCTTTTAACTAAATTTAACATTTCCTCATCATTAAAATTTGGATATCTTAACAAATCATTAATAAATTCAAATGCTTCTTTTGAATAATCTTCTCCTACTGCATTCATAGATACTAATTCAGCATATAAATTAAAAATTCTTTGACTGCTATAAAACTGACTTGAAAAACATAATTCTAAATCATACAATTCTTGTGTTTTTTTATTTATTTCATCATCACTATTAAACTTTTTATTACACTTTTCTAAATATTCACATAAAAGATCTAGTATTACACAATCTCTATTACTAGTACCAGCTAAAAAATTAAGTTTTATTTCTATTGTATTAAAACTATCATCTTTATATAAATATATTCCATTTTTCTTAACTAATTGACTGTAATCCATAAATCCCCCAAATTGTTTTTTATTATATCAAATATCAAAAAAAATAAAAATAAAAAAGTCGTATTAACGACTCTTATTATTTATTTTTAATGTATATGCGCTATGAGTAATATGAACATTATCAGTTAATGGCTCATTCCATGATTCTTCAACACATTCCATATTTGGTTCTTTTTTAACAATGAAACCATCATTTAATAAAGAAATAAAATCTTTAATATAAAAAGTTTCTTTTCCATATCCTTCTTCAATAGATTTTAATTCTATTCTATATCCCTCATCTATTTTATATTTATCTTCTACAATTTCACATTCAACCCATTTAGCACGTGACCCAGGTACAGTATATGTTAATACTATTCCAGGTATAATATTCTCATGCTCTAATGGATGCATTAATAAAAAGTAATGACTATTCTTATCTATCATAGTATCCTCCTTTTTCGAGTTCCATATTATACCTTATTTTTAATTTTTATTCAAGTATAACTAGTTTTTCAGATAACATTTTATATATTTTTTCTTTTCCAATTATATCTTTAGACATTTCTAAAAAAAGTGAATACTTTTTACAAAGAGTATCTCTCTTATTTTCTTCTTCCACCAAATTAACAAAGTTAATATTATCTAATAAATCAGAACATTTAACTATTAATGCATCAAAACCATTTTCATGACATTTTTCAAACATAACTTTTGCTTGTTCTAATTTATCATCTATTTGTGGATTAAAACTAACTGCATTAACTATATTTGCTATTTCTTCTCCATATTCTTTTTTTATATCATCATATGTTATATCAGTATCTTCAATTAAATCATGAAGTATACTTGAAATAACAATATCTTCTGAATAATTTAGTTCATATAATGTCATAGATATCTTAAAACTATGTAATAATACAGGTTTAGGATTATGTCCTGTTTCACTTAAATTCCTAGCTACAAAATGTAATGCATCATCCATTTTCTTTTCTAAATTGGCATCTATTAATTCAAACATTTTAATCACCCTTATTATTATTTTAACACAAAAAAAGGAAGAGCAATTCTTCCTTTTTAATTATTTAACTTTTACTTTTTTAGCTTTAGACCAAGCACTATAAACAGGTACTCCATCTACTACTCTATAAGCTCTTACTCTGAAGTATAGTGTTTTTTTACTCTTGAATCCTTCTTCCAAATATTCAGTAGTATAAACATCTAAATTAGCTACTTCTTTAAAACCTTTATTCTTCTTAGTGCTCATTTGGATTACATATCCGTCTTCACCAGCTACTGTTGATGGTTTTACTAAAACCTTTCCTGCCTCTGGTGATGATACTGATAATCCTGGTTTTGATAAACTTGGTTTTTTACTTACAACTTTTGAAAAACCACCACAATAATTATTGCATGCTCTTACTTTGTAATAATATGTTGTTCCTGTTTTTAATCCTGTATCTGTATATGAAGTAGTTGTTGATTCGCCTACTTTTTCATATGTTCCTTTTTTAGAAGTACTTCTAAATATTTCATACTTGTAAGTACCTTTTACACCTTTATATCCAACTTTTACACTATCAAAAGTACTTCCTTTGATACTTGCTTTTGGAGCAGATGGTGCTGTTAAAACTGTAACAGGATCTGTTGTAGATATATTAGTATATATAGTTTTTTTCTTTTTCTTAGATGTTACATAAGCAGATACTTTATATGTATAATTAGTTCCTGCTTTTAATTTCTTATTTGTATAAGTTGTTGTATTAACATTTTTAATAGTTGCAACTTTTTTCCATTTGCTTCCACTCTTTCTATAAACGAAATAACCTTTAGCATCTGGATTTTTATTCCATGAAATTGTAGCTGTACTTGTTGTTGTTCTTTCTTCTCTTGATTCACTAAGATTTACTGTAGGAACAACAGGAGTTGGTTCTGGATCAACTTGTACAGCACTAATAGTCTTCCACATATATTTGACAGTCATATTTGTATTAAATACAATCGTAGAACCTATTTCATATCTTTGACCATTTACTAAGAAAT
>JAEEGL010470360.1_pt1 | contig 11239 bp, 9 predicted proteins | sample 9134231 | NCBI WGS metagenome assembly JAEEGL01 (sample SAMN16246548, study PRJNA631951) | gut metagenome | biome: gut microbiome; feature: rumen; material: fiber-attached | host: Bos | place: Iran: Karaj | collected 2018-10
AGAAGAGAAAACGTCGTCCCCATTTTGTCGTATCACTGGCTCCGAGGAAAAACAGGCAATGACCGTAGAACCGTGGCATTTTCAGGGTGAAGCGTCCGTGTTCAGTCTCAACGTCACCGACGAAAGCCTCTTTGTTATCGAAAGTCGTGAACTCGGCATGAACCCGTACTTCCCTTCTAAGTTTTTCCCCGTCATGAGCCATCTTACTTCTCATCTCCTTGGAAAGGCCTTTGATTTGGTCCATTCGTTCTGTTCGGTTATAGTTCTTACCTTTGTACTGATGATACCCATGGCCGAAAGATTTTAATCCAAACAATTCATTAAGGCTCTCTTTGGCATCTTCCGCGCCATATCCTAACATTAAGAAATGATTTAAATAGACTACTTCCAAATTAGGGTCTTGCTTGAGATGACCATCATATTTGTGAACGGAACCCGTTAAGATAGGTGAATATTCTGCAGGATGGACTAATTCAAATTGCCCGCTGACTGCCATGTCACGCCAATTAAAGCGGCGCCAGCCCTGCGTCATCATCAGCAGGTCCAGCGCCCGCCGATGCTCCGCATCGTCAGCCTCGAAGAAGTATTCAGGCTGGGGAACGAAGCCCTTGATCTCGCTCGCCAATAGCATCTCCGTCAGGATGTTCCCCGAGTCGAAGATGTTGTCCTGATGCACCGCATCGCGCACAGAGAGGGAGAGACGCGAAACCTCTCCCGTGTGCGAGGGTGACTTTAAGACAGGAGCAGCCACCTGAAGGCTTACCTGTTCGAAGGGCTTATACTCTTCCTTCATGCCGCTGATGGAGAGTGTCGGGGACATTAATTCAGCTTTTGTGACGAAGAAAAGGCGGTCTGCATAAATTCGTCCATCAGTATCAAAAATGGTAACCTGATTCACTCCTGCCTGTAATAACGAATCTGGTACGAATTGATGAACAACACCAGAGGTCATAGACAATTCATTGAACACCACTTGACGCCCCTCGCTTATTACTGTCATCCCCAAATGTCTGTCCATAAGGAGCCCTTTGGCAGAGAGGGATATCTGCCAGTTTTCATTGTTCTTCTCAACCTTGATAGCAACGCCGTCTTTTTCTATTTTCGGCAGTTTAGTTTTGCATGAACGGACATCATTTTCGTTTCCTAATTTATCAGCTTTGAAAATCGCTGTGTATGTTCCTTTGCCTGTTGCATTAATCGTGAATATGCCACGTCCTCTGTTTTGAGTATGCTCCTGAGTTACCAGATTCCCGTCATTGTCAAGAATCTCGATGACTCCATCTACATACTCACCATCCGTCATTGCTGCTTCAAAAGCGAATCGGTTGGGGACACCCCCTATGAAATGCCCTCCTTCAGGATAGAGTGTCACTGATAAAATGTTTTTCGACTTATAATTACTACCCAGCTGATACTCTAAAGGACGTTGCGTCATATCGCGGAAATAATAACCTGGTTGTGTAGGTCTGTCATAAACGGGGAAGACACGGGAATAGAGTTTTTCATAGTCTCGAAAATATTCACGTGCCATTGCATCGTTAAAAAAAAGCCTGTTTGATACCCGCTTGTGTTGGTGCTGGTATTCGCCCCAATTAAGTTGCCATCGTGTGTAGGCACGCAATTCATAAAAACCGCCATACATCAAAGAGTCGGTAAGTCCGAAAAATCCATGTCCCTTCCCGTCTATCATCTCCACCATTTTCCGCTCCACCAGATACCCGTCATTATTCCACAGTTCTGCATAAAGAACCCTGCTAATCTTGGAAGGGGTATCTGTATTTGTCTGTCTGGAATAAACAGCAAACCATATCGTATCCCCTAAGAAATAGCATGTGTTATCCATGTGCACGAACACCTTCTCCTGCGGTATCCGCTCGCCGAAACGCTGCAGGCGTGTGGCCAGAGAGAGAAGCGTGTCTTCTCCCTCTGGCTGACCATACATCGGTAGACTTGCCAGCAAGGCACATAAAAGTATGCTGATGCTGAATCGTTTCATGTGGCAAAGGTACCGGTTTTATTTGGAATAACAAGACGGAACAATCATTTTTTGAATCTGAATTATTCGTCTTCTGGGACAGGAACAGCATAGGTAATATTTGGACAAGCATATCTTGTAATAGGCTGGCCTCCATCTTCGTTTATATGGGATTTACCCTTCGGGTATTTAAGATATTCGACAGTAGCTGATCCATCTATAATATGATGATCTGTTACAGAATATTCATTTACTTGCTGACAAACGAATTCATAATGATCTGGATCCGAATTCGTTATCGGTTCGCCTAAATTACCCGTCGCATATGGGTTAAAAATGATGTCATCCAATATGATAAAAGGATTAACGATGTCAGAACCTACATAATTCCCTCCACTCCACATTACCAAGTATCTCAGTGAAATTGATTCCACGTTCACTGTTACATAATCATAACCATCTACTTGTTCCCAGAAACCTGATTCATCAATCAAGCCAGAGTCATCCAGCATACCGGATTCGTTTAAGGCACCTGCCTCACGCATGTTCAGCTTCCCATCCAATGGTCCGGCAGGAATACCTTGGTTCATGTTACTCACATTCTTTAATTGAATCTTACTCATAATACATTAGGTTTTTAGTTAAACATAGGGATAATTAAATAAAGAATTTAGTTCGTCGTAGTATCTTGTACATTTGTACGATAATCTCATCACCCTGCAACAGATTTGCCTCATTCAGTTTCAGCAGGAGCCTGTAGTAGCGGATGAGCTGTGACCTGACGGGGTGCTGCAACCGATGCAGCAGCTCTTCGAGCACTTCCTGCTGTATCCTCAAACAGGTTACTCGTTGTTCTTCATGATACTGACAAGACACTTGGGAAGTGCTGATACGATACCGGAACAGGAGCCGGGGAATGACATACAGCTTGCCACCAAGTCGTGTGATATCCGTCCATAGTTCTTTTTGTCTAGCCCCATGAGAAGTACACTAACGTGTTCCATGATTATGGATTTCACCTATTAAACTTCTGATATCTATCGCATGCATGATAATATTTGCCTGATCTCTATTGTATCCTAGAAGGTATAGTTTCCCATTTATAAGGATATCATAACTTTCATTGGTAACCGGCAAACTCTCTGTGGGGCTTACTGCTACATTTAAATCAGGCATTCCCCGGATAGGAAATAAATGGATTTTCTTTTCTTCATCCCTGATGATCATCGTACAGTCCCCATAACTGCGAGATGTATATATATGACAGCCTGCAATAGTACCTTTATAGCTACACTGGCTCAAGCCTTCCGGTAAATTCATATTTACTTCGATTTCTTCATTTGTCCGGAGAGAATAATGACTCAGAAAAGTTTGTCGTTTTTCCTCTATAAGAACATTAGGGTATTTGAATGTACTACAAAACAAATATTGTTGCTGATACTCAATAGAGTCTATAAGGAAATATTGATTGTCCATACAACGTCCTTCAATTATCCTTTTAAGCGGAAGCTTCAACGTATCCGCTTGACCTTCTCCAGAGGCTGCCATACGAATAATTTGTGCAGGAGACTCTTCAAACAGATATAGAGAATCTTTTACGAACTTAAAAAGCCCCAAAGTAGACTTCTTGTTACTAATCATCTTTTTCCACAGCTCCTCTGTATTATGATACGCGGTAATCATGATAGGGGAACCTGCGGCAAAGTAATGGTTGTCCCAACCATCTGTCGCAAAACCTGAAATGTATAGTTCTCCGCGAGTTTCGTCGAAAATGGCTCCTATTTCATTAAACTCAAAGAGAACACAGTTTGTCGAAGCTAAAGAATCATGTTTAAAAACCTCTAAAGTCTCTTGTTCTTCATTCAACTCTGTTGGAATCTCTACATCAATAGAATCCGATGCCCCCATAGAAGAATTTAAGCCTCTATGACGGCAACTGCATAATAAAACACATAGCAAGCAAACTATAATATACAAGTTTCCCGAAAATTTCATAATTGCGATTTCTTTTAGAGTGCTCTGCCACCGTCCTGTTTTATAGGGAATGGCAGAGCTTTATCACTACTATTCTTATAGTAGGGGTAATATAAATAAAATAGGCCTCTAATTGCTAATTTTGACCATTTATAGCAAACTTGTTACCTCCTGAATATCTTAGGGAAGCCATTCTTTTTGATCCAATATGATTCTAAATCAGATGTCATTCCAACCCCTCTTGATGAACTGGAATGGAAAATGGAAGTGCCTTCTACGAAAATAGCTACATGTTTTGGAAAGAGAAGAATATCTCCCTCTTTTAGAGTGTGCCAAAAAACTTCCTCTGTTCCATAGCTAATTCTTCTGCAGCCAGGAACAGCTCCTACGCTTGTAGTCCAACGGTATCCCAAATTGCATGCCGCACATATAAGTCCACTACAATCAATTCCATTCCTGTTATTACCGCCCAACAAATATGGCGTTCCTTCAAATGCCCTAGCCCTTGCTAGGATTTCCGCGCCAGTATTTGGTGTGTTGTTTGAAAAAATTGTTACTTCAGGTAACACATATCCCCAACCAATTACATATCCTCCAACCCAATTACCTGTGTTCATTAATTGTTCGGCTTCTTCAACTGTGTACCATTGATTTCCATTCGACACTTCACCCCACGAAGGATTGACAACAAATGCGTTTGAACCAGACTGGTGCCCACCATAGTTCCCATCTCCTGTATTTCCATTATTGTTTCCATTGCCCCCATCGTTACCAACGCCAGTATTTCCACTATTTCCAACGTTCCCATTGTCACCATCGTGATGGCTTCCTATTATTGAAGCGGCAGATGTTGGTGGAATATAAGCACCGTTAACAATACCTCCTTTCCAATTACCGTCTCTCATGAGTTGGTACATCTCTTCTTCTGTATAGATACAATAATCCCAATTATCAGGATTATTCAAATCGTCTTCATCATCTTCATCTGGTTCGACAATCCCTGGATGTACTATTCCTGAATTTATAAGTCCTGAATCATCAATTAAGCCTGAACCATCTAAAATGCCCGAGTCACTCATATTCAGCATACCATCCAACGGACCTGCAGGAATTCCTTGGTTGATGTTACTCACATTCTTTAATTGAATCTTACTCATAATTCATAAGTTTTTTAGTTAAACATAGGGTTAATTAAATAAAGAATTTTGTACGTCGTAGTATCTTGTACATTTGTACGATAATCTCATCACCCTGCAACAGATTTGCCTCATTCAGCTTCAGCAGCAGCCGGTAATAGCGGATGAGCTGTGACCTGACGGGATGCTGCAACCGATGCAGAAGCTCTTCGAGCACCTCCTGCTGTATCCTCAAACGGGTTACTCGTTGTTCTTCATGATACTGACAGGATACTTGGGAAGAGCTGATACGATACTGGAACAGGGGTTGGGGAATAATATAGATATTGCCACCCAGTCGTGTGATGTCCGTCCACAGTTTATAGTCTTCGGCGTATGCATACCTCTTATACCGAAGACGATGCTGCGTGAGGAAGTCCTTTCGGAGCATCGCCGACGGGTGCATCAGGAAGTTGCCCGTCAGGAGCCAGAAAAAAGCGTTGTCCATTCGCCCTTTGGCACAATGGCCGATACGGTCTTCCACGGCCCCTATTGTCTGACCCCATGAGAAACTGACGGCTATGTCAGCATGGGCTCGCATGAACGACAACTGGGTCTTCAGGCGATTCGGCAGCATCAGGTCGTCGGCATCAGTGCGGGCGACGAACTCTCCCTGGCAGGCTTTCATGCCGACATTCAGGGAATGAATGTAGTCATGGCGGCATCGGATAACCCTGATACGAGGGTCGTCAAAGGTTCTGATGATATCCGGAGTGCGGTCTGTCGAGCCGTCATCAACGATGATAAACTCAAAGTTCCTGTATGTCTGTGCAAGCACACTCTGGATGGCTTCATGAATGTATGTTTCTGCATTGTATGCACACATCATGACACTGACGACGGGTTTCGAACGATGGGCGGGCTTGATATCTTTCTTGTTTTGCATAGCAGTTTTTATTTACAAAGGTTATGATAAAGGCGTTTGAGAGATTGTGTCATGCGACGTTGCTGGTACATTCTCCGGTAACGTGCTCTTGCGAGAATGGCCATACGCCTCCGCAGGGCGGAATCCCCGATGAGCAGAGATATGGCCTTGGCCATTTTACGAACATCGGCATGAAGGCTCTTACCCGCTTCCATGACAAGGGGAATCTTCATGGCGGTTGGGTAGTCTGCAAACAGTTCGTGCAGGCCATCGACATCGGTTGAGATAATTGGCAATCCGAACATCATCATCTCGATGGCTGCATAGCTGCATTGTTCCTGAACGGATGCTATCAACCCGATATCGCAGGAAAGATAGTATTCCCGGAGTTCAGCAAATGGCAGGATTCCCACAAACTGTACATCAAGGAAGGGATATCTGGCCATGATGGAACGGCGCTGCTGGGCAGGTATGTGGCCTGCAACAACCAGTGACAGCTCATAGTCCATCTGAAGCAGCGCCAAGGCACGGAGGATGGCATCCAATCCCTTGCCCGGGTGACCATTGCCCACGAACAGGCATCTGACGGGGACGTGCAACTGCTCGTGATACACCGGCACTCCCACGTCTGCAATTCCATTGGGAATCACTGTGACGGGAGAAGCTTCCTCTGGGAGCATCCGCTGAATAAAGTCCTTGGCACATCGCGTTACGCAGACAACGCTGTCGGATCGGGTGTAACTATCCCGTTCATAGCCGTGGAGAATGAAATCGGACGGCTTTGTATAATCATTGTTGACATAGTACGCCTGATACAGACGGTAAAAACGGCTGTCACCATAGTTGTACAGGGCTTTCCAAGGGATGCAGTGGAGATGAGAAACGATTCTGCACTGCTCACGCTCACGCACATACAGGGCAAAGGGCATCAGGTTCAGGGTATGCAGATGCAGGATGTTTCTTCCCGAGAGCGAGAAGTCGCCTCTGAGCTCACGATACGCCCTCTCCCATAATTCCCGCTGCCGGGACGGATAGATAAGAAACTCATTCAGATGCGGAGGAAGAGGTATTGTTACCTGCGTATAACCATGATGAGAGACCCTTGTAATCTGCTCTCCCTGCTGATTCTCAAAATGAGCCCATATCACTTGGAAAGCTTTCTCCTTAGAAAAAGAATCCACGATGACCTGAATGCAACGGGTGACACCGTTCATGCTCCCCGATATGGCCATGTCCATCAGGAAAAGATGTGTCTTGGGGTTATTCATAGAGCAGCACTTGGTCAATGGATTGAATCAGGGGAACACAAAACGGCTTTTCCATCTTGCGGGCAAAGAAGGCATCGGATTGCCGGATGTCCTCGAAATGTTCCATGCCGAGATTGGAAGGGTTGCTGCCGTGCTCGCTCTTCCAGCGGATGTAGCGGTAGTTACAGTTGTGGTGAGGCACGGGGCTGAGATTGATGATGACCGTGGGGACATAGCACTCCTCGGGCGCGAACTCATACCTGAGATAATCAAGGAAAGCCGGCGACTCCGATGTGTAGGCAGACAGTAAACGGGCAGACGTGTCGGTGACGGAGAACCATTGCGAACCTTTATAGTATTGCGGAAAGTGCCGGGGGCATTTCCTGCGAAAACCATTTTTGAGTTGATGGTGGCTCCATGCCATGACCAGGTTCCTCCCCTGCCTGCTACGTGCGTTCACGCGGTCGTGAGGCTGAAAGAGATATAATCTGCGCAGGACATCAAAGTGGCTGCTATCAAGAGGCAATTCGCGGTACTCAATGAAATCCTGTCCGGGATGGTTCTCGAAGAAGGACAGGAACGCACGCAAGGGCTTGATGGGATAGTCCTGGCCGCTGATGAGGTGGTAGAAGTCGGCTCGGCTGTCGGACAATGCTTTACGGAGCAGGAACAGCTCTGCCTCCAGGACACTGAAGCCGCCCCAATGTACCCGGTATTGCTGATAAATGCCTTTGACCTGAGGATAGCCCTGCAATGCAGACTGAACGGATGCGGGGAAAGGACAGGCGGCATCGAAATGGATATAGACCATGCAATCCCTCTTGAAATACCCTACCAACGGAATGAGCATTTCAGGATTCTTGTGGGCGAGGATGAGGACGGCATGAATCATGGTTTCACAGGATGGTAGAGTTTGTCATGATAGGGGCTGTTCCTGAACTCTTCTTCCGTGAACGGAGGGCGATAGTTCATGGTGTTCTGCATCCCGTTACAGATATAGAAGCGGTCTTCACCTCCTGGCTCAACAAAAGCGCCGTGCCCGCCCATGTCCAAAAGACGATATCCTGCTTGATATAGGCAGGTGGCTATCAGCACCTCGGAATGGGCCGAATGACCAGCCGACTGATGTTGATGAACCTGCGACAAGGCTGCCTGGGAATAGCGGCAAACGGGATGGAAGGCACGAAGGCACTGCTCCAACGGGTAACCGACTTGGTTACAATGTGTCCACCAGTACCATTCAGGATGATCATAGTAGTGACGGATGTGCGAGGCGATGAAGTCTGCTGGATGGTCGAAGTAGAAATCCATAAGGACATTCCATGTGCCCGTGAACTCGACATCGTATTCCACAAGCCAGTAATGGGCGTAGGAGGGATGATCGAGGAAAAACCTCAGGACGGGGAAATGACAGCTGCCGGGAAGGAGCTTCTGATGGATGGGGGTATAGTTCAGAGAGTTGAGATCATCGAGGTCATAGACGCAAAGGCTGTCCACATCCGGCGCTTTCTTCAGGAAGCGCTTGCCATTGACGTTCAACAACAGGAACACGTCGTATCTCTCAGGCGCCAGTTCATTCCTGAGACGGCGATACTTCTGTTCTACGGCTATCATGTTACATCCGTCATGCGCCATCAATAATACGACGTGTTTTCCCATTGTCATTGTCAAGAAATCCCCATTCCATCGGCACTCGATGCCGATGGAATGGGAGATAAACCTTATTTACAGTTCAATCTCTCCGTAGAAGAGCCATTCACCGCAGATAATCTGGAGCTCGAAGGTGCCTTCGAGGTCGGTGGGGAGGTAGAGGGTGGTGGTGCCAACGGGGATTACGATGGAATAAACAACATCGTTATCCTCATCTACCAGCTGGAGCGTGCAACCATCGCACGGCGTGTCGAACGTCAGCGCGTACCCGTCTATATATACGGTAGGCGCGAGGACGGGGGATTTGTGGTTGCCATTTAAAGGACTTGTCGGATCAACATATCCTTTAGTAAAAGGAATCATTATACGCTGTGCTGCAAGTGGATTGGGATAAAAGGTTAGCAGCATTGCAATAATGCCATGGAACAGAATTAATCTTGCTTTCATCTTACTCTTATTAAGGGTTAAACATCGCTGCAAAGTTATGAAGAATGTTTGCTAATGAAAAAACATTTTCGCGTCATTCTTCATGAAGCTGTTCCCTAAAAGACGCGTAAGAGTATGAGAAACAATAAGTTTAAAGAAATCTTTAAAAATGGAGATGTCCCGTGACTATCGCTGTTTGGAGGTTGATATGGAAGGTTATAAGCCCGTCTTGCTTGAAAAGTTTACGACTTAAAGAGCGTTTAATCATCGTAACGTTATTACCCTCTAAACGAGCTGCCATCAACATCTCGCCTGTCTGAAATCCGAGTTCAGTCAACACAATGACCATCCATTCCTTTTCTTTTAAATGCAAGTCCTTCACTGCCTCTGTAAATAGAGGAAAACAAATTTGAAAAAGGGATATCAGCTGTTCACGCTCGTATGCAGAAGCGTGAAGCTTATTTGAGGGACTGGCCATCAATCTGAATTTTCTCACCAATTCATGCTCATGGAATCGTTTATACCTATCATCACTGACCATAAGAAGTTGTTCCAACTTTTCCTTCTGCTGGCTTAATTCCTCTATATGTTCCTGAAAGGATGACAATTTTTGATCCTGAACTTCTGTTTTTTGTAAAGCGTTTCGTAAAGAATCGGTCACGGAAATATATTGGAAGTGCAAATTGAGAAGTTTACTCTCCTTTTCTTTTATAATCTGATGTGAATGTTTATAATGCCAATAGAAAAGGATAAGAGCTGTCAGCAACAGACATAACACCACATTTGCGACAATCATGACGCTATTTGCTTTCTGTTCAAAATGACGAGCTCGGCGAAGATGCCGGTTGTAGTCGTAGAGTGATGCAGTCTGATGAACCATGTCTGAGTTCATCTTACTGTGCATGGCATCATTGGCATCTGCATACAACGGAGCGAATTTAGCAATGGAATCGGAATTTCCACGTTTGATATAGACAGAAAGCAATCCTTTATAGCCTGCTTCTCGCTCCCCTGCTGCTAAAACACGACGATAGTAGTATTCGGCAGAGTCTAACTGGTTGATACCATCGAAATAGAGACCAAGGGTATAATAGAACATCTCGCGTCCAGGCGTTAAATTTCCATGTTCATCAAAGATTCCACTCTCGTAGCACACCTCTTCTATACCCGTTTTAGCTAAATCAAAGTGCTGTCGATTAAGATAAATATCTATTACTCCGATATTAGATAACGCCGCAAGGGCCTTGTTGCCATGTTGTATGAACATGGCTTTAGCCTCTTTAGAAACACGAAGCATATTTGCAGTATCTGACAGCAGTAAAAAAGGTCTTATTAATGCGTTATGTCCACAAATTGCATATAGCGTATCACCATTCATCCATGACAGATGATTATACATCTTTTGGGCTTCTATCTCATCCTCTGGCAAGTTCTGAGCATGATACACCTCAGCCATCTGACCATAGACCGCACTGAGAACATAAAGGTCGCAGTCCTCATCGGTTGTGTCAGCGCATTCGATGGCGGTCTGGTAGTCTTCGATGGCCTGCGGGGCCTCGCCCATGTCGGCGTGAGCGCGGCCGAGGAGGTAGTGGGCGAGCACGCGGTCGTTGCGGCGGTGCCAAGGCTCATCAAAATAGCGGGCCAACACCTGCGCGGCGCTGTCGCTTCCGAACACCGCACCCGCCTGATTCTGAGCCTGCAGCTCTGCCAAAGCCGCATGCATCATCCCATCTCGCCTCACAGCCCTGACCACGAAAACAGTCACCGCCAGCACGAACACCGCACCGGCCACCATCCACATCAATGTCTTTTGCCTCTTCATGTACTGCAAAGGTATGTATTACCCGCTTAACCTCCAAATTTTCATCATTTTTTCATCGTTGTCTTCAAGACATGAGAGACCTTATCGAGTAAAAGTGTTGCA
>JAEEGL010758744.1_pt1 | contig 11239 bp, 8 predicted proteins | sample 9134231 | NCBI WGS metagenome assembly JAEEGL01 (sample SAMN16246548, study PRJNA631951) | gut metagenome | biome: gut microbiome; feature: rumen; material: fiber-attached | host: Bos | place: Iran: Karaj | collected 2018-10
TCGATGCCTTCGGCCTTCTCCATGACGACGTCGGCGTACATCATGATGAGGCGGCGGTAGGAGTCATACACAAAACGTTCGTTGCCACCGGTCTTCTTGATCAGGCCAGGGATGGTCTTGGAGCAGAGACCAATATTCAGCACGGTGTCCATCATGCCGGGCATCGACTTACGCGCGCCCGAGCGGCAGCTGACGAGCAGCGGGTTGGCGGGGTCGCCATATTTCATGCCCATGATCTTATCCATCTTCTTGATGCCAGCGTGGACCTCGTCCATCAGGCCTTTAGGAAGTTGGCAGTTGTTCTTGTAGTAGGCAGTGCAGCATTCGGTAGTGATAGTCAAGCCGGCGGGAACGGGCAGCTTGAGCAAGCACATCTCGGCCAGGTTGGCGCCTTTGCCACCCAGCTCGTTCTTCATCGAAGCATTTCCTTCAGCAGTCTTGCCGCCAAAGGTGTAAACGTACTTTGTCATTGTTTTAATTGATTATTAGTGATTTAACTGATATTCTTTCGAATTGAAAAATTAAGGTGCAAAAATAAGGATTTCTTGGAATATGACAAAAGGGAATTTTGTTTTTTTTCTTCCTTTTTGCTTGACCAAAAAGGAAGCGAAAAAGTCAAGGCCAAAACCATCGGCCTCCCCGCGGTCGTCTAAAGGCCTGATCCTCAGGTCGCGGAGTGCATTCTTCGAATGCAAACGACAAGCGCCGCTCCGTGAGGGTCAAGCCTTTAGCCGCCCTCTGCGACCGCTGCCCCGCGTTTTGGCCGTGGCCTGTGCGCCCAGCCCGGTCTGTCTTTGGCGAACCCGGTATTGCAGGCTCCGACAGGCATGTCATCCCTGCGGTGGGTATGCGGGCAAAGGCGTGGGATCTATGGCTGAGGAGCTGTTTTTTTGCTGGCGCCCCTCCTCGTTTTGGCCATGCCTCCCCGCCCGGCCCGGGGAGGGTAGACGTTCCCAGTCTGAAAGACTAACTTTGGAGTCATTGCGGCCTCATCGCGGGCGGAGACCCGCGATCTCCGCGATCTCATAAGACTCAGCAGCCATGTCATGCCGAGCCGTCCCCCTTTTAAGGGGATGCCCGAAGGCCGGGAGAGTAACTTCTAACTCCCAACTCCTAACTCCTAAATCTAAACCTCCGCTCCAGCACCGCCATGCTCTCCATCAGCTCCGCAAAGGTCGGCTTCTCGCCATATATCATCGCCCCTGTCATGATCTCGTAGTCGTTACGCCAGTTCTCACGGCATTCCTCCGGCGGGACAAGCTGGATGCGGTCCCGCACATCGGGCGTGTAGTCAACGCCCTGCATGCTGGTCAACGTGGAACGGTGATGGCTGATGGTCTCCCACAGAGCATCGTCTTTGATGGCTCGCTCAGCAACGGCCAAGTCGAAATAGTTATTCTTCATAGAGCGATTTGATGATTGACGACACCCACGCGGGCATCAGTTTGTAATCCTGTTTCACGCTTTGGCTCTTGTCTTTCGCCAGCAGTTCTTTGGTATGGGCAAGGATCTCGTCGGTGACGTTATCCTTTCCCAGGCTCTTGAAGGCGAAAGTGAGCAGCATGGCCAGCTGCGAGTTGAAGGCCAGGTTCTTGGGTGCGGTATGCTTAAACTCGATAGTGGCCCCGTTGTAAAGCGTAAGCTTACGATTGGAGCCATCCGTCAGGTATTGTATGTTCATAGGTATCTGTGTGGAAAACCCCAGCCTGTTGAGAGCATAAAGCCCCGTGGGCACGATACGCGCCTTGTCACGCTTGGCAACGCCTTCGGCGATGGTCTCCAACGTGGGATACAACACACCCAAGCCCAGTTTTTTGTCGATTTTGGGATAGTAGTAGATGCCACGGCTGATGCGCAGAATGGTTCCTTCTTTGGCCATCCTCTCTAAGACTTTGTTCACCGTTTTCTGCTCTCCAAAACGCACAAAATCCGAAGAGAAAACCAGTTTACCCCTTCCGCATTTCTTAATACATTCAAGTATCTTGCTTTCAATAGGTTGACCACTCATTTCATATACAATTTTGTCGCAAAAATACACAATTTTTACGACAAAACACCAAAACCGCAACTTTTTTAGTGGTGCAGGCCCGTCCCCCTCTAAGAGGGGGTGCCCAACGGGCGGGGGAGTCTGGGGTGGCCGCAGGCCGGGGGATTAAGGCGAGAGCATCCATGTCTGACGGAGGTGTCATTCACTGTCCGTTCCTTCTCCTTGATGAGAAGGAACCGAAGAATCAAGGCCAAAACCATCGGCCTCCCCGCGGTCGTCTAAAGACCTGACCCTCAGGTCGCGGAGTGCATTCTTCGAATGCAAACGACAAGCGCCGCTCCGTGAGGGTCAAGCCTTTAGCCGTCCATTGGGCAAGCGCTGCCCCGCATTTTGGCCGTGGCCTGCGCGCCCAGCCCGGTCAATCTATGGCGAACCCACGTTGGAGGCTTCTATCCTTTAGATCCTAGATGTCAGACAAGCCTTGTGGGTCTGCATATACTCTCAACTTTACACTTACCACTACTCTAAACTCTACACTCTAAACTCTCAACTTTACCATAGCCGTCATCGCGGCCCTTTTTAATACCATCCCTCATCATCGTTATTCTCCATATAGCGGCTCATGCCGTTATCCTCCATGTCGTCTTCCGATGCAGGGTCGTAGCCACGCATGTTGTCGTAGCCGCTCGTTTTATGGGAGCGTGATGCGGATGACGAAGCAGGCGTCGAGGGAACCTTCACCTCTTCTGTCTTTTGACATTCTTCAACTACCTTGACGGTATCCACCACTTGGGTTTTCTCCTCTTTCAATACCTCATGCGTCACCGACGGAGTGCGCTCTTGTCTAATGCTGTTTCCACACGACAACAGAAACAGCGACAATGCTAATATGCATAAGAGATTTCTCATGATTCTATTACGGGACAAAACAGCATTTTTCTTGCCGTTCATTCAATTGGCAAAAAAACGTTTGTTCACGTGTACTAACCGGCATCGCTATACAAGCTCTCGTCGGTCAGCTGCTCTCTCTTGGTTACTGCGAGAATCTTGTCTTTCAGATAAGAACAAGTCCTATAAAAATAGTCCCGCTTTAAGTATGCCAGTTGCTTCACCGCCCCAAGTCGGTTGAAGTATTTTGAGATGAACTGGCCTCTGGTTTCAAAAGCATTGGTGGTGATGTCAGGATTGTCTTTCAGGAATGAAAGAATGCCTATCATGGCTTCCTTGTGACGAATCAACTGATAAGAACCGAAGGTGGTGATACGTAGCGTGTAGTTTTTGAATAGCACTTCCGTGAGCTCATATTTGTTCTCTCGTGATTCATCTACGGTGTTGTATACGCTCCACCACATGGAGGCCACCGCGTTTCTCAATAAACCGTTGGCGCCAACAAACCAGTGGTCAATGATATAATCCGCACTGCAATCATTCTCCATCACTTTGGGCCAACGCTTTTGTGCGTATGAAAACAGGTCCACATGGGTGATATACGCCCAAAACGCTTCGTTCGATGCAAGCAATGGCGAGATGTCTTTGTAGGCCTCAAAGATGGCTATGGCCGACTGGAAATCATTCTCATACACTTTATCAAGCTTCTCGGCCAATCCCACTGGCGCATATACGTTGGCAAGGCGTTTCACCTGCGTGGGATCCACCTCAAACGACTCTTTCGCATACAACGGAATAGCCGCCCCCGACTTTACTGCATCGCGCAAAGTCTTCATGTAACTCTCTCTAAAGGTCTTCTGTAACTGCATGGCTTATTCCTCCATTTGATTAGGTGATGACATGATGATATGATTGAATAACCTGTTGTATGGGTCTTTGAGAAGTCGCTGCGCCAACATGGGAACGTTCGACGGGTCCTGTAAGTCCGACCTCGATAGACCTTCCTCGGTGTCAAGCCGATAGTATATCGTCTTGGCCCAGGTGGTCGACTCGTGCTCCTCGATGTTCAGCAATGCATAGACAAGCGCGTTGAGCACCAAGGATGAGTGCATAATCTCAGCCGAGCCTTTCACTATCGGATTGCAATACAACTGATAGAGTGAAGGCGGCATCAGGATTTCAATCTTGTTGCCGGAGATGTCAAAGAATACTTGCTCATGAAGGTCGCTCTCTCTGATTTGCATGAAAGAGCCTGCCGCCTGAAGCTTGTCATAGCGAATGTCCGCATCATAGTGGAACTGTGGAAAAGCTACCAAGATGTCACCAGGAGCCATGTCGAAGCTAAAACCGTCATAGTCGGGATTAAATCCCTTGTTGGAATAATTCTGTATGGGTTGCTTTACTGAAACATAGCAGCTGAAACTAATGCGACCGTTCACCGAACGACGCGGTACTATAATCTGGAAGTGTGGCTCCTTTTCAATAAAACAATTACGCAACATTGTCCTTGAACACTCATATTCACATGTAAACTCAGCCTTATCCTCATCGATGAGTCTTTGGATATCTTCGTTATCAAAACTCAGACGTATGTCAAAAATGTAATTCTTGTCATCTATATTCAAATCATATCTGACCGATTCTTCTGTCAATAACGGAAGAATGTCGTCACTGATACCCAGCACGGGGTATGGCAAGGAAATGTTATTTAAGTTCATAGGCGTCCAGTTTTACAGCGTGTTTCATATTATCCGCAAATGTGATTTTAAGCACATTCTTGCCTTTATTGATGTGCAACCCTGATATGATGTTCGCTTCAATTTTTCCACCGTAAGAGCAGCTTTTTATGGCCACGATGTCGTCTGTTTGTTCGCCGCCAATGATCAAGTCGATGCGGCCATTCTCAATTTCGTAATCCGAATGGATGACGATGTTATGAACAACGTGGCCGTCCTCAACCTGAGCAAACGAACGGTATCTAACAGGCACTTCCGTAAGCATGGTTCCTTGGATGCCATCATCAGAATCACCATAGTGTCCTTGTATGCGCTTGGGCGACAACCCGCCTCCGCCTGTCTTTCTCTTTTTCCGTGTACCATGGCCACTCAAATGTGCACCGCCCTCGTCCTGCTTCTGGCGCTCTTCCACAGGGTCGGTAATCATCACCTTGCCGATTGCCGGCTTGTCGATGATAATAGGATCTTGAACGACATTGGTAATGTCGGAAGTGATAGAATTGCCCTCGTCATCCCTGAATCCAATCGATTCGCCAATCAACGATTCGTTCTCGTAGTCGTCATCATCATCCACGGCGGTTGGGATGAAAAGGAATTCCTCTAAGCCTTGTATTTGTTGTATGCTACTTCCTCTATTAGAAAAGACAGTCTCCATCGCCTTAATGATGAAGCCGTCGATATCATCAGACGCCAATTTGCCCTTGGGTACGGTTTTCCCGTTTTCTCTCCAGTTGGAGGACGACCACTCATTGTGGGCTGGATTCTCCATCTTTCTGAGGATTTCATTTCCGTTCCTGTCGTCACAGACAAACACACCGTAAAAGCCATTGGAGCTTTGTGTTCTATGCGCTTTTACCAACATCATAGGTTTCCGCATGTATACCACCTTGTCAGTTGCTTTTTTATTTTTCTGAAAATACAGTCGTACATGCCCGATGGTTGGAAGTGTGTCCTCAATAACTAAATGATGAGCATCAGTCCCGGCATTGTGTACTGCATCCCAATAGGGAAGCGGGTTGTAGTTCCTCTCACGACGCACAGTGTCATGCTCCTCCATAAAGACTCTTTTTATCAAATCAGGCAAAGTCTCCTTGTTAATATCAATCGATGTTGTGGGATCAATGAAGATTTTTACATCTAACTTATTGAACTCAATCGCCATCCAAAAGTTTCGCAGAATGGCCTTGGTCATTTCGCTAAAGATTCTTTCTCTATCAGTTGCATTTATTCCCAAAATGTAAATATCCGTACCTGGTTCTGTCCGTTGGAATCTGGCTGGAATATTAGCTTGGTTGGTCACTGGCTCTCCGTTGTTGTTGTCATAGTAACCGACAGAAACACGCAAGTCGCTTTCTCCTTCCATCTCATGTGTACACAACGATGAAACCCCTTCAAAGAACCTCCGATTATCCTCTGTTTGCGTTGAGACGAAGATAGAACGAATGGGCGAGATATAGAAATAAGCGGCTTTACCGTAACCGAAAGAGCCACCAGCTGTTGCGTCATTTTTAGAAGAAACGCCAGCAGCGCGAACAAAGGCGTAGAAGGGCTGTGTGGTATCACCCTTTATGTAATTCATCCCCTTGGTATTAAAATCAGCCACTTTGATGTAATACAAATTGTCGTTGGTACCAAGCGAACCGAGGTAATCCAACATAGGTTGATAAGTCGTCTTTGCATCTTCATTCTTACTAAAGTGCTTCAGGCACCCTTGGATATGCTTCTCCAACTCGAAAAAATCAGGGTATTCTCGTGCCCGCATTCTACTAATGGAAAACTCCATGCGAACTGGTTGGGTAGGATCTAATACCACATCAAGAGAATTCTGAATGGACTCTCGAATCAGTGATGCATAAGGTGTTTTCTTGAAATTGTCTTGCATTGGGTCGTTGGGCCCATCTTCACGTCCTCCCAACTGCTTGGCAAAATGCCATTTGCAATTCATTTCTAAAATACTCATGATTATTCAGTCTATAATGATTCAGCTCGTAAAGGCACATACAATTGCCTAAACCATAAAGGGTTGATTGCAGCAAAAATAGGAATTATTATTCAATTTACCATCATTTATATCTATTTAATTAACAAGTGAAAAACCAAATTACCTTTACAAGCCTTGCAATCCATTCAATCCCTTTTTTGGATCGCTTTTTCCGTGTTCACGGAATGAGGCCTCTCGATGACGCAAAGCGACGTGAGTGTAGTCCTCTTGCGGCTGAGGAGATCGCGGATCAAGTCCGCGATGACGGCGAGGGGTGTAAACAAAGCCTACCAAGAGCGGGAATGCCAACATCCCACCGGGTGGGGTGCGCGGGCCATGGCCGATATGGCGGGGAAGCGCACGCTATGTGCGTTGGGACCGATGATGTCGGCCTTGATTCTTTCGTCCTTTCTTATCAAGAAGAAAGGACAGGATGGTGAAGAGTGTCCACATAGTGTCAGAGATTGCGGATCAAGTCCGCAATGACGGTAAAGGGCGTGAGTGTAGTCCTATGTGCTGGGAACGCCAACGCTCCGCATGGCTGGGCGCGCAGGCCACGGCCAAAACGCGGAGGAGCGCCAGCAGGGGCAGACTAAACGCTTGACTTTTAGGGAGGGGCGTTTACGTTTGTATTCGAAGAATACACTACCCGACTTGAAAGTCAGGCGTTTAGGCTGACGCGCGGCGGACCATTCGTTTTGGCCTTGAACTTTTGGTCCTTTTCTTTCAAGAGAAAAGGACATATAAAAATCAAGCGCCCCGAGGCATTCCCCTGAGGCGCTTGCGTGATGCTTATAAAAACCCTTTATTCTTTTACAAACTTCAGCGTGCTGACAGCCTTCTCCGACTTCACCGTGACGAAGTACATGCCCTCGCTGAGGCTTCCAAGATTGAGGGTGGTCAGGCCTTGGGCATTGATTTGCTGGTACACCTGCTGGCCTAGGCTGTTGAAGACCACGATCTCACAGTCTTCCTCAGGCAAGCTGATGCTGAACTGGCCATGGTTCGGGTTGGGATAGATGGCCACGCCGTTCATCACGGTCTCTTGCGTGACGGTGATGGTGTTGGTGGGCGGGAAGACGATGTAGTCAAGCCAGGCGCAGTCGCTACCGCTGGCGACATAGACGTCCTTTTCGTAGATCCATGCGAGTTCGTGTTGTCCAGACGTGAGGGCAAACCGCTCTTCGCCCCAATCCACTTCGCCCGACCACTCGCTCTGCTCGACGCCGTCGATGAAGAAGTAGAGTTTGTCGTAGCCGCTTTCCGACGAGACCTTCCTGTAGAAGCTGACCTCGCCGGCGTTGGGCACGTCGAGGATGATTTTCAGCCAGGAGCTCGCATTGTTGCCGATGTTGCCCGACTTGGCGCAGTAGGTGCCTTCGTAAGGATTGTCGGTGACGATGGTCCAAGGCTTGCTGGTATCGTTGATCCAGTCGAACTTGCTGAAGTCACCGCTCTCCCAGTCTTCGATGATATTGCCCAACGTAAAGGCAAAGACGTCGTCGGTGCGATAGGCGCCCGAAACGATGGCAAGAGGTAATTCATAGGCCACACCGAGTTGAGCCTCTTCGGAGAGGGTGAAGGTGAAGTCGACAGTGAATTCCTCATTGGCAGCCACGCTTCCCACGTTGAACGTGTTTTGCTCGTAGCTGATCTCAGGGATGTCGCAAGTTATGCTGAACACGATGTCAGAAGCCGCAGCCAGACCCGTGTTTTGTGCGGTGAAGTGTATGGTGACGGTCTCGCCCGGGTCGACGTTGCCGTCGCCGCTTTCATCTTCGATGACGGTGCCGATGAGGGCAAACTCGGGGGCTTGCAGATAAAGGCTGAACCTGCTCTCCCAAGTGTCGGTGCCATCGGTGCAGGTCAGGGTGAATTCGGCCTTCGTGAGGTTCGGCACATTGTCGGCGATGTCCATGGCGAAGGCTTGTTCGAGGTTGAGGGTCTCTCCGCCGTCGATGGTGGCGATAGTCTCGGTGTCATCGGTGAGGGTGAGGTAGTCGCAGTCGGTGCTGAGGGTGGCGGTGACGTTGTTAGCGGTCAGGGTGCCGACGTTTTTCAGCTGCATGTCGAGTTGGATGCTTTGGCCATAATCGGGCTGAGCGCCGTTGCTGATCTCATAGCTGTCGTAGATGACATAGGCGGTGCCGCTGGGCAGGGTGATGACGGGCAGGGTCTGCGGCCAGGCGTCGCAGCCAGTGACGATGAGACTCATCTCGTCGACGAAGTCGATGGGCTCGTCAAACTCGATGGTGACAGCGCCATCTTCGTCAGTGTAACCCAGGCCAATCATGTCCTCGCCATGGAAAAGGGAGCAACGGAAGTTCTTCAAACCGTCGCCGTTGGTGACCATGACATCCATCGTGGTCGCACCGACGAGGATCTCAGAGGCATAGCTGACTTCAGGGGTAAAGGGCTCGTCGTGCCAGGGGCTGACGGCCACGTCACCCATCATGTTGAGGTCGTAGAAGTTCCAGCGCAGGGCGCCTTCTTCCCATTGGCCCGGGGCGTTGACCCAAGGTGCAGTCTCGATCTTCCCTTCTCTCAAGGCCATGCCGCCATAGGGGATGCGGTCGTGGTAGTAGGCGTCTTCCGTCTCACGGTGCAGGTGGATGGCGGGACCTTCGGTCTGTCCTTCGTTGAACCATCCGTAACGCGAGTTGCCGAACGTGGCCACAGCGAAGTTGGCGATTTTGGTCATGCGTTCCAGGATGCAGTCGCTGCTGAAGTCGCCGCAGATGCAGCCTGAGGTGTGGAAGAAGGTGTAGTTGTGATCGACGCCGTTGACGCCGCTGAAACGATTGTCTGTGATGTCGTCATTGTACCAGCCGGCCACATAGCCCGTGTTGGCATGACCGTCGTGGTGCACATATTGTGTGCCTTGGTTGATGGCATTGCGCAGCAGCGAGCCGCTCCAGTTGCCTTCTTCCTCATAGAGTCGTGTGAAGTTATAGTCCTCAGGGATGCAAGTCGTCGTGTAACCGTTGTCGTCGTGCGTCCCGATGAGCAATTCAAGATATTGGCTGCCGTTGCTCAACGGGTTATCGTAGAGGTGCTCACCAGCCATAATGACATCACGGAACTCGCCCAAGACGGGTTCGGCCTGGTAGGTCATGGCCTTGTGGAGCATGTTGTCGAGCTCTTCTTGGTTGCTGAAGCACATACGGCCGATGCCTATCTCGGGGAGGAGGTCGTCTTCGCCGATCTCGCCCCAGCGGTTGTTGTTGTCGTCGTTCCAGGTGCCGTCGAGGGCGGCGTAGTAGAGGTCGGCAGGGATGTCATTGTCTTGCTGGTCGCCGCCGCCGCTGGTCACATAGCAGTAGAAGCCGCGGTAAGGGATGCTGGGCACGTCGCCGGCGAGGTTCACCATCATGATGCCGTTGTCCTCGTATTCCTGGATGATATAGTTGCGTAGCTTCTCGGCGTTGTCGCGACCTTCCATCGTGCTGGTGATGGTTTCAAGGTCGGCGACGCGGGTGCGGAGGCCACGGGCTTGGTAGAAAGCGACGTATTCGTCGAAGGCGCCGACCCATTGCTGCGTGGTGACCACGAGCAGGTCATAGCCGCCCACGGTTCGACCTCTGCCGTTGTAGGTCTGCAGCATCTCAGGGTTCTGGGCGAGGCGCATGGCGCGCTCGGCGTTGCCGTTGTTGAGCCACAGCATTCGGCTATGGTCGGTCTTCGAGGCCGTCGTCGTAACTTTGACGGTGGCCTTGGTGGCATAGCGCACTTCGCCGGTGCCGGGCACATACTGCACGGGCGTGAAGGCCGAGAAGGCAAATCCGACGCCGTTCAGGTAATGCGTGGTGAGTCGACCATAAGATTGGGCAGGGTAGGTGCTCTTCGAGGCATACAGGGCCTCGTCTTTCACAAACTGGCGGCGCACCGGGTCGGAGTAGGTGATGGCCGTCTGGTAAGGATAGAGGTTGTGGACGCCTTCCATGGTGTGGAAGTCGGAGAGTTCCACCGTGATGCTGACGGCTTCCGTGCCTTGGGGCAGCATCAGGCTGACGCTCTGCCAGGGCAGCGAGGGCTGACCCGCAAGGGCGCTCTGCATGCAGTCCGTAAATTGGATTTGTTCGTAGCCTTGGATTTGGCTAATGCTCGGTTGACCGAAATAGTAGGTCTTCTCGATGGTCTGCGCCGAAGCGAACAGGCTGACCATCAAGGTAAAGAGGATGAGACAAGTTTTTTTCATTGTATTAGGTTGGTTGATTAATTCTTTGGGTGCAAAAATACTCATTTTCGTAACATTGAATAGAAAAACGGATTAGAAATACTTGTTTTTGACAAATTATTGAAATAAAACCATAAAAAATGCCGTTTCATCGAAAAATATTCTATTTTTGTGCCGATAAAATCTCAATGATATGAAACAATACATCACCTTGTTATTATTGGCTCTTTTGGTTCCAACATTTTCTTTTGCACAGGAGGAAGATGAAATAGACGACATATCGAATTATCAGAGCAAGGAAAAAGACGCATATTATCAAGAATGGAAAAGAAACTATAAGCCTTGGAAACCTTTGGATGAAAACGAAATCATGGCATACGAAAATGCCTATTTTGCGTTGGAGGAGATTAAGAATTTTACGCCATTTCAAGAAGGAGAGGATCACCAAAGATATTACTATGAGAGCCTAA
>JAEEGL011028869.1_pt1 | contig 11239 bp, 13 predicted proteins | sample 9134231 | NCBI WGS metagenome assembly JAEEGL01 (sample SAMN16246548, study PRJNA631951) | gut metagenome | biome: gut microbiome; feature: rumen; material: fiber-attached | host: Bos | place: Iran: Karaj | collected 2018-10
CCCAGCTTTTGAAAAAAGGTTCGGCTGTGTGGGGGCCGGCAGGCTGTATCCGGTAAGCTCTGCACCCATCTTCAGCAGCACGCGGCTCATCCACGCACCTTTAAAACCGGTGTGCCCTGTGAGGAATACGCTCCTTCCGCGCCAGAATTCGCCGCTTACCATACTTTCCACGGCGCGCTGCCATCCTGCCACATTTTTTCAAGCGCCATCTTGTCACGCAGCGTATCCATAGGACGCCAGAAGCCGCGGTGGAACCATGCGGACAGTTCTCCGTTTTTGGCAAGTGTCTCAAGCGGTTCCCGCTCCCATACTGTGGAGTCCCCATCTATGAGCTCAAAGATGTCCGGCTCAAGCACGAAGAAGCCGCCGTTTATCCAGCCGCCGTCCCCCTGTGTTTTTTCCTCGAACTTTTCTATTTTATTCTCTTCAAGCTTCATATGCCCCCAGCGTCCCGGCGGCTGTACCGCAAGAAGCGTCGCGCGGTTTTTGTTTTCTTGGTGGAATTTTATCTCTTCCGCTATGTCCGCATCGGAAACTCCGTCGCCGTAAGTCATGCAAAAGGTCTCGCCGTCAACGTATTCTTTTATGCGTTTGATGCGGCCGCCTGTCATCGTTGTTTCTCCGGTGTCGACGCAGGTCACGCGCCAGGCTTCCGCGTAATTGTTGTGTATCTGAGCATCTACGTTTTCCATGTCAAAGGTCGCGTCCGACATATGCAGGCGGTAGTTCGCAAAAAACTCTTTGATCATGTATCCTTTATATCCCGCGCAGATCACAAAGTCATTTATTCCGTAATGAGAATAGATCTTCATAATATGCCAGAGTATCGGATGACCGCCAATTTCGACCATCGGCTTCGGTTTCAGGACAGTCTCTTCCGACAGGCGTGTACCCAATCCCCCGGCAAGTATCACACATTTCATAGCCCGGCCCCCATATTTGATATTTATACAATAAATTTGCTTAATCTAATCATATATATGGATATATGTCAAATAATAATTTATGAATATCAACTTGTAAAATGTATTAAAAAGCCAGATAATTAGACGATGGTATACAATTTAGGCAATAACATCCGCAAAAAAAGAATAGAAAAAAGGCTCACCCAGGAAAAGTTTGCAGAGATCATCGGGATATCAAAATGGACTGTAATAAACTGGGAAAGCGGCAAACGTATACCCCTTGCCACATACCTTCCGAAGATATCCTCAACGCTTGATGTCAGCGTAAACTACCTTTTAGGTGAAGAAGATACCTGCGCCGTAAGCTATGCAGCCGGGAAAAACGCATCCGTCCCCGTCGTAGTCAGAACTTTTGGGGAGATGGAGAGGCTCTTCAATACATCTTCTATGAAAGAACTGTATAAGACTGCCAAGAATGAGGATATTCTTTTGATAAAAGAGTACATCTTAAACAGCAGGATCGATGCGGATAAGCTCCCGTTTGCGGTCATTGCCGAAGATTCGTGCCCGGAGTGGGGCATCGCAAGAAACGCGCGGGTAGTGATAAACCCTGCCGAAAAAGTAATAAATATGGATGTTGCCCTCGTCAGATATTACAGCAAATTCGCATTCAGGAAGGTGCGCTTCCTCCCGGATGCAGCAATAAACCTGATCTCCGGTGACGGCAGAAGCATCAATATCACGGCTGAAGAAAATTCAGCCGGCGTATTCCAGATATACGGCAAAGCCGTTCTTGCTCTGTCGAATATAATTCACGGTATCTGAGAGCCGGCCGCAAATGCAGTAAGACATCCTGACTATAAAATTATGAGCACCGGCACAGCTTTCTGCCGCCGGTGCTCATTTGTTTTTTCGTTTTCATGGAATTCTTACGGAATCAGGCATGCGAATAGCCGTGACAAAGACACACCGGCAGCCCGAATCCAAATACCACACTGCAGATGTAAAATTACCGCGCCTTTGCCTTACATTTAGCCCCGGCGCGGTTTCCGGCAGGCATATTTATTCAGCCTGCCGCGGCTGCTCTGCTCAGTCCAGCACTTCGATAAGTTCAATGGTAAAGTTCAGTTCTTTTCCCGCCATCTCATGGTTTGCGTCAAATGTGATCGTACTGTCATCTTTGGCCGCAACCTTTACAGGCAGAGGCTGACCATAGGCATTCTGCAAATAGACGCGCTGTCCCACGGCAAGTTCTTTCGCTTCCGGCAGCTGCGCAAGGTCCACAGTGAAGACAGCATTGGGATCAGCTTCGCCGTATGCTTCAGCGGGCGTCAGATGTACCCGGACCGTTTCGCCGACCTTCATATCCGCTACAGCAGCGTCAAAACCGCGAATCATCATTCCCGCCCCGCAAACGAATTCCAACGGTTCGCCACGCTCATAGGAAGAGTCGAACTGTGTGCCGTCGTTGAAGGTCCCGCGATAATGGGTGCGGACTTTCCTGCCGGCATTCCTGCCCGTAAGTGTGATCTCAGAATGGCAGCCGCCGCATCCGCCTTCGTGGTCATGACAGGAGTGCCCACTGTCGTGATCATGGCAGGAATGACCGTCTTCGTGATGATGATCGCAGTTTGCTCCGGTATTGATAAGATCCCCTCTGAGGAAGGCTTCGACCGCCTCGTCCGCATTGCCTGAAGCGCCTGCGCAGAGTTCAATGCCCTGCTCGGCAAGGGCTGCCTGCGCTCCTCCGCCGATGCCTCCGCAGATCAGAACGTCTATCGCCCTGCCGGCAAGCAGTCCCGCAAGGGCTCCGTGACCGCTGCCGTTGGAGCCGATTACCTGCGAGGATACCACCTTGCCGTCCTCTACCTCATAGATCTTGAATTCTTCCGTGTGTCCGAAATGCTGAAACACTTCTCCATTTTCATATGTGACCGCGATCTTCATAAGTGAGTCGATTCTCCTTTTCGATCTGTACTGAATGCGGGTGTTTATCATCACCCGCTGTCATTCCTGCGGACAAAGCGGCTTCGTAAGCGTCACGACGCCGGTCTTACCGCAAACTGTTACGGTTTTCCCGTGAATATTATCACAGCAATGCCGAAACTGATAAAGGGCAGATCGGCGCTGCATACGCTGCTCTGAAGAGAAAAAACCGTTTTCCTGGATATTTTGCCTGTTTTGAAGAACTCCCTGTCAGTTATCGTTTCCGCAGCATCATATCCGCTCATATCAGCGCTTCAGACAGACATGCAATATGCCTGTTTACTGCTCTTTTCCGCGCATGGCAGGCCTGTGCTGTTTTTTTACGCCTCTGCACTCGTAGACGACTGCCGGGGGTATATTCATAACGACAAGCCTTGTCGAAACATCTTCGAAAAGTCTTTCAAATGTGCTCTTCATATGATATGAGTACTGAAATGCAATAAATGTGCCGTTATCCGAAAGTGCGCGCATCACAGCGCGCATAACGGCAACCGTCACACTGTTAGGCAGCACCGCAAAAGGAAGGCCTGATACTATAAGGTCGGCGCTTTTGCAGTCGGCAGCTTTTAGGACCTGCGGCAGTTTTGCCGCATCGTCATAGACGTCTATCTTCAGATCATTCTCTAACCTGCCCCTAAGCTCCTTCTCTATTTCAAAAGCAAAAAAACGGCTGCCCGGATCTTTTCGTTTTAATATCTCTTTCGTCATAACGCCGGTGCCGGCGCCGAGCTCGGCTACCACTTCGGTATTCTGCCAGTCTACATTCCGGAACATCGAAGATATGAGCTGAGGCGAGCTTGGCGTAACGCTGCCCACCGTACGCGGCGCAGCTGCGAATTTTCTGGCAAAGAGCAGCTTTTCTTTTATCAGCTCTGCCTGTTCTGTTATGTTTGGGCGGTTTCCGTTACGCTGTGAAAACACTAAGATAATTATCTCCTGTTCTTTTGCCGTCAAAGTTTATTGGGCAGTTTTTACAAATATTACACCTGTATTAACATCTTTTTTGCTTACATAATGAAGCTATGGAAGCAGACCCGCTGCTTTGCGCTGAATACTGTTTTATATCAGAATATTAGCCCTCGTATGCAAGAGCGAATACTTTCGCAATGTTATCTTCCGCAGGCACGCCTTCTGCGATCTTTTCCTCTCCCACATAGAATGTCGGCACATAATAATAATCATACTTATCGGCTGTTTCCGGCTCTTTCTTTTCGTCTATCATCACAAACGGCACTTTTTTATATTCGGGATGTGCCTCAAGAAGCGCAGCTTTCATCTCCAGCGCCTTTTTGCAGTGCGGACAGCTTTCGAACATAAACATTTTTACTTCTTTCACGGGTATCACTTCTTTCTTAATTTTTAGGCGCATACGCAGCTGTATGCGTGAAATGAAGTCATTTGAAGAAAATTATACATCGAATACATCCAGAGGCACAGGCGCGATGTTTCCGCGGCAGAACCGACGGAGGACCGTGTTACTTGAGGTATTTTTCCGCAGCTTTGATATCGAGCATATATCCCCCGCATACTTCACGCGATATATAAACACCTGTCCAGTGCGGCAGAGGACAGTTCCACGCGGTCTCATAAGCAGGAGGCGCCGGCAATAGACTCAGGTAGCGCGGATCCTCCCTCAGAGCCTCAGCAAGGCGTGCGAGCTGCGGTCCGTCCCCGCGCTCCCAGAATGTCAGCGCTCCATATGACTTCCACATATTGACGAGCCCGAGCTCCATATGATCCGGTTCCCCGCAGAACAATGAAGATTCGGAAACCTTTTCGGCAGACCTTATAAAATCCCCGACAAAAAAGGCTCTGCTAAGAAGAAACCCATCAGCCGAGGCGGCAAATCCGTTCAGCACGGCCTGCGAACAGGGCATGCGCAGCCCGACAAATGCCTGCACCCCGTCTGTTTCAAAAAAGGCCTCGGCGCCGATAGTCGGGCAGTCAAGCCCCGCAAGCCATGCCCGCACGTCAGAGGCATTAAAGTCTTTTTCCACGATAAGCGCCTCTTCCCATCGTGAAACAGGGGCAAACTGAAGCTTTGAGACCTTTGCGCCTGCAAAGGCCGGATCTATTCCTTTTCGTGCCATACCGAGGCAAATACTGCAGGAACTTCTTCTTCTGACGACAATGAAAGCGTTACCGCTCCGCACAGCGACGGACGGTACGTTATCAGGACAAAGTCCCCCTTATCACGCGAAAGGTCGACGCGATAGCCTTTGTACCTGACAGAGACTTCTGCGTCCGCGGCAAAAAAGATTCCGTACCAGAGCAGTTCGGAGCCGGCTGCAGGCAGCTGCAGCGCATCCGGCGCATGCAGAGGGCCGATGTCGCCGCGGAAGCCGCCGCAAAGCATCAGATTAAAATCCACGCAGCGGCCGACAGACGTCGTCTCTTTGCCTCCGTCAAACCTGAAAACATCGCGCAGAGGCCTCATCTGGATATTTTCCGTTCCGTCATGCATAAGGGAGAGCTCTCCGCTGAGCGTCATGAGACAGCGCCTTACACCCGGCAGATGCGTAAAGACAGAGCTTTCTTCCTCCACGACGGCCGAGCTGATACGCCACCTGAAGTTCCTCGACGCATAGTCGGCATCAGCAGGCCATATTGCAAGCTGCGTGGTTATACCGCCGCTCCATCTGCTGTGGTGAAGTTCGAATCTCTTTTTTACCGATATTGTCATTGGGGCTTCTCTCATGCGCTCTCCTCCTTTAAGAGTTCCGTCTCCTCCTCGCTGAATACCTTAATCCCGGCCTCGCGCAGCAGCCGCGATGTGATGCCCTGCCCCGCGATCTTACCTCCCGAGAAAGTCCCGTCATGAATAGAGTTTACGCCGCACGACGGGCTGTTTTCCTTCATCAGTGCAAAACGGCAGTTAAACATTCGCGCTATCCGAAGCACTTCCTGCGCGCCTTTTATATAATTATCAGTGAAGTCCGCTCCTTTTGCGTCAATGACCCTTCCCGCCGCTATCTCGCAGGCATTCCTCGGAGTTGGAAGACCTCCCAGCTGCTCCGGACAAAGAGGCATTACAGAATATTTTCCAATAAGTTCAAGCACCCGGCTGTCCGCCCTTTTTTCGCCGCTGTAGCGGCAGTTGATACCAAGCAGACAGGCGCTGACTATCAGATATGGTCTGTTATTCCGCACGACGCCACCTTCTTTTAGTAAAGAATAGCACAAAAGCCTGATTTAAAGCTAATTATTATGGTATACTCTGATTCGCTTTGAACAAAAAAACATACGTGCATCATCTGCGCGGATCTCAGGAGGTAATATATATGCTTCTTAACGGAGAATTCTCAAAAGAAAATTGCGTTAAGGCGAAAAGAAGGGCTTACATCGTAGGCGCGCTTATGCTTATCATAGGCTTTCTGTCGCTCTCAATGCCGCTGATGGCGTCTTTTGCAATAGAGACACTGCTCGGATTTTTCCTGCTGGCTGTAGGACTTTCAAATGCGTTCAGTGCGTACGGGGCGTTCCGCGAAGGCGTGACCCCCTGGCATCATATATTCATGGCTGTGATATCGGTGCTTGCCGGTATTGTTTTCCTCACTCACCCTGTCGCCGGAGTCATAACGCTCTCTATGATACTCGCCGCATACTTCCTTGCCGACGGGGTGTATAAGGTCGTGCAGTTCTTCCGCCTGCGCAAAGTCGGCGGTTCTTTCTGGATGCTGCTTTCAGGAGCTCTTGGCATTTTACTGGCTTTTCTTATGTGGAGGAATTTCTTTGAAGGCGCTACTGTAATCGGCATCATCCTGGGCTTTGACCTGATATTCAGCGGAGTAAGCCTGATAATGATAGGACGCGGTTTTTCAGAAATGAGCAAAAACCTATAAATAAAGAGTCTAAAAACTGCCCGAAATACAATACAAGCCGCCGGCATACCGGCGGCTCTTTTATTTTCCGGCAGCCCTCTCCAGCCTGTCTTTAAGCGCCCTGCCTATGCCTGCTTCATCAGGCGTTTCGGCGTATATTACCTCCGCGTCGCTTTTTTCCAGCATGCGCAGAGCACGGAAAAGCTCTTTTGCGTATTCGGCCTTGTTTTTAAAAAGGACGGATGCGCATGGCGTTCCTTCCGGCTTTGCAATGCCCATCCATGCCCATCTGCGGTTTTCTGCCGGCATGCTTTCCGCGGTGCAGAGCACGAGCGGCACCGAAGGCGCGTAATGGCGGTATCTGGTTCCCGGGGAGCGCTTTATGATATTCTGATCCTGCGGCAGCAGGACTTCTTCTTTAAGCACCTTTTCCAGTTCTTCCTTTGATACTCCGCCGGGACGCAGAAGCACGGCATGTTCTCCGGTCACATCGACGACTGTCGATTCGACGCCGAAGCGCGTATCTCCGCCGTCGATCACAAGCGGTACCCTGTCCCCCATATCAGAGAGCACGGTCTTCGCATCCGTAGGACTGGGACGGCCGCTTATATTGGCGCTGGGGGCCGCTATCGGCAGGCCGGACATTTCTATAAGAGCAAGTGCCGGAGCCGAGTCAGGCATCCTTACCGCTGCCGTGGGAAGCCCGCCCCTTGTGCGGAGCGGCACGATATCCTTTGCAGGAAGGACCACTGAAAGAGGCCCTGGCCAGAAAGCTTCGATAAGCATGCGCGCACGGCGGTTGATCTCAACGACACGTTCCGCCATCTCCACGGACGAGACGTGAAGTATCAGAGGGTTATCCGAAGGGCGTCCCTTTGCTTCGTATATTGAAGCTACAGCGTCCGGGTCAAGCGCGTCGGCGCCGAGGCCGTAGACTGTCTCAGTCGGAAAGGCTACGAGCCCGCCATTTTTTATTATTTTTCCGCCCTCTTCGGCCAGCCTGCGCAGCTCAGGCGAAAGCGAGGCTATCTTACGCTCAGCCCTTTCGCTGGCGGGGTCTTTATAAATGCTCATTAAGATAAGCGCCCTCCATGAATGTTTCCATAAAAGCACGCCGGAATGCCGGGAAGCGCCCTTCTGTCACAGCGTTTCGGGCATCGTTGACAAGATTTACAAGGAAATAGAGATTATGCAAGCTGCAGAGTCTGGCGGCAAGGATCTCCCCGGCCATGTAGAGGTGGCGCAGATAAGCCCTTGTGTAATTACGGCACAGATAGCATCCGCACTGCGGGTCGACCGGCGTGAAGTCGCGTGCATAAGCGAGATTCTTTATGTTCATCTTGCCGAAGCGCGTAAAAAGCTGGCCGTTGCGCCCGTTTCGCGTCGGCAGCACGCAGTCGAACATATCTACGCCGCGTGCGATGGCTTCGATAAGATTCGTGGGAAACCCGACTCCCATGAGGTAGCGCGGCCTGTCTTCAGGCATCGAGGGACAGAGCGCGTCAAGCATCCTGTACATTTCGGCATGGCTCTCTCCTACCGAGAGCCCGCCTATGCCGTAGCCGGGAAAACCGATCTCTTCAAGGCGTTCGATGCATTCCAGCCTCTGGCTCTCATAGACCGCTCCCTGAACTATGCCGAAAAGCGCCTGGTCGCTTCTGCTGTGGCTGTCGCGGCTGCGCTTTGCCCATGCTATCGTGCGCTCCATCGCGGCTCTTGAATATTCCGGCGTGGTGGGCAGGCTGACGCATTCGTCGAACGCCATCGCTATATCGCCGCCGAGCTTCTGCTGTATCTCCATGGAATCTTCCGGGCGCATGAAATGTTTGCTGCCGTCTATATGTGAGCGGAACTCAACGCCCTCGTCCGTTATCTTATTCAGCTTTGCCAGAGAAAAGACCTGAAAACCGCCGCTGTCCGTAAGGATAGGGTGCTTCCAGTTCATGAAGCGGTGCAGCCCCCCGGCTTCAGCCACTATATCCTCGCCGGTGCGCATATGCAGGTGGTAGGTGTTTCCCAGAATGATCTGCGCCCCGAGCTCTTCAAGCTCTTCCGGCGTCATTGCCTTGACGGTGGCCTGAGTGCCTACCGGCATGAATACCGGAGTTTTAATGACCCCGTGCGGCGTGATGAATTCGCCCGCACGGGCCTGAGTACCGGCGCATCTGGCTGTCACTCTGTATTCAAACATGTTCATCATTCCGTTTCCTTGCCGACGCGGCGGCAGCCGCATCCATATAGCTGAATTATACAATATCGCAGCGTTCTTTTAATAAGAGCCGCAATGCCGCTCCCGGCAAAGAGAGCGGCAGAAAGAGAAACAGCAAAGCGCCGGCTGCTGTAAGAGCCGGCGCATGATGCCAGAACTGTATAAATCAACCTTTTATTTCAGCAGCTCGGCAATTATCCCGGCCGCCTCCGACGGGTCCGCATTGCCGCGCGTCTCGCGCATAACGAGCCCCTGAAGGAATTTTACCTTGGCTCCTTTTTTATCGGCGCCTTTTCTAATCGTTTCCACCGCTTCCGGCTGTGATGCAAAGACCTTTTCCACAACGGCCCTGAGCGCGTCTGCGGTTATCTTTCCGCCCGAAGCTCCGCATTTTTTCATCGCCTCTTCAACCGAAAGCCTGTCGCTGTACATCACGGCCAGCACATCTTTTGCCTGAGTGTTGGAAAGATCCTTCTTTTCGATCTTTGCTATCATCTTGCCAAGCTCGCCTGCGGTGACCGGGAACTCCGTTATGTCTATGCCGTTCTCGCGCAGCAGACGCTGTACTTCCGTGCGCATCCAGTTTGCAGCTTTTGCCGCAGGAGCGCCGGCTTTGACCACGGCCTCGTAATAGTCGGCAGCTTCGCGCTGATCTGTCAGCTGCTGGCTCTCCTCAAGTGAGAGCCCGTACTCTTCGACGAACCTGTCGCGCCTGTCCCACGGCATTTCCGGCAGGCTCTCGCGTATCTTCTGTACATAATCAGGCTTTGCATCGATCGGGGCAAGATCCATCTCCACGTAGTAACGGTAGTCGCGGGCGCCCTCTTTGCTGCGCATCGAGCGCGTGACCCCGGCCACGTCGTCCCAGAGACGCGTTTCCTGCACCAGCCTGCCGCCCTCGTCCAGGACACGGTTCTGACGGGCTATCTCATATTCGAGAGCCCTCTCAATAGACTTAAGAGAGTTTATATTTTTGAGCTCTACACGTGTTCCGAGCGTTCCGTCCGGATTTGAGAGAGAAACATTGACGTCGACGCGCAGCGATCCGGATTCCATCTCTCCGTCAGAGACGTCGAGGTAGCGGGCGAGCTGGCGTATCTGCGTTATATAAGCTATAGCCTCGGCCGGGGAATTCATATCCGGCATAGAAACTATCTCGGAAAGCGGGGTGCCTCCTCTGTTGTAGTCAACGAGAGAGTATGCGGCTCCGGAAAGACGGCCGTCAGCGGTCGGGTGCACCAGTTTTCCGGCGTCCTCTTCAAGATGCAGATGGTCCAGGTGCACGCGTTTTTTCTTTCCGTCGGCTATGATGTCAAGATAGCCTCCCTGAGCTATCGCATGTTCGTACTGCGTTATCTGATAGGCTTTCGGCAGGTCCGCGTAGAAGTAGTGCTTCCTGTGGAAACGCGTCCCGTCCTGTATCTCGCAGTGCAGCCCGAGTCCCATTTTTACCGCAAGATCGACCGCATGGTCGTTTATGACAGGCAGAGTGCCGGGAACCGCAAGGCATACCGGGCATACGTTGGTGTTCGGAGTGGCTCCTATATAATCGGTCGAGCAGCTGCAGAAGAGCTTTGTCTTTGTTTTGAGCTGCAGATGGATTTCCAGGCCTATGACAACTTCTCTTTTCATTTTATTCATCCTCCGTAAGCGCTGCCGTACACGGCGAACCCACAGCCTTTTCTATGGCGGCCGCACAGGCGAGAAGTTCAGCGTCCCCAAAGCGCGGAGCCAGAAGCTGGACGTTCGTGGGGAGCCCGTCTTCGGTAAAGCCTGCGTTAAGGCTTATGCTCGGCAGACCGGCAAGGTTTGCCATAGTCGTGAAGACGTCGCCTAAATACATCCTGACAGGGTCCTTTTCGCAGAAGCCGCTCTTATAAGCAAGGGCAGGTGATATCGGGCATATCAGGACATCCGCCTCTTTGAAGAGGTTTTTGAACTCGTCTGATATAAGCTGACGCACACGCATGGCCGGAACGAAGTAATTATCATAATATCCGCGCGTCAGTATGCAGGTCCCCACCAGTATGCGCTTACGCACTTCTTCGCCGAAGCCCTCCATACGGCTTTTCTTGTACATCTCGGAAAGATTCCTGCCGTCTGCGTGGTGTCCGTAGCGCATGCCGTCGTAACAGGCAAGCTTTGAGCTTGCGTCCCCGAGGGCCACCATATAGTAGCAGGCAACGGTATGCTCCATAGTTATCGGCAGCTTCGCTTCAAATACCGAAGCGCCTCCCTCGCGGCATACAGCAGCCGCCCGGTCGATCGCTGCTGTCAGGGGAGCGTCTATACTGTCGCGGTCATAACCGGTCAGCACC
>JAEEGL011623560.1_pt1 | contig 11239 bp, 8 predicted proteins | sample 9134231 | NCBI WGS metagenome assembly JAEEGL01 (sample SAMN16246548, study PRJNA631951) | gut metagenome | biome: gut microbiome; feature: rumen; material: fiber-attached | host: Bos | place: Iran: Karaj | collected 2018-10
CCACCAGGCGGTCGCGGACGGCGTATGCCACGGCCAGGAACTTCTCGTGGTCGGTCACGGTGGCGCTGTTACGGGCCAGCGTGTGGTGGATGTGGTCGGTAAAGGCCTTGCGGAAGGACTCGGCGTCGTTTCCGAGCACGGTCACTTCTTCTGCTTTCTTGAAAGATTTTGCCATATAATCAAGCCTATGGTTTTAGGGTTAAAAATTTACGCACAAGAATTTAGAAATCTTTGGCTTCTAGGGGGACGGGGGGTCCCGCAAAAGCCAGAAAAAATTAAATTAGAGAGAAAAGATGTGAGGAAATATGAAATCCCTTTTTTTGAGTTTTGCTAGTGCGATAGCACTTTCCGCTTTTATGGCCGGCTGTAGCGACAGTTCGTCTAGCCCGAGCCCGGTCTCTCCGGATTCGGCGGCTTCTTCAGACCCTACGGGTTCAAACGCTTCCCAAAATCCGGAGGGGACTCCTTCGTCGAATCCTTCTGGCACCGATACGCAGCCGGGGGGGGATTCGCCTTCGGCATCCTTGGTGGCGTATAACACGGACCCTGCAAAAGCGGGGCTGTCCATTACAGCTGATGCCGATGGTTTTTACGATATCGGTGATATCTATAAGGCGGTGCCCGCTGAAAGCAAGATTGTGTTCATCTTGCGCCATGGCGAACGCGAATCTGGTTTAGGGCAAGAATCTCCCCTTACTCAGGTGGGCGTCCAGCAGGGGCTTGATGCTGGAAAGAAACTTGCCGGTGGGGACGCCTCGTTCTATTACGCTTCTACGGATTTTGTCCGTACTAAAGAGACGGCGCAGAATATCGCCAAGGGCCGTGGGGAGACAGCCGAAGTGGTTACCTGGGATGGTATCAATGGCGGGTATTTCTTGACGGTTTCCTCTGATTCTCTTGATGCTCTGGTCTCTAAACGGGGTGGCTCTTTCAAGTACGTTTCCCAGTGGGCCTACGGTGTTGAGTTCTCTAACCCATACCTTGTAGAGCATGGCTTGGCAGATTGCTTCTATGATCTTTTTGAACGTGGAAACCAGTATATTCGCGAGGTGATTCTGGCTAATCTTCCCAACTGGAAACGGGTGAATGTGCTTATTAGCCATGACTTGCTTTTGGAACCGATGGTTGTTTATGTTTCTGCCCGCAGTATCGACCTGAAGACTTACGAGTCTTACCGTTGGATTAACTATGTCGCCGGAATCGCTGTTATCCAGGATGCGGCTGGGCAGGTGACTCTGCTTCCGGCTCGTGGTACAGATTCAGGTGTTTTGAATACAAGGGCTGCATACGGAAGCAACTAAAGCTTTTTTATGAAAGTCGCTTTACTTGGTTCTACAGGGCTCGTTGGGAAAAACGTTCTTAGGCTCCTTTCTCGCTTGGACGCTGTAACAAAAGTCTATTGTCCGGTGCGTACCGTGCCCGATCTGGGCGCCCTCGGTATTCTTCAGGGTGTTTCGAAAATCCAATTTGAACCTATTGATTTTGAACAAGTCAGCGGAGCGTATAAGCCTGTTATATTGGAAGGCTTCAAGGATTGCTGTGCGGTTATTTGCTGTCTGGGCACGACTAAAAAACAGGCCGGTAGCAAGATAGCACAAGAAAAGATAGATGTGCGGCTTCCCCTTTCGCTGGCAGCGATAGCAAAAAGTGTTGGGGTTAAGCATTTTTTGTGTGTCAGTGCCCAGGGGGCCGACGGTCATTCGCCCTTCTTTTACAACCGTCTCAAAGGTATGCTGGAAGAAGGCCTTACCATGATGGGTTTTGAAAGCCTCACTTTGGTACGGCCTTCACTCTTGCTCGGCAAGCACAAGGATAAACGTTTCGGAGAAGAACTTCTGCAGAAGACCATTGGAGTTCATCCTGAATGGATTCCTGCCTACGTGCGGCCCGTTCATGCTGAAACCGTGGCTGCTCATTTGGTGACATCTCTCTTGAAACCGCCTACGGCCCATGTTTGCGCTATCGACGGCGTGATAGGTAAGCGGATTATTTACAACCGGGTGCTAGCCCAGACGAAAGTGGACGATTTGTTCTAAAAGATTTCTACATTCGGGACATGTCCGAAAAAACTTTACTGCTTCTCGATTCCTACGCTCTTGCGTTCCGCATGTTTTACGCCTATAGCCAGAATCCTCTGGTGAATAGCAAGGGCGAAGACGTTTCTATGATGCATGGCTACTGGGGTGCGGTACTCCGCATCTTGGCGAAGCATAAGCCCACCCATTTTGCCATTGCACGGGATGTGGCTCATACTAAAACTTTTAGACACGAACTTTATCCGGACTATAAGGCCAATCGTGGTCCCATGCCCGAAGAAATGGCCGCCCAGATGCCCCTCTTGGGCGAAAGCCTGGACGCTAGTGGGATTCCCCTGCTTTCAGAGCCGGGTTACGAGGCCGACGATGTGATGGCCAGTGTAGCTACTGCTGCAGTAGAGGCTGGTTTTGACCATGTGGTGATTCTTTCTAAGGACAAGGACATGTCCCAGATTGTGTCCGATAAGATTCACCTGTTCCACCTGACCAAGGGTGCTGATGGTATTGACTTTGGCCCAGCTCAGGTGGTAGAAAAGTACGGACTTCCGCCGGAAAAGATTCGTGATTACCTGGCCCTCATGGGTGATGCCAGCGATAACGTTCCTGGCGTTCCCAAAGTTGGCCCCAAGACGGCTATCCAGCTTTTGACAGACTATGGCGACATGGATAATCTTTACGCCAACCTGGACAAGATTACCAAGAAAGGGCTTCACGACAACCTGGCGAACAATCGCGAAAAGGCGTTCCTCAGCCGGGAACTGGTGACGCTCCAGACCAAGCGTGCCTTCAGCGGGAACCTTGATGCTCTGGAATACAATGGCATTCATGTGGATACCCTGGCGGGCATTTTCAAGGAGCATGAAATTAACAGCCTGCTTCGCCTGCTAGAAAATGTTCCTGGCAAGGCGGGCTTTGTGTCTGCAGATTCGGGAGCGTCGGCAGACGACGGCGTCGAAGCCGCTATCCACGACGTTCCTCCGGAATACATCTGTGTGGATACTGCTGAGAAGTTCGGTGAGCTGAAGGCGGAATTTGCCGCGGCGACCGAAATTGGAATTGATACGGAAACCGACGGGCTGGACCCCATGACCTGCAATTTGGTAGGGTTGTGCCTAGCCGCGGCAAACCAGGACGGCTCTGTCCCGAAGGGCTACTACATCCCGATGGCCCATACCGACGACATCGGCTTCCCGGTGGGCAACTTCGACGGGGCTGCCGTAAAAGAATGGTTCCTTTCGTTCTGGGATGAATCTTGCGAGGTGGTAGAGGGCAAACCCCGTCGCGCTCTCGTTTTCCATAATGCAAAGTTCGATTTGCATGTACTGTCCAGAGCATTTGGGCTTTCGGTGGCGCAGATCGGCAAGGCGAACATTGTGGATACCCTCATTGCCGCCTGGATGCTCTCGCCGGGCCAGACGGGTCTAGGCTTAGACAACCAGGTGATGCAGCGCTTGCAACACGAGATGATTCCCATTGAAAATCTTATCGGGCGTGGCAAGAATCAGATCACCTTCAACCGCGTGCCTGTGAAGGATGCTACCGAATACGGTGCCGAAGATGCGGTCTATACGCTTCGCTTGTGGGAACCCCTGCAAAAAGAACTGCAGAAGATGGACTACGAGAAGTTCTTCTACAGTCAGGAAATGCCCCTGCTGAAGGTGCTGTACCAGATGGAAGGCGTGGGCGCCTTTGTGGATACCGCCGTCCTCAAAAATCTGGAAGTGGAACTTGCGGGTCGCATCGAGAAGCTGGAAAAGGAAATCTGCGACATGGCGGGGCTGGAATTCAACATCGGTAGCCCCAAACAGTTGGGAGAAGTCTTGTTCGATACGTTAGGGCTTCCCGAAGTCAAAAAGCGCAGTACCGATGCCGCTGTGCTTGAAGAACTTTCGGTGAGCGCTCCGCACCCCATCGTGTTCGCTATAATAGAGTACAGGGAACTCAAAAAGATGCAGAGCACTTACGTGTCAGTGCTCCCGACGCTGGTGAACCGAGAAACAAAGAGAATCCACACCAGCTTTATCCAGTGGGGTACGGCTACGGGCCGTCTTTCCAGTCGTGACCCGAACTTGCAGAACATTCCAGTGCGCAGCGACCTGGGCAAGAAAATTCGTGCGGCCTTTGTGCCGGAGAATCCGGACAATGTGATTCTTTCGGTGGACTACTCCCAGATTGAGCTTCGCATGCTTGCCCATTTGAGTGGAGACGCTGCCCTTATAGAATCTTACCGCGAAGGGATTGATATTCACGCCCGGACGGCGGCGGCTATCTACGGGGTGGATCTTTCGGCGGTTACGTCGGACATGCGTCGCGATGCCAAGGTGGTGAACTTTGGAATTTTGTACGGCATGACCGCCTTCCGCCTGTCTCGGGACCTGAAAATTCCCATGGGTCAGGCCCGTGACTTTATCACCGGGTACTTTGACATGTACCAGGGGGTGCAGAAGTTCATCGACGACACCAAGGCCTTTGCACACAAGAACGGCTATGTAGAAACGTTGAGTGGGCGTCGCCGCTACATCGCGGGTATCGACAGTTCCGACCGTATGGAATCCCAGATGGCGGAGCGCATGGCGGTGAACACGCCGGTGCAGGGCTCTGCCGCCGACCTGATCAAGATTGCCATGATCCGCATCCAGGAGCGCATCAACCGGGAAAATCTGCCCCTTAAGATGATGCTCCAGGTTCACGACGAACTGGTCTTTGAATGCCCTAAGGACCGCTTGGAAGAGCTGTCCGCCATGGTCAAGGCCGAAATGGAAAGTGCCATGGAGCTGAAAGTGCCCCTGGTTGCCAGTGTCGGCTCTGGAGAAAACTGGCTTTTGGCCCATTAAAATGCGTGGATAGGGGTTGTTGCGCAATTTTTATGTGCGACAAGTGCAGACTTTATTGTATTTTTAGAAAAAAGAGGTTTGGTATGCGAGTCTCAAAATTTTATAGTGCATTGCTAATCGCCTTCTTGGCTGTCGGGTTTGTAGCCTGTGGTGACACGGTGTCTTCAACGGATGCTAGCAAGAACGATGGGCTAGATGCCGTTCCTGGGTATCATTCGGGTAAGGTGTACTCCTCCAATGCGAAAGGAGCTTCCTCCTCTTCTCAGGCCCCCTCGTCTAGCGCAGGGAGTTCTGCTACCGAAGAAGAAAGTAGCTCTTCTATAGATTTTTCTGAATCCAACATACCGGTGGATGAAAGCGGAATAGCGGTTATAACGGATGAATACCTAGATGCAGATGTTTCTGCCTCGGTTGTATCGGAACTAGACGATTTGAAGGCGAAGTTGGACGACAACGAAGAAGTGTCTGGTTTTACGGAAAACAGCAAAATGCGATTCACCGTGGATGACTTGGATTATTCCAAACAAGAATATTTCTGCTACACGGAATCGGATGAATGGTATGGAATTACCAAGGAAAAACTCCTAGAAACAAAGCTTCCGTTCCTTTGGGACGGGGTCGCTTACGACGCTAGGGCTGGTTTTTCGTTAGATTTCGCAAGTATTTGCCATTCCGTCTATATCAAAGACAAGTAGTCCTCCCTAAAAAGGAGTTTTACAACTCCAGAGCGTGCAAAATACGGACAAAGGAAATTTTTTGTTCGTCTATTGCCTTTTTGTAAAAAAAAATATATGTTAAGATGGCGCTTAACACTGGAGGTCGTATGCGTCCAATGAAATTCTTGCTGCCTGCGGCTACCGCGGTCCTTGCGTTTGGACTCTTCGCCTGTACCAATTCGGTGTCTCCTTCGGGGGGAGCTGATGAAGCTGGAATTGCCGAAGAAGACGGTCTGGAACCGTTTATTCCTGGGTTTGATCCGGACAAGTATTCTGCCAAGGATGACGAACCCTCCAGTTCTGCCGGCGATGTAACTTCTAGCGAGTCCGAAGGACAGTCTGCTACTTCCGGTGACGAATCTTCGGAATCCGGCACAGAATCGGCCTCCTCTGGTGATGACAGCTCTGCGAGCAAGGCGGATAAGTCTTCTGCCTCCGGCGACGAAAGCTCTGCCAGTGCAGGTGGTGAATCTTCGGCTTCTGGTGATGAAAGTTCTGCCTCGGGTGACGTTTCGTCGTCAAGTGCCGCTGAGGTATCTTCCGCATCATCCGATAAAACCGAGCTAGACGGGAATACTGGCGAGATGAATGCCGGCAAGGACATTATGTCCGGTGTTGACGAAGGCATGGGTGACGAGCTTGATGATCTAGTAGCAGCCTGTGCTACGACAGAAGGCTGTCCGGATGGTTTCGAAGAGCTGGAAGGAGACCTAATTGTCGATAAGGATGGTAATGGAAATCTGACCTACGACTCATTCGACGAGAATGATTACTTCTGCTTCACCGGAGAAGGTTCCTGGCTTAAGCTGGATCGTGCAAAGTTGGGAGAGTTTATTCCCCATTTTAAGAATGGTGCGGCATGGGGTAATCTGAGTCATTTTGATATCCGCTTTGAAGACCTCTGCAATGCGGTCTACATTATGCGGAAACAATAAACTTGTTTGAGAGAAAATGGAGGACCCTTCGGGGTCCTTTTTTATTCCCGCTTAATCACGTCCTTCTGGGCAGTCACATGGGGCATGAACCGCTTCATGAAGGGGATAATTCCCAAGTATAAAAGCATGGTGACTACGAAGACGAAGGCGAGGCTTGCGTTCTTTGACCAGTGGATGTGAAATTCCCGCAGAATCTTGATGATGGCCCACTGAATCCAACCGTGGGTCACGAGAATCATAATGGAGTAACGCCCGAAGTAAGAGACCAGAGGGATTTTCCCGATGGCCTTGGAAAGCAGTAGGATGGCGAGGGCTCCCGAAAGTCCGCAGGCATAGGTGCTCCAGAAGGGCAACTGGAACTTGTTCTCCACGTAGCTCACCGTGGAGTCCGATAGCAGGAACACCAGGCCAAAGCCCAGGAGGGCCAAGGGAATGTTCAGCTTGTCCAACTTGTTCGGTTTCAGTAGTGCCGTGTAGCGGAAGGCAAAATGCCCGGCACAGAAATAGGGAATGGCCGTCATGGCGGTGTCCATGAACATGGGCAGGTTGATGTTACACCGCCCAAGGCAAAATCCGAGAGCTCCGATGCCAAGCGACAAAGCGACAAGCCCCCCGTTAGAAAATTTCGGAGGGAGTTTCTTTGCCACAAGGTAAATTCCGTAGAAAATCAGGTTGGTCCAGAAAAGTCCTAGCAGAAACCAGATAGGGAAATTGGGGAATTGCTCCTGCCAAAAGAAGGAAATCCAAACGCCACAGCCGGGATTTGGCCGCAGGTGAAAGTGGGCGAGGATAAAGGCCAGAATGCAGGAGGTGGTAATGAAGAAGAAAACGAAGGGAATCAGCAGCTTATTGATTTTCCGCAGGCAAAAGTCGAAAAAGCCGGCGTAGCTCTTGAAAAACAGCCCCGACAAAAAGAAGTACAGGGGCATGCGGAAGGTAGAAAGGGGTAGTTTTAGTGGGTAGGTGTCAAGCCCCCAGGTACTTGCCACGTGGTGCCACACCACCAGCATAATGCATAGGCCCTTGGCCAGGTCTACAAAGGCGTAACGGGGTTTTTCGACGGGGGTAGGCATAGCGCTAGGCTACTTTTCCAGGAATTCGAAAATGCGGTCTTTGTATTCCTTGAGCTCGTCGAATACGGCGTGGCCGCGGCCCTCGTACATTTCCAGTTCGCAGGGCGTGCCTGCAGCCTTGAGCTTGTCTACGATGATGAGGGAGGCCTGTGGGGTAACCACCTTGTCGTCTCCAGCGCCCAGCACCAGGGTAGGACACTTAATCTTATGCAGTTCGTCGATGGTGTTGACCGTATCGCAAAGGTCTGCGCACAGGGCGAAGCGGTCCATTTCGGCATCGGTGACGTCCCGATACATGGCCTGAATGGCTCTGCGGTAGCGGTCGGCGAAGGGCTTGGAGAAACAGTCGTCGATAAAGGCGCTCACCAGGCCTTCGCCATCGTGGGCGCGGGCGAGGCGGGCCCAGTTGCCGATCAGCTCAATCTGGGAGGGTACGGCCTTAGAGGTAGAAGAGGCCAGCACCAGCTTGCTTACCAGTTCAGGATACTGGATGGCGATAATCTGGGCAATCATGCCGCCCTGGGATACGCCGAAAAGGTTCACGCCAGAAAGTCCCATGGCCTTGAGGGCCAGGGCCTGGTCCCGGGCCATGTCCTTCAGGGAATAGCCAGGCTGGATATTCTTCTTGCGGTCAAAGAAGTAGAGCGTGTATTTTTCGGTGAATACCTTGTAGGGAACCTGCAGGGCATCGGCGGATTTCATGACGCTCTTGATGGAAAGTCCGGGAATGATAACCAGGGGCTTGGGGCCGTTTCCAAATTGGGCGTACTCCATTTCGAATCCGTCGGTGCAGACGGTATGTACAAGATTTTCGCTCATAGTGTAAAGATAGATAGAAAAACCCCGCCCCCTTGGAAGGGGCGGGGAAATTTTTTGGCCCTTCGACAGGCTCAGGGACCTTATAAGTTCACTGAGCTTGTCGAAGTGAACGTTAAGCGCGGATCGTCGTGAAACTGAATGCTTGGCACTTCGCTTTCAGAGTAAAGTTAAGACAGATGTTACCTTAGTATAACCCTAGCGCCAAGACCCTCAAGATCTTTCTTGATTATTTCAGCATTTGCCTTTGGAACATTAGCCTTCACTACGCTATTACTTTTATCAACCACAGCCCTAGCTTCCGCCAATTCAAGGTTTGCAATAGAACGCACCGCTTTAAGCACATCCATTTTTCTTGCGCCACAGTCAACAAGAACCACATCAACACAATCCTTATTTTCAATGTCTTCCGGCACTTCTACCAAGTTTTCTTCAACAGGTGAATCGCTTTCAATTTCATCACCTGTAACACCTTTGCATTTGAACACAATCAATTGCAAAATACCACAAAGAGTAGTGAGAATAGTCAACCCAACAAACGCCATCAAGACATAGACTGTCTTTCCTCGAAAATTCATCACATCAAATTGAAGTGAAATAAGTATTGGCACAACTGTAAACACTGCGGTAATAATACTGCTACCAGTAAATCGCTTTATTGTTGGATGCCGAGGATTAAACGTTTTTGTCAAGCAATTACCCACGACTCCTAACGCAATAAGAACTGATCCACACGCGGCAAGGAACAGTATCAACATCACTATTTTTTCAGAGATTCCCCTTAAAGTAAACGTCTCGGTGTGCCAACTGCTACCCGTAATAAGTTCAAAGGCTTGAACTGCCGGGTCAAAAAGCCACGCCGAAACACCCGCCAAAATAAGAAGGACCCAGGCAAAAGCACACAATGTACTCATATCAAGAGAATTTTCTTTTTCCTTCTTTTGCTCTGCAACTTTCTTTTCTTTTTCATTGAGAATTAAAGACGGTTTTTCAGATTGACCAGCAGATGCGTTGTCCGCATTTTCATGACCTATTGCTGTCAATTGAGCCACATAGTCTATACCCAACAAATCCTTCACCCTATCAAAAACAAACTTATCAAATGCTGTCAAGTCCTCGACTTTTTTTATTGATGAGTTAAATTCAATTGGTATATAACACATTAAAAGTCCCATTTCCTTTAACAATTCTTTATATTCAGGGAAATTATCATACCCCCAATCATAGTACAAAGGATAATAAGGATCTTTTTGTATTAGCCCAAGAAGAACTTGAGGAATATCTTGTTTAGGGATTCTCCCTTTTTCCAAATTTTCAAATAAAGCTTCGTCTCCATCGCCCATTACTCCTTCAGGAGCAATTAAATTCTTCTTTTCAAACAAATCAAGAACAATCATTTGAATAACAAAAATGGCTTTATAGGCTATTCCTGTATACTTACGAATCAAATTGTCATCTTTGAAAAGAGCTTTCATAGCATCTTTTGCAGACGCATTATCTAAAGCATTTCCGATACTATTAAAAATGCTATGACCAATGCCAGCGGCTGCGTTCATTGCCCCAGCCGCAGCCATTCCCTTTACAGCACCTTCAAAACCGAAACCACCGCCAATGACTCGACCTCGGCTCTCTTTTCTAAGTTCACGATATTGTTGTGCTGAAGCATTGGCTTGGAGGATTTCATCAAAAGGTTTTAACAACTCTTCCATATCCTCACTAATGGAATTATATTTATTAAATTTTGAAAGCAAGTCTTTGTCACTAAAATCATAAATTTTGTTTTCCACAATGTATTTCATCGTGGGTTCAAAAAACATATTTACGACAATTTGAATGATAGAGCCATTATCCGCAATTAAGTCTTCGTATGAGTTAATTTTATTTAGATAGGCAATTTTTGTAATTTCCTCAGCCGCATCTGCATAATGGCCAAACCACTGTAGAATTTCAGCGCGGGCAATTTGTTTGTCCGTAAAAGTGATTGTTTTATCGAAGAGCGTAAATTCTTTGCTCATACCTTTTCTCCTTCGGTCAATTGACCATCTAAGTAAATCCGGCGAAATTCACTCTTGTTTTGTAACGGACGCTGTCTTTTTTTGAAAGAAAACAAAAAAAGGCGTGAGTCGTTGCATTTATCCACGTGAGGCTGTGCATGCCTAATAGACGATAAACGCAAACGACCCACGCCCCAAAAGGGCTGTTGCCATAAATCAGCCCTTGGGACCGATACGACAAACCGAGATACGCCGCAAAACGGCATACCTGCGTGAGCGCTCGCCTTGTTCCCGTCTATTTGAAACTTGCACATTTCACGTGGGAGAACAAGAGCAAAACTCTTTTTCTCTCTAAAAATAACATAAAAATGGACAAAACGCTCAAAAAGTTTACAGAAGAACGCTGTTTTGTGCAAAAAAATGCGAATTGGAGTAAAAAAAGCAAACGCCCTTTCGCAAGGAAAGAGCGTTTTTCCGAATTGTTTTAGATTACCACGGCGCTTCGGCCTTTTGCTTCGACAGGCTCAGCACAGGCTTAGGCTCAGGGACCTTAAGCCTTGATGCTTCGCATCCAAGCCCCAGCGGCTCGGTCATGCCCGTGCAAGCACGGTCGCGACTCTCGCCTTGCTAGGCCTTTACCGTCGTGAAAGCGAATGCCTCGCCGTCGGCGTCATTCGCTTCCAAGCCATCGGCGGCAGCAGCCCACTTGATTGCGACAGCCTGAGTTTCGCCAGCAATGTAAGCCTCGTTCTCAGCCACGGCCTGCTTGAATACGTCGCTTGCAGAGAACAGCGTCACTTCGATCTTGTCGGAGATAGCGTAGTTCTGGTCCTTA
>JAEEGL012073069.1_pt1 | contig 11239 bp, 8 predicted proteins | sample 9134231 | NCBI WGS metagenome assembly JAEEGL01 (sample SAMN16246548, study PRJNA631951) | gut metagenome | biome: gut microbiome; feature: rumen; material: fiber-attached | host: Bos | place: Iran: Karaj | collected 2018-10
AGGGTCATGTGCCTGGTCATGGACCCCAAGACCGGCGAGATACTGGCCATGGCTCAGACCGACGAGTTCGACCCCAACGATCCCAGAGCTCCCATGGAAAGCGATGCCGAGGCTTTCGCCGAGATGAACACCGACCAGAAGATGGCCTACTGGAACAAGATGTGGCGCTGCTTCTGCGTCAGCGACACCTATGAGCCCGGCTCCACCTTCAAGCTCATGACCACCTCCATAGCCCTGGACACCGGAGTCACCAACATGAACGAGGGCTTCGTCTGCAACGGCTCCACAAAGGTCGCCGACTGGACCCTCCACTGCTGGAACTGGCCAAAGGCCCACGGCAAGGAGAGCTTGGCCCAGGCGGTGCAGAACTCCTGCAACATGGTCATGGTGCAGCTGGTGCAGCGCATAGGCGTGAAGCGCTACTACGCCGGCATAGAGGCCTTCGGAATAACCGAAAAGACAGGAGTCGACTTTCCGGGAGAAGGGCTGAACATAATAACGAATCAGAGCAGCTGCGGCCCCGTAGAGCTCGCCACCATGTCTTACGGACAGGGCATAGCTGTGACCCCGGTAAGCATAGTGACAGCCGTCTCATCCCTCGCCAACGAGGGCAGGGTCATGCAGCCCCACTTCCTGAAAGAATTCAGAGACGCCGAGGGCAAGCCGGTCTACGGGTTCGAGCCCCAGGTCAAGAGCATATCGGTCTCGGCCCAGACCGCGGCCAACATGCTGGATATAATGGAATCCGTAGTTACCGAGGGCGGCGCCGGAACCGCCAAGATACCCGGTTACAGGGTAGGGGGAAAGACCGGGACCGCCAGCAAGCCGGTGCCCGGAGGCTACTCCAAGACCGACATCATAGGTTCCTTCATAGGAGTCGCTCCCATCGACGATCCCAGGTTCGTCTGCCTGGTCATAGTGGATACTCCGCGCATAGGAAAGTACGGCAGCACCACCGCGGCTCCTGTAGCCAGGGACATAATGCAGGCAATGCTGTCGTATCTCGACATACAGCCCGAGTACAGCAACGCGGATCTCAACACCCTCAACTCCGGCAAGACCACCGTTCCCGACGTGACAGGCCAGAGCATGGAGGACGCCATCGGAATGGTGGCGGGAAAAGAGCTCAACTGGCGCATAGCGCCTGAGATAGACACTACGGAGAACATGGTCGTGGTCGACCAGTTCCCCAAGGCGGGTGAATATGTGACAAAGAACTCCATAGTCACCCTGTATTACGAATTCGACAACACCAACGAAGAGGTCAAGGGGCCCGACACGGTCCTGGATTAAGCCATGAGAAGCACTGAATTGAAGTTTTTGGCCGAGGCCTGCGGAGGGGAGCTCCGGGGCAGGCAGGATACGATCGTCACCGGCGTGGGCATAGATTCCCGCAGTGTGGGGGAGGGGGACCTTTTCGTCTGCGTCAAGGGTCCCAGCAACGACGGACACAGGTACATAGGCCAGGCCTATGAGAGAGGCTGCCGCTGCTTTTTGGTCTCCGACGAAGAAGAGGCTGAGGCCCAATTGAAAGACCGTGAAGACTGGGCTTTGGTCCTTGCGGAGGACAGCCAGTACGCTTTTGAGATGATGGCCGGAGCTTACGTGGATCAGTTCGATCTGATCAGGATAGGAGTCACCGGCAGCACCGGAAAGACCTCCACCAAAGCCCTCTGCGCCGCCGTCATGTCGGCGAAATACCGCACGGTCTGCAGCAAAAAGAATTACAACACCCACCTTGGCATCGCCATGACCTGCTTTCTCGCCGACGAGACCACAGAGGCTCTCATCATCGAGATGGGCATGGACAGAAAGGACGAGCTCTACGATTACTGCAAGTGGGTGAGGCCTCACGCGGCCCTCATAACCAACGTGGGCGTGGTCCACATGGAGTATATAGGAAGCCGCGAGGGAATAGCTGAAGAAAAGCTCAAGATCACAAGTTTTCTCAAGCCCTGCCAGCCCCTCATCTACAACTGCGACAGCCCCTTCCTCTCAAGGGAAGAGATACTTAAGAGAAGCTCGGGAAACTTCCGCATGATACCCGTCGGAGAAGGGGAGGAAGCCCTGGTCAGGATAAGCGATGTCGAGGACAGGGGAATGGAGGGCATAAGCTTCGTCCTTACGGCGGACGGGGTCTCCCAGACCTTCGAGCTGCCCTTCCTGGGGCTCCATAATGCCCACAACGGGGCTCTCGCCGCCGCTCTGGGCCTGGAGTACGGGATAAGCCTTTCCGAGGCCGCTGAGGCCATGCCGAAGGCCGAGATCGAAGCCAAGAGACTTCAGGTCTTCCACATAGGCGGGGCGGTGCTCATAGACGACAGCTATAACGCCAACCCGGATTCCATGGCTTCGGCCATGAGGACCCTGGCGTCCGTCAGGGCGGAAAGGCGCATCGCGGTGATATCAGACATGAGGGAGCTGGGAGACGCCATGAACGAAAGCCACATCGGCATCGGCAAACTGGCTGCAGATCTCGGAATAGACGCCATGATAGCCATAGGAAGCATGAGGGCCTACTACGCCGAGGGCAGCAGGCTCTCGGAAAAGCCCGTGCGCTTCATGAGCTTTGAGACGGCAGAGGAGGCAAAGGACCTGCTTTTCTCCATGATAAAGCCCGGCGACGCGGTGCTGGTCAAGGGATCCCTTTCTACCGGGATCCACCTGCTCGCAGAAGAACTCAAGAAGAAATACGGCCTGTAAGCCCGAAGCGGGGAGGACAGCATGCAAATACTCATCGAAAACATAAAGGGCTCCGGCCCCTATCTGGCTTTTCTGGCGGTGTCTTTCGCCCTCTGCGCCCTGGCCATGGCGGTACTTCTTCCCATGCTCAGAAGGCTCAAAGCCGGACAGAGCATAAGGGAGGACGGTCCGCAGGCCCACTTGGCCAAGGCCGGTACTCCCACCATGGGCGGGATAGCGATCATACTGGCGGTGGTGATCGCCGTCATACTCGGCATAGCCTTTAAGCCTTTATACGACGGCGGCGACAGGATCATGTCCTCTTCGCCTTCCGCGCTGCTCTCCATGGTCTTCGTCATGCTGGCCTACGGAGCCATAGGCTTCTTTGACGACTACATCAAGGTGACGAAGAAGCACAACGAGGGGCTTACCGCAAAGCAGAAGCTGGCGCTGCAGATTCTCGCGGCCGCCGTATTCGCCGTATGGAACGGCGGGGCCCACCAAATGGCGGTGCCTTTCCTGGGCACTTTCAGGGTAGGGAAGGTCTTCGGCATACTCTTTGAGGTCTTCGTGATGGTCGCCATGACCAACGGCGTAAACCTCACCGACGGACTGGACGGCCTGGCGGCAAGCGTGACCGCCGTGGTCGCCGCCTTCTTCATGCTGCTTGCCCCGAGGCTGGTGCTTTCGGAGACGGGAGTCATGGCGGCCTGCCTCTGCGGAGCCTGCCTGGGCTTTCTGCTGTACAATCACCATCCCGCAAAGGTCTTCATGGGCGACACCGGTTCCCTCGCTTTGGGAGGCGCTTTGGCGGCTCTGGCGGCCGTCTCCTGCGTCGAGTGGGCTCTGCCCATAGCGGGAGGCATATATGTGGCCGAGGCCCTCTCGGTCATAATACAGGTCTTCGTGTTCAAGACCCAGAACGGACGCCGCTTCTTCAGAATGGCGCCCTTGCATCATCACTTCGAGCTGGGAGGCTGGGATGAGGAAAAGGTCGTTAAGGTCTTCACCCTGGTCACCGCGGCTCTTTGCATCGTTGCCTACATAGGAATCATGACGGCCCTCAAGAGAGCCGCTTAAGGAGGAAGCGAAATGGAAAAGATCCTTGTGCTGGGCCTGGGGAAGTCAGGCCAGGCGGCCTTAAGGCTGCTGAGCGGCAGGGCGGAGCTGAGCGTCTGGGATTCCAAGGCCGAAGAACGCTTCGACCCCGCTTTGATAAAAGGCTTCAGGGATAAGGGCGTAAGGCTCTTCTTCGGGGACAAGCCCTCGCCTAAGGGCTGGGACAAGCTCATATTAAGCCCCGGGGTCCCCACAAAGCTCGATCTCGTAAAGGAAGCCGCGTCTGACGGAGCGCTGATCTCGGGCGAGCTGCAGCTGGCGTACGAGAACTGCCCGGGAATATTCCTCGGCATAACCGGAACCAACGGCAAGACCACAACGACCACCCTGGTGGGCGAGATGGTGAAAGCTTCCGGCAGACCGACAGAGGTCGTCGGAAACATAGGCCTTCCCGTTGCTGATACCGTCAACGGTGTTGACAGTAATACAGTTATGGTAACTGAGATCTCGAGCTTTCAGCTTGAGACCATTTCAAGCTTCAGGCCCAGGGTCTCCGCCATACTCAACATAACTCCCGACCATCTTGACAGGCACGGAAGCTTTGAGGAGTACGCCAGGGTAAAGCACCTGGTCCACCTGAATCAGACCGAAGACGACAGCTATGTTTTCAACGCTGACGATCCTCTTCTTTTCGAGCACGCGAAGGGCATGAAGGGCGGTCCGAAGAAGGTGCCTTTCTCAAGAAAGCTTTCGGCAGAAGAGCTGGCAAGCGCCTTCGGCTGCATCAGCTGCGCCTTTGTCGAAGACGGCAGCATCTGCTATGCGGACGGCGATGAAAAGACCGTCCTCTGCAGGGCGGACGAGCTGCTCATACCGGGCCTGCACAACCTGGAAAACGCTCTTGCGGCGGCAGCGGTCGCCCTCTCTGCAGGCACAGAGCCTAAGGCCGTATCGGAAGCCCTAAGGAGCTTCGGAGGGGTGGAGCACCGCATAGAATTCGTAAGGGAATTCGAAGGGGTCCGGTACGTCAACGATTCCAAGGGGACCAACCCCGACGCCTCCATCAAGGCGATAGAAGCGACCACCACTCCCATACTCCTCATAGCGGGAGGGTATGAAAAGAATTCAGACTTCACCGATTTTATCAACGGTTTCGGGGGCAAGGTCAAGTATCTGCTGCTCCTGGGCCAGACCGCGGGACGCTTCGCCGATACCGCCATTAAATGCGGTTTTCCCGGAGAGCGCATGATATTCTGCGAGAACATGGAGCAGTGCGTGGAAAACGGCCGCAGGCTGGCCGAGCCCGGCGACACCGTGCTCCTTTCCCCCGCCTCGGCGAGCTGGGGGATGTATGACAACTACGAGAAGAGGGGAGAGCACTTCAAGGCCCTCGTGAGAGCGCTCTCATAAAGTCAAAAGTAAGGGTAAAAGGCGAAAATGGCTGAGACCGGCGCAAAGCTTAAAAAACAGGACGGAGACCTCTGGATAGTCGTCTTAACGGCTGCCCTGTCCATCTTCGGCCTCATAATGGTGTTCAGCTCAAGCCTCTACGTGTCCATGAGCAAGTTCGGCAACGCTTACAACTATCTGCTGGAGGACGTCAAATGGATGGTGGCGGGCTGGGCAGCCTTTATATTCTTTTCCCGCTTTGACTACCGCTTCATTAGGCCCTTCGCCAAGGTGACGCTGCTGGCAGGCATCATACTGCTGCTGCTCATCTATACCCCCATGGGCATCACTCTGAACAACGCCACCCGCTGGCTCAATTTCAAGTTCTTCACCGTAATGCCCGGCGAAGTCATCAAGACCTGCCTTATCATATATCTGGCAAGGTTCTATGCCGACGATCCCGACAGGATCAACATAAGGCTCCTGCCCGGCAAGGGAAAGAACAGAGACAAGCGCCACGGCTTCATCACCCTGGTGCCTCTGGCCTGGGTAGCGGCCCTCATGGGCATATGCTTTATACTGATATATAAACAGCCTAATTTCTCCACCGCGGGCATAGTTGTAATGCTCATAGCCGGCATAGTCTTTACCGCGGGGCTTCCGCTGTATCTTGTGGTCGCCGCCGTGGGAGCGGGCGCAGCCGCCCTTGTGGTGTTTTATAACTCCCCGGCCTTCGGCGAATACATGAGGACCAGGATCACCGGCTTCACGGATCCCTTCCTAGACCCCCTGGGCGAAGGCTATCAGGTCGTGCAGGGGCTGCTCGCCATGGGTTCCGGCGGAGTGACCGGAGTGGGCCTGGGGCAGAGCATACAGAAGACCCTCTATCTTCCCGAGCCGATGAACGACTTCATACTGGCCATAATAGGAGAAGAGCTTGGTCTGGTGGGAGTCATAGCCCTCATGGTGCTCTACATCGCGGTGATCTGGCGGGTCTTCCGCACCGCGATCCACTGCAGGGATTACTTCGGAATGCTGCTGGCTTCCGGAATAGGCATACATCTTTCGCTTCAGGTAATACTCAACATCGCGGTGGTAACGGCGTCGTTTCCGCCCACCGGGGTGGTGCTCCCGCTGATCAGCCTTGGAGGCAACGCCACCATACTGGTCCTTGCGGAGCTGGGTATAGTCATGAACATATCAAGGCGCAGCGCAATGCTGAACGCCGCCGCCAAAGAAAAGCAGGAGGCCGCTCAATGAAGAAGATACTGCTCAGCTGCGGAGGCACGGGGGGCCACATATACCCGGCCATCGCCATAGCATCAAAGATAAAGGAGCATCAGCCCGACGCCGAGATACTTTTCATCGGCACAAAGAAGGGCATGGAGAACAGGCTCGTTCCCGACGCAGGCTTTGAGATCAGGGGAATAGACGCTTCGGGCCTCAACCGGACCAGCATAATAAAGAACGTCAAGACCCTCGAGAACATGATACACGGGAGCCGGGAGGCTGCAGCCATCATAAAGGAATTCGCCCCCGACGCCGCAGTGGGAACCGGAGGATACGTCACCTGGACCGTGATCTCGCAGGCACACAGGGCCGGCATACCCTGCTTCATCCACGAGCAGAACGCGGTGCCCGGCCTTACCAACAAGCTGCTGCAGGCATATGCCGACAAGGTCTTCATAAGCTTTGAGGAGTCCGTGTCGTCCTTCAGGCATCCCGAAAAGACGGTCTTTACCGGCAACCCCATAAGGGCCCAGTTCACCGGGCTCAGCAAGACCGAATGCAGAAAGGCCCTGGGAATAGCCGATGAGGAAAGGTTCATACTCCTATTCGGAGGGAGCCTTGGGGCCGAGGTCCTCAACGAGGCCTGCCTGCGGCTTATTGACGAGATGCCCGAAAACGGGATAAAATTATGCTTCGTAACGGGCAGGCGCTACTACGAGCAGATCGCCAAGCGCCTTAAGGAAGAGGGGCTCGAAAAGCCCTGCGTTACCCTGCTCGACTACGCCGACAACATGCCGGTGCTCATGAAAGCCTCCGACCTTGTGATAAGCAGGGCGGGAGCCATAGCCCTCTCTGAGATTCTGGCCTGCGCCAGACCCTCGGTGCTGGTGCCTTCCCCCAACGTGACCAACAACCATCAGTACTACAACGCCAAGGCGGCAGCCGACGCCGGAGCGTCTGTCCTCATAGAGGAGAAGGACATTACGGGCGACCTGAGCCGCTTCTCCAGGACAGTTCTCGCCCTGGCTGAAGACGACGAAAGGCTGGGAAGCATGTCGCTGAACGCCTCCGCCATAGCGGTCACCGACGCGGCAGAGAGGATCTACCGGGAGCTGGGACTGGAGTAAAATGGACAGCGAAAAGCTTGAAAAAACCGCGAATACAGGCGCCGAAGCAGCCATAGCGGCCTTTGAGGCAGCATCCGCCGCGGGATCCTTCGAAGAAGAAGCGAAGCCGGCTGCGGAAAGCGAGCCCGGATCCTCCGCGCCTAAAAAGAAGAAGAGGAAGAAGTTCAAGAGAAGAAAGAGAAGGAGAGGATCCGGACTTCTCGGCTTCTTCATCTTTGCCGCACTCTGCGTTGGCCTGTATTACTTTGCGATTTCAGACTTCTTTACCATAACAGATATACAGGTAAGCGGCAATAAATACTACACGGGAGCTCAGGTCCACAAGCTGTCGGGCCTCAGGACCGGATACAACCTCTTCACCACCGACCTGGGCGAGGCCAAGGAAAAGCTGCTAGGCGACCCCTACATAAGGCTCGCAAGCATCAAGAGGGTGCTCCCCGGGACCTTAAACATCGAGATCGAGGAAAGGACCGAGTACGCCGCCGTCCCCTACGGCGAACAGTACATACTCATAGACAACGAAGGCCTCGTCCTGCGCTTAAGCGACAACAAACCGGTGCTCCCCCTTCTGGAGGGCATGATGATCACCGACATGACCCCGGGCCAGCCTCTTGAAGTCGAACAGGCCTACCTGCTCACAGATACCCTCCAGATGATAAGCGTCATGGAGGAGAACGACCTGTACTTCAAGAAGATCAACTTCTCCCTGGTCATAGTAAAGGCCTACATATACGACGATTACTACATAGAGGGCACCCCCGAGCACATCACCGACAACATGAAGCGCATCCACCAGCTCATAGAGGAGCACTATAAGCAGGGTATAATCAGGGGAGTCATCAGGGTCAGCAAGGGCAATTACATGGCCTTCGACCCCAAAATAGACTGATATCCGCCGCGTAAAAACTTAAAAGCAGGGCTTGAGAAAGCCCTGCTTATTTGCGTGAAATTTCTTCTCAAAAAAGAAATATATATAGTGCATGAACGGGCTCTATATGCTAAAATACTACTGTATATATTATTACAGCATTTAACAGGAGGGACAAAATGCCCGCTACTTTCCAATTCGACGCACCCGCTGAAAGCCCTGCCAATATAAAAGTCGTCGGTATAGGCGGCGGTGGCTGCAACGCAGTCAACAGAATGATAGACGCCAACATCCAGGGCGTCAGCTTTATAGCGGTCAACACAGATAAGCAGGTCCTCAGCCAAAACAAGGCCGAGACCAAGATCCAGATAGGCGAAAAGCTCACCCAGGGCCTGGGCGCGGGCGGAAACCCCGAAGTGGGTCAGAAATCCGCCGAAGAGAGCATAGAGACCATAGAAAAAGTCCTGCAGGGAAGCGACATGATCTTCATCACCGCGGGCATGGGCGGCGGAACCGGCACAGGCGCTGCCCCCATAATAGCCAAGGCGGCGAGAAGCTCCGGAGCCCTTACCGTGGGCGTGGTCACCAGACCCTTTACCTTCGAGGGAAAGAAACGCAAAGAGCATGCCGAACTGGGCATCAAATTCCTTAAGAATTACGTGGATTCCCTGGTCGTGGTACCCAACGACAGGCTCCTTGAGATAAGCGAAAAGGCGACCCCGCTGATGCAGGCCTTCTCCATGGCCGACGAAGTCTTAAAGCAGGGCGTCGACGGTATCTGCAGCCTGATCACCGACAGCGGCCTTATCAACCTTGACTTCGCCGACGTGAAGACCATCATGAGCGACAAGGGCATAGCCCACATGGGCGTAGGCAGAGCCAGCGGAGAAGACAGGGTCAAGCAGGCCATCAAGAACGCAGTCGAGAGCCCGCTGCTCGAGACCAGCGTGAGCGGCGCCAGCGGCGTGCTCATCAACATAGCCGGCGGCTACGACCTGACCATGTACGAGGTCAACGACGCGGCCGACTTCATCCACCAGCAGGCCGATGAGGACGCCATGATCATCGTGGGCTGCTCCATCAAGGAAGAGCTCAAGGATGAGATCGTGGTCACCGTCATCGCGACAGGCTTTGAAAAGAAGGCCTCGGTGGACGAACCCGTGGTATCCGAGAAGGTCGAGACCGAAAAGGACGCTCCAATACCGACTGCCCCCGCAGCCAGCTACAATCCGGACAACGACTTCCCGATACCGACGTTCCTTAAAAACCACAACTTGGATCGTTAAGACAGGCAAGCAGGAAGCCGGTGATCTCACCGGCTTCTTTTACTAAATATCCTGAATGCGGGAGATAAACTCATCCGACAACAGAATAATCAGGCAGGCGGCATCCCTGGCAGAGAAAAAATACAGGGATGCTCTTGGCATGTACCTGATAGAGGGCCCAAATTTCATTCGGGACGCGATGGATCTGGGCGGGAGACTCCGGTTCATCTTTATAAAGGCCGGGACCCTGACCCGCGAGGCTGAGGAGATAAAAAGCCTGGCGGAGGAAAGGGGAACGGCCGTGATAAGCCTCTCGGGAACCGCTTTCGACAGGATAAGCGCCACCGAGACCAGCCAGGGCATGACAGCCGTCGCTGAAAAAAGGCTTTGGACCGAAGACGAGTTCTTCGGCAGAGAGGGCGGCTGCGTGCTGGTCCTGGACCGCATCCAGGACCCCGGCAACCTGGGCACCATGCTGAGGACCGCCCTCGCCATGGGCTTTTCGGGAGTGCTGCTCCTTAAGGGCTGCTGCGACGTCTACGGTCCCAAGACCGTAAGAGCGGCGGCGGGAAGCCTCTTCCGCCTTCCCGTGCTCTTTTCCCAAGGGCCCGAAGAAGCGGCGGAGCTCCTTAAAAGCAGGGGCAAGCGCCTTTACGCCGCGGTGATGAGGGGAGGAACCCCGTGCTTTGAGGCCGAGCTCTCAAAGAACGCGGCGGTCATCGTGGGAAACGAGGGCAGCGGAATATGCGAAGAGCTGCTCTCCCAAAGCGAAGGCCTCACCATTCCCATGGACGGGGGAAGCGAATCCCTCAACGCCGGCCTGGCTGCCGGCATCATAATGTACGAATCGCGCAGGCAGAGGCTCTGCCTGTAGAAACATACCGGAGGAATACCGATGACAGACAAGCTCAAAACGATACTTGAAGATGCGGCCCTTGAACTTCAGAAGGCCGCGAGCCTCGATGACGCCGAAGCCCTGAGGATAAAGCTCCTGGGCAAGAAAGGCCGGCTCACCGAGATCTTAAGATCCATGAAGGACTACTCTCCCGAGGAGAGGAAGACCCTGGGCCAGGCCGCCAACGAAGCCAGAGGCCGTATAGAGACCATGATAGCGGAAAAGACCGCCGAGCTCAAAAAGCTCGCCCAGGAAGCCCGCTTCAAGGCCGAGACCATAGACGTGACCGAGCCGGGAATAGCTCCCGCCCCGGGCTATAAGCACCTCATAAGCCTCGTCATAGACGACACCATAGACTTCTTCACCTCCATGGGTTACTCCATCGCCGAAGGTCCCGAGGTGGATACAGTCCACAACAATTTCGACGCCCTCAACGCCGATCCCAACCATCCCTCCCGCGACATGAGCGACACCTTCTACATCACCGACAAGGTCCTGCTCAGGACCCAGACCTCCGATGTACAGGCCCGCGTCATAGCCTCCCAGCAGCCTCCCATCAGGCTGATCTCGCCGGGAAGGGTATTCCGCTGCGACACCCCCGACGCCACCCATTCTCCCATGTTCCATCAGATCGAGGGCCTCGCGGTGGACGAGGGCAGAACCATGGCCGACCTCAAGGGCGTGCTCGACAACTACGCCCAGCATCTCTTCGGCAGCCACCTGG
>JAEEGL012230086.1_pt1 | contig 11239 bp, 8 predicted proteins | sample 9134231 | NCBI WGS metagenome assembly JAEEGL01 (sample SAMN16246548, study PRJNA631951) | gut metagenome | biome: gut microbiome; feature: rumen; material: fiber-attached | host: Bos | place: Iran: Karaj | collected 2018-10
AAGTTACCGATAATGGTAAAGGAATGGATAAAGATGATGCACTTCTTTGTTTTCAAAGACATGCAACTAGCAAACTTTATCGAGATGATGATTTATTTTTTATAAGTACACTTGGTTTTAGAGGTGAAGCACTTCCATCTATTGCTAGTGTATCTGAAGTTGTACTTAGAACAACTCATAACGATGAGGGATATTTAGTTCATATTAAAGGTGGGGAAATATTAGAAAAGAAAAGCTGTGAAGCAACTCCTGGTACATCAATAGAAGTATCAAATATTTTCTATAATACTCCTGCCAGATTAAAGTATCTAAAAAGCGAATCTACTGAGCTTTCAAATTGTACTAATTATATTGAACGTCTATCACTATCTATGCCTAAAATTTCTTTTGAACTATACAACAATGATAAAAATATTATTAGAACTAGTGGAAGCGGTAATTTAGCTAAAGTTATTCACGAACTGTATGGCTCGACTATATCATCAAGACTTTTACCATTTAATGTATCATCTGATGATTTTGATATAAATGGATTTATTTGTAAACCTGATATATTAAAAGCAACAAGATCTCACATGATAACATTCGTAAATAATAGAATGGTAAAAAACAATGATTTAAATAGAGCAATAAATGATGGATATTTTTTACATAAACCTGATAATAAATATCCAGTTGTATTTTTAAATATTTATACAGATCCAACTCTAGTTGATGTTAATATTCATCCAACTAAACAAGATATAAAAATAAGTAAAATTTTTGAACTATGTGATCTTATCTCTACTAACATAAAAACAGTGTTAGAAAAGAGTTTATTAGTTCCTGAAATAAACCTTGAAACTCATGAAGAAGAGGGAACGGTTGTAGTAAATAGTGACTTTATAAATACTAGAAATAATTTCGAAGTAGTTAGTGATGCAAGTAATGAAGAAGAATCTAGTGTTGATCAAATCACTTTTGATTTTGCAAATAATGATTCTTCTGAAGTTGAAGAAATTCAAAAAAACGATGAGTTAAAGAAACTTCATCTAGAACCAATAGGTTCAATTCATGGTACATTTATTGTCGCCCAAAATGAAGAGGGAATGTACTTAATTGATCAGCATGCTGCTCATGAAAGAATAAATTACGAAAAGGTTAAAAAAGCTCTTGCTGATAATAAAATAACTACAATGTCAATGTTGTTTCCAATTTCAATAGAACTATCACCAAGTGAATTTATTTCACTTAAAGATAATATAGAGTTAATTACTAATCTTGGATTTATTGTTGAGGATTTTGGTATTAATACAATAATATTTAAAGAAACTCCAACATGGCTTGGAGAAGGTCATGAAGAAGAAGTAATTCGCAAAATGGTGGATTTAATAATAGGTGAAAAAAAGATAATTGATAAAGTTAAATTTAATGAAAATTTGATTAGAACTATTGCATGTAAAATGAGTATTAAAGGTAACACATATATTACTCTTGAACAGATGAACGCTTTAATAGAAGAATTATTTGAAACTGATAATCCATATAATTGTGCTCATGGAAGACCAACTATAATCAAATTTTCATCTTATGATTTAGACAAAATGTTTAAAAGGGCAATGACATAAAAAAATCAACCAGATTATGGTTGATTTTTTAATTCAAGTTCGTATAACTCTTTATAGTTTTTATTTCTTTTAAGAAGTTCTTCATGTGTACCTTCATCTTTGATAACTCCATCTTCCATAAATAATATTTTGTCACTATTAATTACTGTAGAGAATCGATGAGCAATAATTAATATTGTGTATTCACGTTTCATATTATCGATTGCTTTTTGTATTTCGTCTTGGGTTTCATTATCAAGAGCACTTGTTGCTTCATCAAATAATATAATCTCAGTTTTTTGAATTAAAGCTCTTGCAATTGCAAGTCTTTGTCTTTGACCACCAGAAAGTGTAATGCCACCTTCACCAACAACAGTATTATATTTATCTGGAAGGCTCATAATAAAGTCATGTAGATTTGCCATCTTGCAAGCATTAATCATATCTTGTTTTGTTGCTTTAGGAGCAACAATTTTTAAATTATCATAAATACTTAAATTAAATATATATGGACTTTGATTAATAATTGTCATGTTACCACGAATTGATTTTTCAGTTAATTCATTAATGTTTATTCCGTCAATTAATATTTCACCTTTATCAATATCATAAAGTTTAGCAAGTAGGTTAAAGATTGTTGTTTTACCAGAACCAGATTTACCTACAAAAGCAACAGTTGTATTAGCTTTAACTTTAAATGATACATCTTTTAGTACAGGTATATTCTTTTTATAAGAAAATTTAACATGTTTAAATTCAAAATCTCCATGAGCTTTTTTTAGAACTTTATTACCAAAAGATTCACGTTCATATTTATCTCCCTCAATAATATCAAGAACTCTTGTTGATGATAATTCAAAGTCTTTTAATACTTCCTGTAAAGATGAATATGCATTAAATAAGTTATAGATTCTATCTTTATACAGATAGATAGTAACAAATGCTGTTATAGATATTAAATTATTTTTAAGTAAATATACACCTGATAATAGTAAAAATAGATTAAGTAAATCATGAATAGTTCCAGTGATCAAATCATATTTTCTTAAAACTTTACGGCCATCATAATTAACTTTATTTTTATATTTTAATCTTTTATCAGCTTCATCTAAAAACGATTTATTAGCATTTAGAACTTTAATGTCTCTGATTCCTCGAATCATTTCACAAATAAAACTTGTACTTTTTTCATTTGCTTTTCTTCTTTTTTTATCAAATTCAAACCATTTTTTAATTCTAATATTTTTAAATATGAAGATTATTACCGCTCCAAATAATAAATATAAGAATAATAGTTTATTTAAAAAGAATATTGTGATAATTACACCAAAATTAGAAATGATTTCTGATAAATGCTCAACTACAATTGGAATGCAGTCGGCAATTTTTCCACAGTCATTATTAACTCTTTCAATTATTACACCGCTTGGTAAATTGTCTAAGTTTTTATTCTTTATATTAAGCAGGGAAGATAATGACTTAAGTTGTAATACTTTAAGTGATTCTCTAAAATAAACTCCTAATGAAATATTTGATACATACTTAGTAATATTTCTCATTACTTCAAAGAAAAGTATTATAAATGATGCATTAATAAGTTCATTAAATAATGAGTTATTAATATATACGATTTGTTTTGCTGTAAATAGTGGAACCACAACACTTATTAGTGTTACAAATGGAATACATATAATGTAAAAGAATAAATATCTGTTATATTCTTTTGCATATTTGTATATTTTTTTTATATTTTGTAGTGTTTTAATTCTAAATCCCTCCCTTTTTGCAAATTAAAACATAATATTTTGACTAGTATTTAAAGTAAAAATAATTTTGCATATTAAATATATAATATAAGTATATATATTGCAAGTCTTGTTTTTAGCGTTTTAGTATGTTATAATTTAGATGTAAATTGAAAAAGATGACTAGTTAAATCTAGTCTTTTTTTATAGGATGTGACTTTTATGATTATCGTAGTATGTGGACCAACAGCAGTAGGTAAAACAAAATTAAGTGTTATGCTTGCAAAAAAATATAATGGAATTATTATAAATAGTGATGCAGTTCAAGTATATAGAAAGATGGATATTGCATCAGCTAAGGTTACCAAAGAAGAAAAAGAAGGAATAAAACATTATCTTTTAGATATTAAAGACTATGATGAGGATTACTCAATTTATGATTATCAAAAAGATGCAAGAAGGATAATAGATGAAAATAAAGATAAAACTATAATTATGGTTGGAGGATCTGGTTTATACCAAAAAGCAGTTTTGTATGACTATAAACTTGATGAAGAAAGTGAAGAACTAAATACCTTTGATGAACTTTCAAATGATGAACTATATGAATTAGTTTTGAAAAAATATCCAGAAACAGACGTTCATAAAAATAATAGAAAAAGATTAATTAGACTTTTAAATAAAAAAAGTACAAATAATGAAAAATCAAAATTATTATATGATGATGTGATATTTATTGGTTTAACAACAAATAGAGAAAAGCTTTATGATTTAATTAATAGAAGAGTAGACAAAATGGTTTCAGATGGTTTAATTGATGAAGCAAAATATTTCTATAATTTAAATCGAAATTGCAAATCTCTCAAAACAACAATTGGTTATAAAGAATTGTTTAAATATTTTGATGGAGAATTAACTTTAGATGAAGCTTTAGAGTTAATTAAAAAGAATTCAAGACATTATGCGAAAAGACAATATACTTGGTTTAATCATCAAGTGCCAACTATTTGGGTTGAAACTGATTACAATAATTTTAATAATACATTTAATAGTGTTTTAAAAATAATTGAAAATAAAAAGAACTAATCTTTATAGATTAGTTCTTTTAATATTCTTGATAAATATATTTATCATAATTATGCTCTGTAACTTGAACCTCACCAGCATCAGCTTCCATCATTTCATCAGTAGTTACAAGAAAATATTTGTGATATAAATAGTTTTGTCCATCTCCAACTGGATCATCCCATGTTAGATCAAGATGTAACCATTTATTATCTAAATAAACAGCATTCCAAACATGTCCTTCTTCATTAGTATCTCCAACAGGATTATAAGCAATTTTATAATTATTAATATTAAGTTTACTTAATATAATTGCCATTAAATCAGTATATCCATTACATGTTGCTAAATGATACTTAAGAGCACCATAAGCTGTGTAAGTATATTTATCTTTATTCTTTTTATAATCAACATCGTATGATGTATTATTTACAATATAATCATGTATGCTTTCGAGATTTTCTTTGGTACTTTTAGCACTATCATATGTTTCAGATAGTATTTTATCTATTTCACTATTGATATATGATATTTGTTCCTTAGTATATAAGTAAGATACTTTAACAATAACCTCACCACGAGAATCAATACTTGTTTTTATATTAGTAAAACTATTATATGGATGAACAAAGTTATTTATATTAGATAGGGTAATAGATGATTTACTTAACTCTGCTATATCTTTTTCACAAGATTTATATTCATTAGGACAGTAGAATGTAAATGTTTCCCAGTGATTATCAATAATGCTATAAAATATATTTAAGACATCTTGATAACTAAGTGGTGTATAATCCTTACTTCGTTGAACAAATTTATAATCAGTATTTTTAGTATATTCATTACCAGATAAAATAATTAGATCTTGTTTATTTGTAAAAAAGTTAGTAGCGTATGTAACAATTTTATTATGGTTTATTGCAACAAATGTTATAAGGCCTAAACAGATAATTGGTACAATTAATTTTTTCACATTCATCACATCCTATAAATCATTTTAACATTAAAAAATGAAGTAAACAATTGTTACTTCATATTTTTAACTTTTTCATTTAATCTTGATTTTTCTCTAGCAGCAGTATTAGATTTAACTAATCCTTTACTAACAGCTTTATCGATAGTTTTTTGAACTTCGTTTAATTTTTCAGTAGCTGCTTTTTTATCACCAGCTGCTATAGCTTTGTCACAGTTTCTAATACAATTTTTAACTGTAGCTTTAAGTTCATGATTGTTATCAGTCTTTTTAGCTATAGTCTTTACAGCTTTTTTTGAACTCTTAATATTTGGCATGTCTAGACTCCTTCCTGTAATTCAGTAATAATTCTATCAAATTTGTTATTAATTTGCAACTTAAAGTAGAAAAACTTCTATTATTTTTTAAATTCGACAAATATTACATATATGTTGAATTATATTGTATTTGAAAAGGATAGATTAATTATGAATCACCATAAATTTAAGAAAAAAGTAAAACTTAGAAAAAAATATAAATATTTACTTTATATATTAATAATATTTTTGTTTTGTTTATATATTAATAAAAACAATAAAATTAATAAATCATTTAAGAAGACATCAAAGGAATATGTGTTTAAAAATATCCTAAATATCAAATCATTAAAAAATATAAGTGAAGAAGATAGTTATAAGAGTGTTGAAACTTTTACTATAAAAGAAGATAAAACTGAAAGCCCACTTGTTTATTTATATAACACACACGATACCGAAAAGTATCAAGAAATAAACGGCTTAAACTTTAAACCAAGTATTGTTAATGCAACTGATTACTTAAATGAAAAATTAAATAATGCTGGTATAAGTTCAATTCATGAAAAAAGAAGTATGGCAAGTTACTTAGTTGAAAATAATTTAAATTATTCATCATCTTATAAAGCATCAAGATTTTATTTAAATGATGTAACATCAAATAATCCTTCTATAAAATATTTGTTTGATATACATAGAGATTCAGGGAAAAAAGAATATACAACTTATTGTAGTGAAAATAAGTGTTATGCAAAATTTTTATTCTTAATTGGTCTTGAAAATGAAAACTACCAAGATAATGAGAATTTTGCTCTTATTCTAAGCAAAAAATTAAATGAAAAAGTTCCGGGAATATCAAAAGGAATAATGCAAAAGAAAGGTCCTAAGGTAAATGGGGTATATAATGAAGATTTTTCAAATCGAACGCTTCTAGTTGAAGTTGGTGGTGAAAATAACACAATAGATGAGGTATATAATAGTTTAGATGTATTATCAGAGGTTTTAATTTCGTTTATAAAGGAGGAAATAAAAAATGGAAGATAAAAAAGAAAAAATGCATCCATTTTTTAAATTATTAATCATTTTATTTTTTATATTTTTTGCTTTTTATATAGCTTTAGTTAGTGGATATTATCCATCAAGAGTTCAAAAAAAGGCATTAGTAACTAATGAAAAACTACAAGCTTTTGAAAATGATTTAAATAAAGATGATACGGTTATAAAGAAAACAGGTTATATAGAGGAAGATATAAATTATTCAAACTTTGTAACTAAAACAGGAAGTGCACTAACAAATACATTAGGTAAGATAATTGATAAAACATCAAAAGGTATAAAAGATGTTTTTAAATTATTATTCTGGTAAAACTTTTAAAAAAGTCATATTTAAGGTATAATTATCTTGGTGTTAAATATGAAAAAAGATTTAATCAGAAATTTTTGTATTATTGCTCATATAGATCATGGTAAGTCAACTTTAGCTGATAGAATACTTGAAATTACTAATGCTGTAAGTAAACATGATATGAAAGATCAACTTTTAGATAATATGGATCTTGAAAGAGAAAGAGGAATTACAATTAAACTTAATGCTGTTTCTCTTAAATACAAATATAATAATGAAGAATATTTACTTAATTTAATTGATACTCCAGGTCATGTCGATTTTTCTTATGAAGTATCAAGAAGTTTAGCAGCTTGTGAAGGTGCTATTCTAGTTGTGGATGCAGCTCAAGGAATTGAAGCTCAAACACTAGCAAACCTATATTTAGCTTTAAGTAATGATTTAAAAATAATTCCTGTTATAAATAAAATAGATTTACCAAATGCTAATGTACCTAAGGTAAAAGAAGAGTTAAAAAGAGTACTTGGATTCAAAGATGAAGAAATACTTCTATGTAGTGGTAAAACTGGTGAAGGTGTAAAAGAACTACTTGATGCCGTAGTTGAACGTATTGAACCTCCAATTGCTGATGATAATAAAAAAACACGAGCACTAGTATTTGATAGCTATTTTGACCCATATCGTGGAGTAATTTTATTAGTTAAGGTTGTCGATGGTGTTATAAAGGTAAAAGATAACATAACAATGATGGCTAATAAAAGTAATTTTGAAATAATAGAGCTAGGTATTAGAACACCAAATGAAGTAAAACAAAATGCCCTTTATTCTGGTGAAGTTGGATGGATTTGTGCAAGCATAAAAGACATATCAAAAGTAAATGTTGGTGATACGATAACATTAACAGATAATCAAGCAACTGAAGCTTTAGCTGGATATAAACCTATGAAACCAATGGTTTATTCAGGTATATTTCCAATAGAACCAAATCTATTTGAAGATTTAAAAGAAGCACTTAATAAACTTAAGCTTAATGATGCCGCTTTAACATTTGAACCTGAAACATCTGATGCTTTAGGTTTTGGATTTAGAACAGGTTTCCTTGGTTTACTTCATATGGAAATAATTATGAGTAGAATCGAAAGAGAATTTGGAATAGGTATTATTGCAACAAGCCCATCAGTTATATATAAAGTTACAAAAACTGATGGAGAAGTTTTAGAAATTGATTCTCCAAATAAGATGCCTGATAGAACATATATAAATAAAATAGAAGAACCTTATATATATACAAACATAATTGTTCCATCCGAATATATTGGCCCAATTATGGAACTTTGTCAAAATAAACGAGGAATCTATAAGTCACTTGAATATATTGATGAAGAAAGAGTAAATATTCACTATGAAATACCTTTATCAGAAATAGTATATGATTTCTTTGATAAACTAAAATCATCAACAAAAGGATATGCATCATTTGATTATGAGGTGTGTGGATATAAAGAATCAGATCTTGTTAAGATGGATATCTTACTTAATGGAGAAAAAGTTGATGCTTTAAGTTTAATTGTTCATAAAGATTTTGCATATTCAAGAGGAAAAACAATTGTTGAAAAATTAAGAGAATTAATTCCAAGACAAATGTTCCAAGTTCCAATACAAGCAAGTGTTGGTAGTAAGATTATTGCAAGAGAAAACATATCTGCAATGAAGAAAAACGTTTTAGCTAAATGTTATGGTGGAGACGTATCAAGAAAAAGAAAACTTCTTGAAAAACAAAAAGAAGGTAAAAAGAGAATGAAAATGGTAGGATCAGTTGAAGTACCACAAGAAGCCTTCTTATCTGTGTTAAGTGGTGATTAAAAGTGGCAAAGTCAGTATATATACATATTCCTTTTTGTAAATCAATTTGTTCATATTGTGATTTTTGTAAGATGTTTTATGTAAAAAAATGGGTTGATAAATATTTAGATAAATTATATGAAGAAGTTGAAAGCATGTATGAAGGTGAGGAGTTAAGAACTATTTATATAGGCGGAGGATCACCCTCAGCTCTTAATCCTAAAGAATTAGAAAAACTTGGTAAAATAATTCAATTATTTAATTTATCCAAGAATTGTGAAGTAACTTTTGAAGCTAATATAAATGATTTAAATGATATATATCTAACACACTTAAAAAATATTGGAATTAATAGATTAAGTATTGGTGTTGAATCATTTGATGAATCAAATTTAAAACTAATGGGTAGAGAAGCTAGTTTTGATAGTGCAAGCAAAATCATAAAAATGGCTCGAAGCAAAGGGTTTAACAATATTAATATAGATTTAATATATGCACTACCTAAAGAAGAATTAAATACATTAAAAGAAGATATTAAAAAAATATTAAAATTAGATCCAGATCATATTAGTTGTTACTCACTTATACTTGAACCAAATACAAGGATGTTTCTTCATTATAAAAAGACAGTTGATGAAGATTTAGAATATGAAATGTATAAATATATTCAAAAGAAACTAAGCAAATCAGGCTATGTACATTACGAAGTAAGTAATTATGCTAAACCTAATAAATATGCTAAACATAATTTAGTTTATTGGTTAAATGGAGAGTACTATGGTTTTGGTCTTGGAGCTTCAGGATATTTGCATCAAGTTAGATATGAAAATACAAGAAGCATGACTAAATATCTAGATGGAGAATTTATTTATAAAAAAGAACTGGTTTCTACTGAAGATGAAAAGAAAAATAGGTTAATGTTAAACTTAAGACTATTAAAAGGAATTAACCTTAATGATTGGTTCTTAAAGTATAATGAAAATCTTGAAACTAGAGAAGAAATAAAAAAATTAATTAAAGAAAAACTACTAATAGTAGAGAATAATTTTTTATTTATAAATCCTAAAAAACTATATATAATGAACGAAATATTACTTCGAATTATGTAATAAAAAATGAACCTTTAGGTTCTTTTTTTATGTTGATTATAAAAGCTTTATTATGTTATAATGCTATTGATAATAGGAGTGGTTCATTGTGGGACAAAAAAAGATTGAAGAAGTAGACAATTTAGAAGATACAATGGTCTTTGATGTAAAAGACTTATCTACTAAAGAATTAAATGTAATTAAGGAAAAAAATGAAGTAGTTGATTTCACATCTCCTGTTGAAGTGCTTTCAGATATAGATGAGAATAAAAAGGTTAAAAAAGTAAAAAAAGATAAATCTTCTTCTCCTAAAAAGGATAAAAAGAAAATAAATATATTTTCTAAATTAATTGCTTGGTGGGCAGGTTTATCATTAATAAAAAGAATTATTAGTATATTAATTCCTTTATTAGTTTTATCTTTAATACTAGTTTTAGTATTTAAAAAAGATAAAAAAGATACTAAACCAAAAAGTGAAGATGTTGTTTTTGAAGCTGATAATTACAGATATAAAAATGGTACTTTAGTATTCTTAGGTGAAGGTAATAAAGAATTAGGTAAGTATACATGTAACAATAAAGATGAAAAGAAATGTTTTGTTGCATACTTAAATAATGAAGATGATTTTACTGGAACTAAGTATTTAAATCAAGCTGGAGAAAAAATTAAATTCAGATCAAAAATAATCGATGAAAACTATGTATTTGTTGTAGATAATAAAAAAGGTTCTGAAGATGATATAATTTTATATAGTATTAAATCAAAGAGTAATGTTGATGAATATAAACTTGTTAAACAAGTTAATTCAAACAAAAATGTTGTTGTTCTTAAAGATAAAGATAATAAATATGGTGTTATAGATTTATCTGAAACAACACCTAAAGTATTAATCAATTTTGTATATAATTATGCAGGAATAATTGATAATGAAATGGGCAGTAAATATATTGTTTTAGAGAAAAATGATAAATACTATGTTGCAGATTATACAGAAAAACTTCTAAGTGGAGGCCTTAATAATAAAATTGTTGAATACAATGATAACTTTATCGTTACAAAAGATTCAGAAAATAAATATAAAATATATAATTATGATGGTAACGAACTTAAAGATGGTTCATTCTTATTTATAAAATTAATCGATATATACTATGCTGTTTTACAAGATAATGGTCTTTATGTATTTGATAAAGAAGGGCTTAAATACAATGAAACTCCAATTCCATTATCATCAACAAATTATAATAAAACTAATGTTTATGATGCTAATAATCAGTTAATATCAAGTGATATAGCATTTGA
>JAEEGL012680591.1_pt1 | contig 11239 bp, 2 predicted proteins | sample 9134231 | NCBI WGS metagenome assembly JAEEGL01 (sample SAMN16246548, study PRJNA631951) | gut metagenome | biome: gut microbiome; feature: rumen; material: fiber-attached | host: Bos | place: Iran: Karaj | collected 2018-10
GGACGACGACAGATCAGCATGCGCCCGCAGTATGTGATGCCGAGAGTGCGCAATGTTGGATAAGTGGCAACGAGGGGTATACCGAGGAAGGCGGCGTTTCCACGCCTGAACAGATTTGTACGCCGAACGAAGTGGTATGTGCCGATGACAATACGGCGGCGATATGCAGTGCAGATGGAAAGTCGTATGAGAGTCTGTTGCCGTGCCAGACAGGCCAGAAATGTGAAGACGGCGTATGCAAATGCCAGACGGCCGGCCTGGTGAACTGCGGCGAATGTATCGATCCGAATACCTCCGACAACTATTGCGGTGCCGACAATACCTGCAGCAGCTATAGCGTATGTCTGGAACACAGTTCGTGCCAGTCGGGGAGCTGTGTATGCGACACCAATTATGTTCAGTGCGGTTCGGAATGCATCGATCCCAAAACATCGAATGCATACTGCGGTGCAGACAATGCCTGCGGCAACTATACAACATGCAATCCGGATCAGACGTGCATCAATGGCCAGTGTAAATGCGAAAGCAATTATATTGAATGCGGCAGCGAATGTATCGATCCGAAAACATCCAATACTTACTGCGGTGCAGATAATGCCTGCGCCAACTATACAACCTGTAACTCAGACCAGACATGCCAGAACGGCGCATGTGTATGCAATGAGACGGGTAAAGTGATGTGCAGTGGTGTCTGTATTGATCCGATGACATCCAATCGATACTGTGGTGCAGATGATGCGTGCGAGAATTATTCGAGATGTGGGGGATTTGTTGGTATTCATGATAATTTAGAGCGACAAATATGTATTGACGGAGAATGCAAATGTCCCGAAGATACGCCACACTATTGTGAGGTGGGAAGTGGGTTAGGTTTTTGTGTGGATCTCCAAACCGATCCAGGTCATTGTGGTCATCCATTATGTAAGAATTCCTGTTATTCAGTTCAGAACATGATGGCGGGAGGCTTGTCCCTTGAAATGATACAGCAGTGCAGGGAATCACTTGAAAATTGTCCTGTTGAAATAGCCTGTGAAGCGGGAAAATGTGTATATAATAATGGATGTATGATATTTGTTGATTCTGCAATCGAAGCATACGCTTTGGCGCATTGGGATACGGACAATGATGGATGTATTAAGGGCAACGAAGCGCGGGCTGTGACCGAGATACCGGCGAGGGCTTTTTGGGGGAATACTTCAGTTCAAACACTTTCGGATTTAAATAAATTCCCCAATCTTACGACGATTGGCAGCTACGCATTTTCAGGCGCAACAAGTCTCCAGACTGCGAATTTGACGAAAGTAACAACAATAGGAGAAGGCGCATTCAAACTTTCTGGCTTAACAAACCTCAAATTAACACGTGTGGAAACCATTCCGAAATCCATGTGTGAAGGCTGTTATGAGCTTAAAACATTAGATTTGCCGGAGGCAACCAGTATTGAAGATTCTGGTTTTTACAATACATTAAGATTATCCAATGCCAATTTGCCAAAAGTACAGATTGTAGGAGAGCGAGCTTTTAAATTCGATAGGAATGACGTTTATGGCTTTGATCTGGTGCTGCCTGCCGCAACACAGATCAAGGCCGAAGCATTTTCTAGCAACAAATTGCGTTCAATCGAATTAAATGCCGAAGACGATATTTATATTGGTGAACGTGCATTTGAATATGCCAGTAAACTGACCACGGTAAAGGCAAAAAATGTAGTTAAAGTTGATTCCAGTGCATTCGCGGGATTGCCAAAGTTGGCAACTGTATATATTGACAATGTTAAACACCTTGGCTTTCAGGCGTTTTATGATTGTCCAGAATTAACCACATTGAGTTCTACGAATGTATTACCAAAATTACAAAACATACAGCAAAAAGCATTGGGCAAGACAAATATTCAGTCGTTATCCCTGCCCAATGTAACAATAATTTGGAACAATGCGTTCTCTGAGGCTAATATCGGTTATTTGTATATCCATACCAATTATAATGATCCTTTGTCAGAACTGGGCGCAACAAAGATTGATCATTTGAAGGCGAACATGCCTGGCTGCGGAGACACGGAAATCGGTTATTATGAACATACAGGAAGTGTGATCGGTGCCGAAGCCTTTATGAGATGTAATATTAAACAATTTGAATCCTATGCGGTATCAATGGGTACACGTGCATTCCAGGAATCAAAACTGGAAAGAGTGTATTTGTACAACCTCAAGTCCGTACCGGATCTGGCATTTTATATGAATGCGTATCTGTATCATGTTGAGCTGCCGAAAGCAGAGAGTATAGGCGCCGCGGCATTTATGTATGGGGTTGAACTGAGAATAATCAGTTTGCCCGAAGTAATGCTTATTTATGACGAGGCATTCAGTTATACACGTAATCTTCTGTCTTTCTATTTGCCCAAAATTATGGGATTCGGTACAGATGTGTTTAAGGAGTCAGGGATTAAAGCAACAAATTGGTTTGACTGTTTAGGGATGCAAGCAAATGCTTGCTCAAGTAATAAGTTCTGCGTAAATCCATATTTATATTTTGGAACGGGATATATAATGCATTGGACGTGCCAATCAGGTCAAACCTGTTCTACGACGACTACTGGTGCAATTAAATGTGAATAATGTTTTCGCGCGTATGGCGCAGCCATAGCGCGAAATGCGCGCCGTATTTGCCGCAGGCAAATAGGCGCGCTTATTATGATGATAAATCATCCATGCGAATGAAATCCTCAAATCGGATATGGCGGACGGTACTTGTACTGTAATCAATCGCATCATTGGATATGACAATTTTCTGACAGGCATTGTCTAGCTTATTAAAAGCACCAAATTCACGTTCATAGGCTTTATCTTCTGCGACGGAATAGGCTGCCTGAATGTAATATTGTTTGTTGCCTTTGCTGGCCACAAAATCAATTTCATGTTTTCCATCGTGATATACCTGCAGTTGATACCCCATATAGATAAGTTCGTTATAAACGATATTTTCGAAGTTATGCGTCAGGTCAAAGCGATTATTCATAACACGTATTGAATTGAGAGCTACATCTTCATTGTATACTTTTAGATAATACTCAAGTTCGCGTTTGGATTTTGCAGAATATCTTCTGATGGTTGCTATGGCATAAGCTTCTTCGAGATAACCAATATATTTTGTAACAGTCGTAATCGAGCAGGGTAATCCTGAACTTTTCATGTACTTTTCGATGGATCTTGCCGAGAGAATTCGTCCATTGGATAGAAAAATGTAATTTGCAATGCGTTTAAAAATATCTGTTTTGCGTATGCGATAACGATTAATAATATCGTTCAAAATAATGGTTTCGTTCAGTTCGTTAAGATAAATGCGCTGACCATTTTCGCTGTTGAATTCAATCCGTTTTGGAAATCCGCCCCAAATGATATAATCCGTGATTGAGATTTCTTTTCCGAGTTCTTTCCCGTAGGCCAGCAATTCTTTATATACAAATGGATGTATCTGGAATGCGACGTACCTTCCGGAAAGCTCTTCGGTGAATTCGCGGGATAAGAGACTCGAATTCGAACCACTGATAAAAACTGAGCAGTTTCTGCTCCGAAGGGTTCTACATGCCCCGGACCAGTCATGGACACGCTGTATTTCATCCAGAAAAATATAACACAATCCCGCTTTGCGATGATTGTCAATGTAATCCAGAAGGGCCAGCTCATTTGGAATTGCCGATAAAATTGCAGTATCCTCAAAATCCAGGAACAGTACATTGTCGGAATGCTTTTGGATTTCTTCTTGTATCGCTCTTAAAATTACAGATTTCCCGCAACGACGAATGCCTGTAATGATTTTGATTAAATCACTGTCGTAAAATTCCCTAATGGGGGTGAGGTATTTGTCTCTTTGAATCATAACACTCTTTTATTTATGTCCAAAACAATATGCCCCCTGCAGCCCGGTCATCTTCCCTACCCCTTCTGATGAATGGACAATCTATCACAGATTAACTATTTTGTCCACTACTAGTGGACAATTTGACTAATAATCACAATTCTGTCCATTGCTAGTGGACAATTTTTCAAAATTTGGAAAATTGTCCACTAGGAGGCAGCGTGCATAGCAATAGAATTGTCGGGTTCTGAACAAAATTCAAGGTACAAAGCTGCTGCACACTTTCAGCGTGCTGATTGTGGGGATGAATCTACGACCCCGGGGTTACGCCCTTCGGGCTCACCTCGGGCATTGCACCCCGTCGGGGTGCTTTCTGCATTGCTGCAATGATACGCCCCTACGGAGCGTGCTGATTATAAGGATGTCATTCATTCAGCACTATGCATTCAGCCAGCATTATGCATTCAGCCAGCATTATGCATTCAGCATTAGGCATTCCCCTTGCCATACCTTTTTCCTGCATGTTAGAATAAACATTAAGTTTGTCTTCGAGTTGTGTGAATAACTTTCTGGTTGTGCATGTAACTGGAATTTTGGTTTTTGTAATTCAGCTGCTTCGGGCGAGCACACGGGAGCGCCCTACAGCATACGGCGCGTGTAAAAGCACCCCGACGGGGTGCAATGTCACAACCCGGAGTGAAGCGCAGCGAAACCCCGGGAAAGGGATATTCATAATATTGGCGCCCTGTAAGGGCGCAACAACATCAAATCGAAAATAATCGCGGCGGGTGTATGGGCGTAAGCCCATAGGCCGCCGAAGCGCGCCGTATTTGCCGAAGGCAAAAAGGCGAGCAGCGAGCCGTAAAGACGTGTCGTGACACGTCTTTAGGCAAGCATAAATAAATATCCAAACAAAACATCCCTTACATAAACACTTATTTTTGAGAGAGGGTAATATGAATCAGCGAAAGATGATGGCGGCGGCAGTCATTTGTATGATTTCGGGTTTGTTGTGGGGGTGTGACGACACTTCTGGCAAAAAAGGACCTGAGAATCCCCCGGCGGATTGTACTTTGCCTGGGATGGTTTCGTGCGATGGTATGTGCATCGACCCGATGACGGACAATGAACATTGCGGCGCGGATGCTCAGTGTTTGAACTTTACCTCATGTGTCGATGGACAGGCATGCGCGGGCGGGACGTGCAATATTAAACCCGAAGACGGGAAATGCACGGATGGCCTCGTCAAATGCGGCGAAGCGTGCATCGATCCGCAGACGAACAAGAGTTATTGCGGCGCAGATGCGGCGTGCGCGAATTACAGCAATTGCGCAGCCGACGGCAAAACCTGCGAAGCCGGTGCATGCGTCGGCGGGACAGTGAACGATTGCCCTATCGGCAAGGTCAAATGCGGCGCGGATTGCATTGATCCGCTGACGGATAATGACCATTGCGGTGCGGATGCTCAGTGCTTAAACTTTACCGCCTGTGTCGATGACAAGACATGCGTGGGTGGTGAATGCAGCGCGAAACCGGAAGACGGAAAATGTCCGGATGGCCTCGTCAAATGCGGTGAAGCATGCATCGATCCGCAGACGAACAAGAGCTATTGCGGCGCAGATGCAGCATGCGCGCATTACAGCGATTGCGCAGCCGACGGCAAAACTTGTGAAAATGGCACGTGTGTCGGTGGTGCACCGGCGAATGATTGTGGTCCCGGCAAGGTCAAATGCGGCGCGGATTGCATCGATCCGCTGACGGACGATAAGTATTGCGGCGCGGATGCAGCATGCACGCATTACAGCAATTGCGCAAAGCAAGGCAACGCCTGCGAAAACGGCGTTTGCGTCGGGGGGACTGTGAACGATTGCGCCCCCGGAAAAGTCAAATGCGGCGATAATTGTGTCGATCCGATGACGGATAATCAGTATTGCGGCGCGGATTCGAGCTGCCAGAAGTTTACTGCTTGTGTCGATGATAAGACGTGCGTGGGCGGTGAATGCAGCGCGAAACCGGAAGATGGAAAATGTCCCGAAGGTCAGGTCAAATGCGGCGAATCCTGCATCGACCCGCAGACGAACAACGGTTATTGCGGTGCGGATGCGAAGTGCGAGAATTACCGTTCGTGTGAACCGGATTGGAGTTGCCATGGCGGCGAGTGTCAGGCGCCGATCGACTGCGGGAGTCAGGTTTTTTGCCAGGGATCATGTTACTTTCCTTTGGAAAGCTGGAAATTCTGTGGTGCGGACGAGTTTTGTTCGAACTATACTTCCTGCAAAAAAGGTGAAATCTGTGAAGATGGCAAATGCAAGCCCACCAACTGCAAGGATGGGCAGGTGATGTGCTATGATGCCGGCTGCATCGATCCGCTGGCCAACAATGACTATTGCGGGGCAAATGAAGAATGTCAGATGTACGATGTGTGCGGTTTGGGGGACGAAACCTGCCAAAATGGCAAGTGTTTGCCAAGTACCGGTTGTGAAAAAGGGCAGATCAACTGCGACGGCAAGTGCATTGATCCAAAGACCGACAACGATTATTGCGGGGCACTCAGAGGCTGCACCGGTGCGACAGAGTGCTTTGGATCGGCGACGTGCGTCGACGGTAAATGCGAAATGCCGCATACCTGTACGTCGGGTATGGAATCGAGAACCTGCACGGTGAATGAGGATGGGAGTGTTCTCGAAACGTTCTGCGATGGCAAGGGGACGGAACTACATCAAAATCTGTATAAGAATGATGGCGATCATAAGGTTTGGACGTGTGATGAAGACAACAACGCCATATTAACCTGCGACGATGAGAATTATATTCCTTATGACGGCAAGTGTAATCCTACCGTTTGTAAAGAAAATGAGACGCATTGCGACGGCATTAGGATTATGCGGTGCAATGACCAGCGTTCGGGATTTGAAGAATCTCACGAATGTATCACAGATGATCCGAATGCGACGGCATCGTGCGTGGATATCACTGATGTGAATGAAGCAGGTGAGGAAATCGCGAGTGCTCAGTGCATTGCGGAATGTAAAGAGGGGTTTGCCTATGATTATAATGCAAATCGATGCTCAAATAAGGTTTGCGAACCGGGAACGACCCTGTGCCGTCCGGGTAACGATATTGAAATTCTGATTTGCAATTGGAATGGCACACGCACGGGACAATATCATTACTGCACGGATGGCAAGGTTTGTCGCAATGGGGTATGTGACTGTGCCGATCCGAATCAGATCAACGATCCGTGGGTTGGGTGCGTCGATCCGCAATGCGATCCCGGCGCGTTTGGCTGCTCGGAGGATGGCCGAACGATTGAGCAGTGCAGCGAAAATGGCGCGCGCTGGGAGTATTACGAGAGCTGCCGTGGTGATCAGACGTGCGAAGCGGGCAAGTGTGTATGCGCCTTTGAGGGCTTTATCGAATGCGACGGGCAGTGTGTCGAGGCGGACAAATGTCTGCGATGCGATGAGGCGACCAAACCCGATGCAACCTGTGAATGCATCGGGGCGGACTGGTATTGCCCGGATGCGCCGTGCAATGAGGCAACCAAACCCTTTACGAATTGTACTTGCGAGAAGAGCGTTTGGGATTGTCCGCAGTTCCACTGCGACGAGGCGTATAAGCCATACCCGGACTGCACGTGCGTCAGTGACAAATGGGACTGCCCCGATTTTTATTGCGATGCCGACAGCAAACCGTTCCCGGACTGCAAATGCAAGGATGGGGCATGGGATTGCGTTCAGTTCCACTGCAATGAGGCGTTAAAACCTTATACGGAGTGCACATGTGAATACGGCGAGTGGAAGTGCCCGAAAGTGCATTGCGAAGATGCACCCAAACCATTTGATGAATGTACGTGCGTTAGCAATGAATGGGATTGCCCGCAGTTCCACTGCGATGAGGCAACGAAACCCTACGATGACTGCACGTGCGACCCCGATACGATTAAATGGGATTGCCCCGAATTCCATTGCGATGAGTCGCTCAAGCCATTTGATCTTTGCGAATGCAAGGTCGGTGCGTGGATTTGCCCCACGGATGTTTGCTTTGAGGCGCAACCGGATGAAGACTGCGTCTGCGTGGATAATAACTGGGATTGTCCGGCGCCGCCATCCATCCTTTTGCGCGTGGCCGAAGGCAATCCAGTCAACATTCAGGAAGGCGAATATGTCTATCTCGAGGTTTCACTCGCCAGCACGCCCAAAAACAATGTTACGGTCACATTAAGTACGCAGAATACGGTGATTTCGCATGAACTCTCGGAGCATACGATCACCTTTACGCCGGAAACCTGGGATAAGCCGGTATCTGTCATGCTGGAAACACAGCGGGATTACCGCATGACGGGCTTTCAGACAGTCCCCGTCCTCGCAGACAGCACATCGTCTCAGACTAGATTCAACGGTTTGCACGCGGAAACAAAGATCTATGTGCGCGATATTGATGTATGCAGGCTGGAGTGGACGCCTTCGCAGGATTTGCAGGTGACGGAAACAGGCGACGAGCAGGAGGTTGAATTCGTTCTGACGTGCAAGCCGGATTCGAATGTGAAATACACGTTCAAGAGCAACAATACGTCTGTGGGCATTATCGTGGAAGGTGATACGATAGAATTCACACCGGAAAACTGGAATGTGCCCCAGAAGATGAGAATTCGTGGTCTTCAGGATGAGATCAATAACGGCGGGATAAGTTTTTATGTGAACGGTGAGCCAGATAGCGCCAATCCAGCAGTTTTTAAATCGTACCCATCACTTAGGGTATTTAAGTGGGATGACGACGAGGCTGGGGTAAACGCGGTGGACAGCATCGAAATCAAGGAAGGCATGGAAGGAACTTTGCGCGTAACTTTAGCAACGAGGCCTTCTCCCAACAGCGCGACTGTAACGCTTTCGGCGAGCGTCAATGCCGAATCCGGCCTCACGGTCACGCCTTCCGCACATACCTTTAAATATAGTGATGCGCTCAGTTTCCATACTTTTACCATTGCATCCGAACGTGATGGCGTCAACACGGGCGATCGCGAGGCTGTCATCACGCTGAGGGCGACTTCGAGCGATGCGCATTACGACGGTATGACGAAGGACATCAAGGTCAAGATCGTCGAAGCAGATAATGCGGGGTTGGTATTTGTGTATGATGAAGCCTTTATGTCAGGCATTACTGAGGGTGAGACCGCCTGTCCGAAATTCCATTTGCGTTCGAAACCGGCACAAAACGTAACGGTTGCTGCAATGACATCGTCCACAGGATCCATCAGTTGCGGCGCTGGTGTTACGTTCACTCCGGAAAACTGGGATATAGATCAATGCATCAAAATCAAAGCGAAGCGCGATGGCATTGTGCCTGAGTCGAGCCCGGTAACTCACACGATTGAGTATGCAATGACGTCGACGGATGCTGGCTATCAGAATGTTCGGGATTCCCAAACGATTAGAGTCAATAATGTCGATAGTTATACACTGACGGCGGAGAATGGTGCGGACGTTTTGGTGGAAGGGCAATCCGATATCATGAAAGTACAATTGCATGCGAAGCCTGCGATTGGGTCAAATACCAAATTGTTGATTACATCTTCGAACCCGGCACTCATTAGGCCGAAGGACAAGAGTATATCTATTAATAGGATAACCTGGAATAAAGATATCAGAGTCGAGTATGAAGCGATCAATAATAACGTTGTTGATCCTTTGGGCACTCGTCAGGCCAATCTTAAGTTGGAAATATCCAGCACTGATCCGAATCTTAATGGAAAAACATATTACTCAAACTACATTCAGGTTAAGGATGCTTCAACGCCGGCTATTATCGTTGAAGGTGTAGTGTCGATCGGACGTGTTAAATCACAGAGTGAAGATGCGTGGATCGATTGCAGTAATGAGGAAGGTGGCAGGGGGAATTGGGTAAACTTCAATATATCGCTTGCTGCAAAGCCATCGACGAATGTAACGGTCAAGGCAAGTTTATTGTGTGACGGTTATATTCATCTTTGTTATGATAACAATTTTTTAGGTCCCGATAGTTTGGTCTTTACACCATCTAACTATAATACTCCGCAAACCATTAAGGTATATTGTCGTGCTATTGGAAAGAATTTCTCGACTGAGACGTTCCGGTTTGGTGTGGTTAAGAGCACAGATTATCCTGCTTCAACTGCCTACTTTATATTAGATGAATATGCACTCGGAAAGAGCAAAACGTTTTATGTTAGAAAGGGTGGACACTGGGAGCCTGATTTTGTGGGTAATTATGAACTTACAATGCCTGAAGGTTATTATAAAGTCACGCTGCTTGGGGCGAAGGGCGGCGGCCTTGTGGATGATGTCAATGGCGGATATGTTTCCGGTTATGCCGGGAATGGCGGCAAAGTCGAGCTAAAACTCAAACTGGAAGAAAATGCGTTAACGAATATTAGCGTAGGCGCACAAGGAACGCGAGGTCCCAAAACTGCTGTTGGTACAAATAATTCCGGCGGCTATGGCGGCGGCTATGGCGGAGATGGCGACTGGGGAACCCGTAATTATGGCTATGGTGGTGGTGGCTCGTCAGAGATACGTTTTGGTTTTAATGAAGATTGTCGTTCCATCGTTGCCGGCGGCGGCGGCGGCGCAACGCGAAAGAGCAAGGAACTGGCCGGTCACGGCGGAAACGGCGGCTGTACGAATGCGAATGACAGCCGATGCAAAGGTTATTACGGCACAACCTACTCGAATGGTGCCACTCAAAGTTCCGGTGATGGTGCCGATAGTGTGAAAGGAGAAGAACAAGGCGGCGGTGGCGGCGGCTGGATGGGGGGGGCTGCCGGTTCTACGAACTTTGTTGGCGGAAACGGCGGCACGAGCAAGATTGATACGAGCTGCTATAACTTTGAGTACCGCGATATAAAATACACCATCGGCGCGTATCCGAACAACAGCGCGTACCTCAATGGGTACGTGCGATTTGAGGTACTGAAGAGATCGGAGTATGAATGATCTTTCCTTTTGGCGTCGCAGTGCGTTCTTTCGAAAGAACAAGGGCTTTCTGTACGTGATAGTCGTCGTTTGATACACATGCATTCAACGCACTATTGCGGTATGATCCCTGCCGGATTTCACTTCCAGTGAAGCAATAACGTCCAATAAAGATCTTGAGTTTTCGGTTAAGCATAATGGGTTTCGCACTTTTCAATATTTAAGCTCGCCTTGGCACGTGTCACGACACGTGCCTATGGCTCGCTGACGCCCGCTATCGCTGCGCGATACGCGGGCGTTGATATATGTGAGACGCGCAGACCGCGCGTCTCTGCATGAGACGTGTCACGACACGTCTCTGCGTGAGACGTGTCACGACACGTCTCTACTCGCCTATGCGCCGATGGCGCATACGGCTCGCTCGCTGCCAGAGA
>JAEEGL015212340.1_pt1 | contig 11239 bp, 8 predicted proteins | sample 9134231 | NCBI WGS metagenome assembly JAEEGL01 (sample SAMN16246548, study PRJNA631951) | gut metagenome | biome: gut microbiome; feature: rumen; material: fiber-attached | host: Bos | place: Iran: Karaj | collected 2018-10
CGGACGCAAGGTTGCGGTCATCGGTTCCGGTCCTGCCGGTCTTACATGTGCAGGCGATCTTGCAAAGCTCGGATACGACGTTACGATATTCGAAGCTCTTCATGAGCCCGGCGGTGTACTTGTGTACGGTATCCCCGAGTTCCGTCTTCCGAAGGATGAGGTCGTTAAGAAAGAGATCGAGAATGTAAAATCACTCGGAGTCAAGATAGAGACTAACGTTGTCATCGGTAAGAGCGTCACGATCGACGATCTTATGGACAAGGAAGGATTCGAAGCTGTATTCATCGGTTCGGGCGCAGGCCTTCCGAAGTTCATGGGTATCCCCGGTGAGACGGCCAGCGGTGTGTTCTCGGCAAACGAATACCTTACGAGAAGCAATCTCATGAAGGCTTTCAGAGATGATTACGATACGCCTATCCGTCCCGGTAAGAAAGTAGCCGTTGTGGGCGGCGGTAATGTTGCGATGGATGCGGCCAGAACGGCGCTCAGACTGGGAGCGGATGTAACAATAGTATACAGAAGATCGGAGGAAGAGCTTCCCGCAAGAGTGGAAGAGGTACATCATGCCAAAGAAGAGGGCATTGTATTTAATCTTCTTACGAATCCCACAGAGATACTGGTTGACGAGAACGGCTGGGTAAAAGGAATTAAGTGCATCAGGATGGAACTCGGTGAACCCGACGAATCCGGAAGAAGATCACCGAAAGAGATTCCCGGATCGGAATTTACGATAGATGTGGATACGGTCATCATGTCTCTCGGTACAAGTCCGAACCCGCTTATCAGCTCGACAACAAAAGGACTTGATACGAATAAGAGAAAATGTATCGTGGCTACCGAAGAGACAGGAGCTACAAGCAAACCCGGTGTATTTGCCGGCGGTGATGCAGTTACCGGTGCGGCAACGGTCATCCTCGCAATGGGTGCCGGAAAGACCGCGGCAAAAGGTATTCACGAGTATCTCAGCAATAAATAACAAACGTTTTTGAATGGTGACAGATCATGTTGATGGTTGATATTATCAGAAACAAGAGAGACGGCGGTAAGCTTTCAAAGGAAGAGATTGATTTCTTCATAAACGGATATGTAAAGGGAGAGATCCCGGATTATCAGGTCTCCGCACTTATGATGGCCATATTCTACAAGGGTATGGATGATGAAGAGACCGTATGGCTCACTCAGGCAATGCTTCATTCAGGTGAGACTCTTGATCTGTCTGCCATAAACGGTTTCAAGGTCGACAAACATTCCACGGGCGGTGTCGGGGACAAGACATCTCTTGTACTTACCCCGATGGTTGCAAGCCTCGGTGTCCCGGTTGCCAAGATGAGCGGAAGAGGTCTCGGCCATACGGGAGGCACAATAGATAAGCTTGAGAGCTTTAAGGGATTTTCAACCTCGATATCAAATGACGAGTTTATCAGAAACGTCAATACGGTCGGTATATCCATAATGGGTCAGACAAAAGATCTGGCTCCCGCGGATAAGCTTCTGTATGCTCTTCGCGATGTTACCGCGACGGTCGACAATATGTCCCTTATTGCAAGCTCGATAATGAGCAAGAAGCTGGCCGCCGGTGCGGACGGTATTGTGCTTGATGTAAAATCCGGAAGCGGAGCATTCATGAAAAACGATGAGGACGCTTTTGAACTTGCAAAGAAGATGGTGTCTATAGGCAAACTCTCAAATGTCAGGACAATGGCCGTAGTTTCCGATATGGATCAGCCGCTCGGACGTGCCGTAGGAAATGCGATCGAAGTCAGGGAGGCGATAGATACTCTCAAAGGGAAGGGTCCCGATGATCTTATCGAACTGTGCCTGACACTCGGAAGCCATATGGTCAACTTTGCGGGTAAGGCCTCAGATACAGATGAGGCAAGACGTATGCTCGAGGATTCCATATCAAGCGGTAAAGCGCTTGATAAGTTTGCTGATTTCATTGAGGCGCAGGGCGGTGATCGTGAGGATGTATATAATCCCGATAATCTGCCAAAAGCCTCCAAGACTATGGAGTTTAAAGCCGAAAACGATTGCTATGTTTCGTCGATCATGAGCGAAGAAGTCGGTATTGCAAGCCTTCTTTTAGGCGGAGGCAGAAGGAGCAAAGAGGATGTCATAGATCTGTCGGTCGGAATATATTTAAACAAAAAGGTCGGAGAGAAGGTCGCAAAAGGCGAGACTGTGGCAACCGTATACGCAAACGACGATACTAAGCTGAAGGAAGGCTTTGAGAGACTTTGCGGTGCATATTCTTTCTCGTCGGATCCGGTATCAAAGAACAAACTCATCAAAGGTATAGTTGATTAATGGATGATCTTTACATAGACGAACAGAGTCTTCGAAACATATTCGGCCCGTTCGATTCCCATATCAAGATAATTGAGCAGTCATTCGGTACGACTGTCGTTGAGCGGGACGGCAGAGTCAAGATAATAGGACAGCCCGATGCGGTCATGAGAACCCAGGGAATACTCGATGAACTGTATGAACTGTCCAGGCGCGGAAACACTATTACGGAACAGCAGGTGAGATATTCGGTGGAAATGCAGAACGAAAACATCAAAGATTCGCTTCTTGAAGCGGATGATACGATGATCTGCCATACGATGAACGGCAAACCGGTCAAGCCCAAAACACTTGGGCAGAAAGCATATGTGGATGCGATCAAAAAGAATATGATCGTGTTCGGACTCGGACCTGCCGGAACGGGTAAAACATATCTTGCGATGGCTATGGCGATTACCGCGTTCAAGAAAGAAGAAGTCGGACGCATCATTCTGACAAGACCGGCCATTGAAGCCGGAGAAAAGCTCGGTTTTCTTCCGGGAGATCTTCAGAGCAAGATCGATCCGTATCTCCGTCCGCTTTATGATGCGCTCTATCAGATAATGGGTGCTGACAGTTTTCAGCGCAATATGGAAAAAGGACTTATCGAGGTAGCTCCTCTTGCATATATGAGGGGACGTACGCTTGATAACGCATATATCATTCTCGATGAAGCACAGAACACGACTCCCGCACAGATGAAGATGTTCCTGACCAGAATAGGTTTCGGAAGCAAAGTTGTTATCACGGGTGACCGCACGCAGAAGGATCTTGCGGTCGGTGCGGTTTCGGGACTCGACGTTGCGGTAAAGGTTCTTTCAAACGTTGAAGACATAGCGTTTTGTAATCTTACGAGCAGGGATGTCGTGCGTCATCCTCTTGTTCAGAAGATCGTAAAGGCATACGAAGCTTACGAATCCAAGAGCGGAAAGAAGAAAACCAAATGACGTGTCTGTTTGATTCCGAAGTCGATATCAAGTGGGATTTTGATTACAGAAATCTGTACGAAAGATCCGTTGAAGCGGTACTTGAAGAGGAAAACTGTCCGTACGAGACGTGCGTTTCACTCCTTGTTACGGATGACTCCGAGATATGCGATATCAACTACGAGATGAGAAACATAAACTCACCGACGGATGTGCTAAGCTTTCCGATGGCGGAACTTCCCGCACCGTCCGATTTTACGGATGCGGAAGATCACTCCGATTATTTCGATCCGGAAAGCGGTGAACTTATACTGGGCGATATCGTGATATCGGCCGAGCGGTGCGAGGCACAGGCGGAAGAGTACGGACATGACATTCAGCGGGAATTCTCTTTCCTTATAGTTCACAGCATGTTGCATCTGTGCGGCTACGATCATATGGAAGAGTCGGACAGGATATTAATGGAAGAAAGGCAGAAGATCATTATGGAGAGGCTTTGCAAAGATTTTCCTCTCCTTGCGGTTAAATGATAATGACCGAGACCAGACCTCAGAATTCCAATTTCATAGTTCAGGGCGGTATACTTGCCGCCGCGGGTATCATAAGCAGGATCATAGGATTCATATACAGGATACCTCTTCAGAACACGATCGGCGACGCCGGTATGGGATACTATTCGGCGGCATTTCAGATCTATTCCATCATGCTCATAATATCATCATATTCGCTTCCGGTTGCTGTATCAAAGCTCGTTGCAGCAAGAGCCGCAAAGGGTCAGTACAGGAATGCCAGAAGGTTCTTTCACGGCGCGTTGATGTTCGCGATCCTCACCGGAGGCGCAACTTGCGGAATCGTACTGTTTGGTGCGGATAAGCTCGCGGGGAACATTATGAGTATGCCGAGAAGTGCGATCGCACTTCGTATGCTTGCTCCGACACTTCTTATCGTTGCGATCATGGGTGTCATACGCGGATATTTCCAGGGCCTCGGGACGATGGTACCGACGGCTTTTTCACAACTGGTAGAACAGATAGTCAATGCTGTTATATCTATCGTTGCGGGTGTATACCTGTACGAATACGGCACTAAGGTAGCCGCGCTCCTTCGTGACGAAGCATTTGCTCCCGCATGGGGTGCTGCCGGAGGTACGCTCGGAACAGGTGCCGGAGCTTTAGCGGGTCTGCTCGTACTTCTGATAATGTTCTTTGTCCATAAGCGAAGGATGAGAAAGAACATCATGAAGGATAACGCGAAGTATGTCGATTCGTTCGGCAGGATATTCTCTGTTATCATCGTCACGGTTCTTCCGGTAATCCTCTCAACGACCATATACAACATAAGCGATACGATAGATCAGGGCCTGTTTAACTATGTGATGGATGTGAAGGGGTTCTCCGATATCAAAGCCGAATACTGGGGAATATATTCGGGTAAATACAGAGTACTTACAAATGTCCCTATAGCTTTGGCAAATGCCCTTTGTTCTTCAATGATGCCTTCTCTTGCCGCTTGTATCGAGAACGGAGAGAGAAGACAGGCGAGACACAAGGTGGCTATCGGAATACGATTCGTAATGATCATATCGATTCCGTGCTCGGTTGCACTTGCTATCCTCGGACGTCCGCTCATCAGTCTGATGTTCACGGGCGAAGTCGATATTCCCGCAAAACTTCTCATGATGGGTTCGGCATCGGTTGTATTCTATTCACTTTCCACTCTTTCAAACGGAGTGCTCCAGGGAATCGACAAGATGAGGATTCCGGTCAGAAATGCCGCGATCGCGCTTGTACTTCATCTCGGTATTCTTTATCTTACGATAAGCGTTCTGGACTGGAAACTGTACGGTGTCGTTGTTTCGTGTATGGCATTCGGTCTTCTCATGTGCATTCTTAACTGGCTGAGCATCAGAAGACATCTTCGCTATCATCAGGAGATGAGACGTACATTTGTCATCCCTCTCATCGCATCGGCCGTAATGGGCGGTGTGGTATGGCTTCTTTATTTCATTTTGTCGAAATCGTCCACCGAACTTGTCAGCGTCCTGATCACATCGGCAGTCGGTGTTATTGTTTATTTCGTTGTTCTTCTTTTACTTCGAGGTGTTCGTGAGAGCGAACTTCGAAGCCTGCCCGGCGGAGGCGCCGTAGTGGCGATAGCCAAACTCTTCAGACTGCTATAAGGAGTCATAAATGAACATAGCCATAATCGGAGGCGGTGCATCCGGTATGATCGCAGCTATAACAGCGGCGGACATGGGTGCCGAGGTCACGATATTTGAACACATGCCAAGGATGGGAAGGAAACTCCTTCTTACCGGCAGCGGCAAATGCAACATTTCCAACACGGATATGGATATGTCTCATTTTCATGGGACTAATGTCGACGTTGTTCACAGGATTATGGAAAGATGCACCTCAAAAGATACTCTGGCATTTTTGGAAAAGCTCGGGCTATATGTAAAAGAGCGTAAAGGATATCTGTATCCCTACAGCGAGCAGGCATCCGCCGTTGTTGACATTCTTAGGTTTGCGATAAGAGATCGCGGGATCGATCTTCATACCGAAACCGATATCAGAAGGATAGAGAAGCAGAAGCACTCAAACGACAGGACTTTGGAAGATAAGTTTATTGTCACGACCGCAAACGGCCGCCTTTCTTTTGACAGGGTGATCCTTTGCTGCGGTTCTTCTGCAAACAGGAATACCGGATCAGACGGGAGCGGATATGAGATCGCCAAAAGCTTCGGACACACGGTGATCAAGCCTCTTCCGGCACTCACATTTCTGACGTGCGAGGAAGATTTCTATCCGTCTGTTGCGGGTATCAGAACCAAGGCTACTATCTCCTTATACGAAAGAGACAAAAATGAACCGAGAAAGCTTCTCGGAAGCGAGGAAGGCGAACTTCAGCTTACGAAGACGGGAATCTCCGGAGTATGTGTGTTCAATCTTTCACACCTGGCGGTAAAATCACTTGACAGGCATTGCCGTGTCATGGCACTGATCGATCTTCTTCCGGACATCCCCGCATCCGATATTGCTGATTTTATGAAGAATAGGATAGACAATATAGGAGACAGGACTCTTGAGGAACTGTTCATCGGCCTTCTCGCAAAGCCGCTCGGGATACTGATACTCAAAAGATGCAATCTCGATCTTAAGAGACAATGCTCGGATCTTGATGAAACAGCGATCAACAGTATATGCAAGACGGTAAAGTGCTTTGAGACGTTTATTAAAGGTTCCGGTGACATGGAATCGTCGCAGGTGGCTCAGGGCGGCGTCAGCCTGTCGGAGGTTAAGGATACGCTTGAATCAAGACTTGTATCCGGACTGTTCTTCGCGGGAGAGATACTTGATGTTAACGGAGACTGCGGAGGTTATAACCTTCAGTGGGCGGCAAGCTCCGGCATGGTCGCAGGCAGGGAGGCAGCCGGTTGATAATCATTCACAATATCAAACTTCCGGTGAACTGTTCACCGAAGGATATCTTAGATAAGATCTCAAAGGAAATGTGCCTGGATAAGATATATCCGGGCAATTCTTATCCCGACTTCTCTTTTGAGGTATTAAAGAGGAGTATTGACGCGAGAAAGAAACCGGATATTTATTTCGTTTATTCACTGAAACTTCTGATATCCGCTAAGGACGAGGAGCATATTCTTAAATACTATCGCGGCAGGTCAAAGGATCCGCGTATCAAGAAGATACTCGAAAAGATTTCGACCGATCCGATCCCCGAGTATTCGATCCCCGAGTGCGGAAGTAAAGCTTTATCGAAAAGGCCCGTTATAGCAGGATCCGGTCCCGCAGGCCTGTTTGCAGCCCTTCTTCTTGCAAGAAAAGGCTTCAGACCGATTGTGCTTGAGCGCGGGCAGAACGTAGAAGAGCGAAAGAAAAGCGTTGAAAAGTTCTGGAAGGAAGGAACACTTTCACCCGAATCGAACGTCCAGTTCGGTGAAGGAGGTGCGGGCACGTTTTCCGACGGAAAGCTCAACACACTCACTAAAGACGTCAACGGAAGAAACAGTTTTGTTATCAAAACGTTTGCCGGATTCGGTGCATCCGGTGATATTCTTATCGATCCTAAACCACACATCGGGACGGATGTTCTGATGAGCGTTGTCAGAAATATCAGGGAGGAGATAACCGGGCTTGGGGGAAGTTTTCTTTTTAACACGAAACTTTCGGACATTGAGATAAAGGACGGAAGGATTGTCTCCGTAAAGACAGTTGATACAAATACAAATGAAGAGAACACAATAAACACAGATATCTGCGTTCTTTGCATCGGACACAGCGCAAGGGATACTTTTGAGATGCTTCATTCAAAAGGTATCGTTATGAATGCCAAGAATTTTGCCGTCGGATTTCGCGTTGTACATCCGCAGAACCTTGTTGACAAATGGGGTTACGGTGACTATTCGGATAAGCTCGGACTGCCTCCGGCGGACTATAAGGTTACTAATGAAACCGCAAAGGGAAGACGTGTGTACAGCTTCTGTATGTGTCCCGGAGGGTATGTCGTTAATGCATCAAGCGAGGAAGGACGTTTGTGCGTCAACGGTATGAGTGAACATGATCGCAACAGCGGATATGCCAATTCGGCGATCATTGTTGCGGTCACGCCGGATGATTTTCGGCAGAATGCCGTCCCCGCGGATCATCCTCTTGCCGGAATGTACTGGCAGAGGAATATAGAAGAAGCTGCATATAAGGCGGCAGGAGGGGATATTCCGTCGCAGCTTTTTTCCGATTTTGAGAAGGGAGAGGAAAGCCTTGACGTTTCTGTTCTGGAGGGAGCTGTCAAAGGACGGTACAAAGCCGCAAACCTTCGTGGCATCTTTTCGGAAAATATAGATGAAGCCGTAATTGAATCAATGCATAAATTTGGTTATACTAGAAAAGATTTTGACGGAAAGTGTTCCGTTTTATGCGGAGTTGAATCAAGGACATCGTCGCCGGTCAGGATCGAGCGCAACGAATCTTACATGTCAAACGTTTTCGGACTGTATCCGTGCGGTGAAGGAGCCGGATACGCCGGAGGGATAACAAGCGCCGCGGCGGACGGAATGCGGTGCGCGGAGAAGATCATAGAAGAATACCACATGGAGGATAGCCGTGAGTGACAAGATGAACGAAAGGGAAAAAGCGATACGTGCGCGCCTTAAAAACAGAAAGCGCATCGTTGTCAAGATAGGAAGCTCGTCTCTTCATCATATGAGTACCGGAGAGCTTAACCTGACGAAGATGGAGCGTCTGGTCCGTGAGCTCTGCGAGCTCAAAAATCAGGGCAGGGACGTTATTCTCGTATCTTCGGGTGCTATCGCGGTTGGAAGAAAGACCGTTAACCTGATCCCCGGGGAGAAGGATATACCTTTAAAACAGGCATGTGCAGCTATCGGACAGGCTCGACTAATGATGATATACGAAAGGCTTTTTGCCGAATACAATCATCTGACGGCACAGATCCTTCTGACTATGCATACGATGACCGAGCAGTCAAGCCGGCTAAATGCCGAAAACACTTTTACCAAGCTGCTTGAACTCGGCGTTATTCCGGTCGTTAACGAAAACGATACTGTTGCTACACATGAAGTGGAAGATACATTCGGCGACAATGATTTTCTCGCTTCGGTGGTTACGGCGCTTACAGGTGCGGACCTTTTGATCCTGCTGTCCGATATTGACGGTATGTATACCGACGATCCGCACACCAACAAGGATGCAAGACTGATACCTATCATCGAAAAGCTCGATGACAAATACAGGGAGATGGCCAAGTCAACAACCGGAACCGGTATAGGAAGAGGCGGAATGAACGCCAAGATAAATGCGGCGACTGTAGCGACATTCTCCGGAGCCGACATGGTTATCGCGAACGGAGAAGATGTCTCGGTCATTCATAAGATCGTTGAAGGCAGGAATTACGGTACGCTGTTTGTTGCAAACGAGAACAATGATTTTCGCCTGCCGGACTTCGTCAATATGCGTATAAAAGGTGAGATCTGATGACTAAGGCGTTGCTTAGAAAAGAAGCACTCGCTTCGCGAAGTAATCTTCCGGGGGATGATTGTTCCGAAAGGTCCCGCAGGATTTGTGATAGACTTCTTTCGAGCAACGAATATCAAAATGCTTCGACTGTCCTTTTATACAAGGCATATAACAACGAGGTCGATACCGATCCGATATTTGAAAGGGCGATCCGTGACGGCAAGAAGGTTTATTATCCCGTCTCCGATATCGTCGACGGAAATCCGACGCTTACATTTTATGAGATAACCGACGCATCGCAGTTAATACCGGGATACAAGGGGATCATGGAACCCGATGTAACGAAAGGACTTCGCTGCTTAGAAGGGTCGGCCGATATATGCATAACTCCCGGAGTCGCATTTGACCGTAAGTGCCATCGTATAGGTTACGGGAAGGCTTTCTACGACAGATATTTAAGAATGAACACTCCGAAGACGGTTGTAGGACTTGCATATGATATACAGATCGTTGATGAGTTTGCCGTAGAGGATACAGACATTTCCGTTGATGCGGTGATGACCGAATCGAAAACATATTACGCATGAAAGAATCAATAACGGACGTTATCAATACAGAACCGAATAACAGCGAAGAAGAACTGGCAAGAGTCAGGAAGTGCCTTGAAATTGCCAAGGAACTTGTGAGCGAAAGATCACAGCAAGCCGGCAGGAATCTGTCATATCATGTGACGACATTCGGATGTCAGATGAATGCGAGGGATTCCGAGAAGCTTTCGGGTATACTCGAAGAATGCGGATTTATCCGGGAAGATGATGAGCTTTGCGCGGATTTCGTTATATACAACACGTGCACGGTAAGGGATAACGCTAACCAGAAGTTTTTCGGACACTTGGGGAGCATCGGTGCGATCAAGAAGAAACGCCCCGAAATGATGATCGGCGTGTGCGGATGCCTGTCCCAGGAGGAGAGTGCAAGAGAAAAGATACTCAAGAGTTACCCGTTTGTGGATCTTGTGTTCGGAACTCATAACGTGTTTGATTTTGCCAGACTCCTGGTTATGGTATTGACGCGCGAAGCGCAAAACGGGAAGAGGGCAACCGTCACCGAGATTTGGGACGATACGGACATGATCGTTGAGGATATTCCCATCAGGCGGAATTTCAAGTTCAAATCCGGTGTCAATATCATGTTCGGCTGCAACAATTTTTGCAGTTACTGTATAGTTCCTTATGTGCGCGGACGCGAGAGGAGCCGTTCTCCCGAGGACATAATCTCGGAGATAACAAAGCTTGCCGACGACGGTGTCAAAGAAGTCATGCTTCTCGGACAGAATGTTAATTCTTACGGGCGCGGACTGGACACAAAGATCACCTTTGCCTCACTTTTGCGTAAAGTTGCCGCGATTGACGGGATAGAGCGGATAAGGTTTATGACGAGTCACCCGAAGGATCTGTCTGATGAGCTTATCGATGTTATCGCGGATACACCGAAGATCTGCAGGCATATTCATTTGCCGCTCCAATCGGGATCTTCGAGGATCCTTGAGTCCATGAACAGGCATTATACGAAGGAACAGTATATTGATCTGGCGCTAAAGATCAGGGAACGCGTACCGGGCATCGCGATCACCACGGATATAATCATCGGATATCCCGGCGAGACAGATGCGGATATTGATGATACAATAGATGTCATTGAAAAGGTAGGATTCGACGGAGCGTTCACGTTCATTTATTCGAAGAGGACAGGAACGCCTGCGGCTTCAATGCCCGATCAGGTAAGCGAGGATGTCGTTAAGAGAAACTTCGACAGAGTACTGGCCAAGGTGCAGGAGATGAGCATGAAGCGTGCGGAACTTCTGCAGGGACAGGTCATGGACGTCCTTGTCGAGGATATTAACCGTCAGGACGGATCGCTTGTTACGGGTAGATTATCAAACAACCTGAATGTTCATTTTCCCGGGGACGAATCACTGATCGGAAAGACAGTGAA
>JAEEGL017335724.1_pt1 | contig 11239 bp, 9 predicted proteins | sample 9134231 | NCBI WGS metagenome assembly JAEEGL01 (sample SAMN16246548, study PRJNA631951) | gut metagenome | biome: gut microbiome; feature: rumen; material: fiber-attached | host: Bos | place: Iran: Karaj | collected 2018-10
CCGCTACGAGCTGCCTGTGGCTTATCTCGCCGTTGGAATCGTTGTTGTAGCCGCCGTGGTTGTGCTCATTACCCGCGTGGAAATCGGCAAGTTAGCTCGCCAGAACATAATAGAAGACATCAGAATGGATTAGGTGCAATTTGGTGCCTGTCTCAAGGAATCAGCCGCCCCAAAGCTCCTTTACCGGTACACTGATATAGCAGATTCTTATGGCAAGCCCGACAGCATAACCGTTGATGACGCAAATGCCGAATGGTCGGATTTCACATATGCATATCTGAATTATTCAATTGTTTTTGTTGTGTCCGGCGACAAAATAATTGATATAAGAATGTATGACCTTAATGAGACTGGTGAGGCAAAAGGTTTTCCAAATTTAATAGTATCAAGTGAAGTCAATTTCCATACGATTTGGGAACCTGCAATTAATGAACTGCAGTTGACTTATATAGGTAATCAGCGATGGCTATACAGAAAAGATCTGGATAGAATACTTGAGGAGTTTAATAAGTTGCTTGATTTTTCCAGAGACAAGGCAGAGTTGGATAATATTTTTTTCCATGTCTCGGATATAATTGACAACTTAAAAGAATATTGGGACGACACGGCACCCAATGCGGATAGGTTGTGGATGGGATAGAGCATATTATTGGAAGATAATGCCTCCTTTGTATGTATGATTAAACATCATATATACAAGGAGGTTTTTGCGTTGACGAAAAGAATTGATAGTTTTGGCCGTTTGCTGGGAAAAAATGAATATCAAAATAACGATGGAAGGTATGTATTCAGATATCGCAACCTCGCAGGTGAAACAAAATATACATATAGCTGGAGGTTGATGGACACTGATGAGCTGCCGAAGGGGAAAAGAAAATGTAAATCTCTACGTGAAAAAGAAAAGGAAATCAACTGCGAGAAAATGTGGGAAGCAAAAGGATTAAAGGTTACGGACAGAGTTACTGTTTCTGAACTGGTCGATAATTATCTTGCTTTTAGGATTAATGTAAAGGAATCCACAAAGGCAGGTTATAAAACGGTCAGATCTTTTATAAACGCGGATGAATTTGGTTTGCAAAAGATCGACCGCATTTCTATAAAAGATGCCAAAAAATGGCTCATGAAACTCCAGGCGGAGGGGAGGAGCTACAGTACAATCCATACAATTCGCGGAGTGCTTCGACCGGCATTTCAAATGGCAGTTGAAGAGGATCTGCTGGATCGTAATCCCTTTGATTTTATGTTTGAAGGGGTTGTTCTTAATGATATGAAAAGAATTGGGGCATTAACTGCTCCGGAAGAAAAAAGATTTCTGGATTTTGTCCGTGGTGATGAATGTTTTAAGCGTCATTATGATATGTTTATCCTTCTTTTAAATACCGGTATGCGAATTTCCGAGATGTGTGGACTTAGTATAAAGGATGTAAATCTTGAACAGGGATACATAGAGGTCAGCAGAACGCTGAACCGATATGGAAAAAAGTATATTGTTGGGACTACAAAAACACTATCCGGTATCAGAAGGATTCCTATGTCAAAAGTCGTCAGGAATTCTCTTGGGAGAATATTACGAATCAGGAAAAAGCTGGTTCAGACAATTCAAGTTGAGGGAATTGATGAACTTATTTTTATAGATAGGCGAGGCGTTCCCATACTTCCTAATATGGTTGAAAAATACTTTCAGCGTTGTCGCGAAAAAATGAAGCAAATTACCGGGTGTGATATATACATTACTCCGCATGTCTGCAGACATACATTTTGTTCGAAAATGATCAGGAAGGGTATAAATCCCAAGACACTGCAATATATCATGGGACATGCAAAAATAGAAACAACCCTGGATTGTTATACACATATCGGTTATGACCAGGTTGCTTATGAGTTTGCAATAATAGATAAAAGGCAAATATCCATATAATATTTGTTGATAAGATCTATTTGACCTGATTTTTGATGCGGCCATTTTTGTCATTTTACCACATTTATGTGGTAAAATGACTTTGCCGTATGATCCTGCATAAACGTAGAGATGCAGTAATAGAGCGAGCTTGAAGGATGTAAAAAAATGAACAAAATACTTTTTGTATGTTGGGGCAACATCTGCCGTTCGCCCATGGCAGAATTTGTTATGAAAGATTTAGTAGAGAAAAGAGGACTATCCGATATGTTTGAAATCGCCTCGGCAGCGACCAGTACCGAGGAAATAGGTAATCCCGTATATCCTCCCGCAAAAGCAGAGCTTGCCCGTCACGGAATATCCTGTGAAGGAAAAAGAGCAAGACAGCTTAGAAGAGATGATTACGAAAAGTTCGATTACATAATCGGAATGGAGAACCTGAACTTAAGCTACATGAACAGGATTCTCGGAGGAGATCCGGAAGGAAAAGTTTCACTCCTCATGGACTTCACATCACATCCCGAGGACATAGACGATCCCTGGTATACGGGTGATTTTGGGGGAGTATTCAAACAGATAACGGAAGGCTGCGAAGCTCTTCTGAACAAGTGTATTAACGATTAATATTAGGAAACATCGGAATTCGATCATACAGCGGATTCCGATGTTTTTTTATGTGCTAAAAAAGTTTTTAAAAATAAGTATTGCAATAATACTTAAAACGTGTATAATGAACTTAATTTAAGTATTGCTACAATACCTAAGTGATAATTTCACATTCAAACTAATTGTAAGATCACTTAAACAGATTGTGCTTTATCAAGCTAAAGTCTATTATTGATTTATAACGGAAACGGAGGATTCTATTATGGCTAAGAAAATCATCGTAGTAGTTGATATGCAGAAGGATTTCATCGACGGAGCGCTCGGATCGGCAGAGGCAGTTAAGATCGTTGATAACTGCGCTGAGAAAATAAAGGCAGCTAAAGCTAACGGTGATACCGTTATCTTCACCAGAGATACTCACGGTGAAAATTACATGAACACCGAAGAGGGCAAGAATCTTCCCGTTCCTCATTGTATTAAGGGAAGCGACGGATGGCAGATAACCGGAGCACTTGCCGGCATCATCGAAGATCCGATTATCCTCGACAAAGAAACCTTCGGAAGCAGAGATCTGGGAAAGCTCGTATCCGAGAAACTTGCTGAGGGTGATTACGACGGAATCGAGCTCTTCGGACTTTGCACCGATATCTGCGTCATCAGTAACGCACTTCTTATCAAAGCTTTCTGTCCCGATATCCCTATTTATGTAGATGCATCCTGCAGCGCGGGTGTATCTCCCGAAAGCCACGACACAGCACTTAAAGCAATGGAAACCTGTCAGATTCACGTAACCGGAAAGGGTGAGGAACCTTGGAGATAACCAGGATCTACAACATAGCATTGTTCGGAGGGACTTTTGATCCGTTCCATATGGGTCATTACGAACTCCTGAAGAATTTCAATGAAGAGATTGGACCCGATAAGATCTATGTCATTCCTGCAGGGCACCCTTACTTTAAGGAAAATGAAGGCAAGAAAGTAAGCTCTGCCGCAGATCGCATAGAGATGACCAAAGCGGGGTTGAAGGACCTTGATATTCCCTGGGAGATCTCGACGGTTGAAACAGACAAAGATACCCCGAGTTATTCCATAGAGACTATCAGGTATTTCCGTAAAAAAGGAATTCCCAAGGAATCGGGAGCCGGCCATTTAAAGATATGGTTCCTTTGCGGAAGCGACTTGCTCTTTGAGATAGACAAATGGTACAAATATGAAGAGATCCTTTCTTCCGTCACTCTTGCGGTCATTCCCAGAGGTGATGATGATATTGAAGAGATCCTTGTACGCAAAAAAGAACTGGAAGACAAGTACGACGCTAAGATCTATATCTCCGAATACCGTGGCAGAAAGATTTCTTCCACGATGATAAGAGAAAATCCGGAAAAGTACAAAGAGCTCATTCCGAGCGGAACATACGAATATATATGTGAGCACGGACTGTACGGAACCTGACGATAAACGGTTTACCTTCGAGTGAAGGTTTTTGAAAGGAGTTATATTATGGAACAGATCATCAACAGCCTGCTTGAAACAGACCTCTATAAATTTTCAATGGGACAGGCAATCTATCATCAGTTCCCCAGCTACACCACAACCTGGACATTCAGATGCAGAAACACAGATGTTCGCTTTACTCCCGAAATGGTCGAGGAGATCAAGCGTCAGATCAAACTTTACTGCGAGCTGAAATTCACCGAGGAAGAGCTGGAATATCTCGGCAAGATTACCTGGTTCCGGAGATCTTACGTCGATTTCTTAAGACTCTGGCATCCCAGATTCGAGGATTTCGAGATAAGTACCAAGGCGCCTTGCGGACTTACCATCGAGACCAAGGGAACCTGGCTTAATACTTCCATGTATGAGATTCCTACCCTTGCCATCGTAAACGGTGTCTATTTCCGTATGGGATTTGATTATGACAAGCTTCTTGCAAGCTTTAAAGAGCGTCTTGATGACAAGATCAAGAAGCTTGAAGACGGAACTTGGAAGATCGGAGCTTTCTCCGAATTCGGTATCAGAAGAAGATTATCCGCAGAGGCTCAGGAACTGGCGGTTTCGGAGCTTGCAAAGGCTAAACTTGACGGTTCTCTTTTCGTAGGAACTTCCAATGTATATCTGGCTAAGAAATTCGGATTAAAGCCCGTCGGAACCATGGCTCATGAGTGGATCATGTGTGTAGGCCAGGGTAATCACAAGCACAATCCCGCATATTCAAACTGGTATGCACTTGATGCGTGGGTCAAAGAGTACGGAGTCCTCAACGGAACCGCACTTACCGATGCCATTACCACCGATTGCTTCCTTAAGGATTTCCAGCTTACATATGCGACTCTTTTCTCCGGCGTAAGACAGGACAGCGGCGATCCCATGAAGTGGGGCGATAAGATGATCAAGCATTACGAAAAGCTTGGCATCGATCCTAAGACCAAGACCCTTCTTTTCTCTGACTCTCTTGATTTTGAGAAAGCTAATAATATCAATGCATATTTCAAGGACAGAGCAAAGGTTGCATTCGGTATCGGAACTTATGTTGCCAATGACACCGAGGTTCCCGCTCTTAACATCGTAATGAAGACTACCGAGTGTAACGGTATGGATGTTGCCAAGATTTCCGATAGCGAAGGCAAGGGAATGTGCAAGAATCCCGATTATGTAGATTATCTGCAGCGTACCATCGACTGGAGAATGAAGCACGAATAAGAGGTAGACTATGCTTGAAAATGTTGAAAAAACAGTAAATGATGTGACCGAATGGATTAAGGAATATTTCGAAAAAAACGGCAAGGGATGTAAAGCTGTCCTCGGCATATCCGGCGGTAAGGATTCCTGCATTACCGCAGCGCTTCTTGCAAGAGCTTTGGGAAAAGAAAGAGTAATCGGAGTCCTTATGCCCAACGGAGTTCAGCCTGATATCAGCGATTCCGAAGCAGTTGTTGAATTTCTCGGGATTGAGCACATGGTTGTAAATATCGGAGAAACCGTTGAAGCTCTTAAGAAGGCTCTTACCGATGCAGGCTCTGTTGTTTCCAAAGATACTACAATCAACATCCCTCCCAGAGTACGCATGACCACTCTCTATGCAGTTGCCCAGGGACTTGATTGCGGCGGAAGAGTTATCAATACCTGTAACAAATCCGAGGATTACATCGGATACAGCACCAAGTTCGGTGATGCTGCAGGTGATATGTCCATCCTTGCGGGCTTTACCGTAGAAGAAGTTCTTCAGATGGGAGAGTACCTCGGCCTTCCCGAGCATCTCGTTCACAAGACCCCTTCAGACGGACTTAGCGGAATGAGCGATGAAGATAAGATCGGATTTACCTATAAGGTACTGGATAAATACATCGCAACCGGAGTGTGTGAGGATGCGGATATCAAGGCCAAGATTGACCGGATGCACGTTATGAATCTCCACAAACTGGAGCTCATGCCTCATTTTGAACCTTAAAGACAGTTGGGGACGTTTCATCTGATGACAAAAATGAAGCGTCCCCACTGTCATATATATTTTTTGTGTGGTAGAATATCTATGTAAACGCTTACATAGATATTTTTTGTTTGTTTATAAAAAGGGGATTGATATATGAGTTTTAACATTAATAAAGATTCTGTCATAGTTATCGACGGAAACGACTGGCCCGGAGTGGCACGTGTAGCAGGCAAGGTAGCGGGGGACTTTAAACTTGTCTTCGGATCGGGCAAAGATGCGGAGACGGTTTCTTTTGCCGGAGACGTAAATTCTCTTGCGGGCAAGATTGTTGCAGGATGCATCGGAAAGTCTGCCATCATTGATGCTCTTGAAAAGGACGGCCTTATCGATCTTTCACAGGTTCGCGGTAAGAACGAGGTATATCTCTTCACTGTTGTGGATATCTCAGGTCAGCCCACACTTGTTATCGCAGGAAGCGATAAGAGAGGAACCATCTATGGTCTGTTCCATATATCGGATCTTATGGAAGTAAGTCCCTGGGTATGGTTTGCAGATGTATCTCCTGTCAAGAAAGAAAGCGTGGAAGTTTCTGATAAAGATATCCTCGTCAGCAAAGAGCCTTCGGTTAAGTACAGAGGCTTTTTCATAAATGATGAGTGGCCTTCATACGGCAACTGGACCACCGATAATTTCGGCGGATTCAATGCTCAGATGTACGATCATGTATTTGAACTTCTCCTTCGTATGAAGGGAAATTACATGTGGCCCGCAATGTGGTCTTCATGCTTTTCCGATGACGGCCCCGGAATTGAAAATGCAAGACTTGCAGATGAGTACGGTGTGGTAATGGGAACTTCACACCATGAGCCTTGCATGAGACAGGGTGAAGAGTTCTCACATGTAAAGGGACCCGATTCAATCTACGGAAATGACTGGAACTTCAACAGAAACAGAGAAGGTCTTATCAATTTCTGGAGAGACGGACTTAAGAGAAATGCACCCTTTGAAGATATCGTGACCGTAGGTATGAGAGGTGAAGCGGATTCCGAGATGCTCGGAAGAGAGTGCACGACTCTTGATAATATCAATTACCTTAAGGATGTTATCACCACTCAGCAGAAGCTTATCGAAGAAGTACACGGAGATAAGGCTTCCGAGATCAAGAAAGTATTTGCCGTTTATAAAGAGGTAGAGAAATTCTATTACGGCGATGAAGAAAATGAAGGCCTTAGAACCTGGGAAGGCCTCGACGGAACCATCATTCTTCTGTCCGATGACAATCACGGAAATATGAGACTGCTTCCTCCCGCATGTGACAGAGACCATAACGGCGGATTCGGTATGTATTATCATCTGGATTACCATGGCGGTCCCGTATCTTTTGAGTGGGTAAATTCCAGCTATATCGCCACTGTTGCGGAGCAGATGGGTCAGGCTTACGAGTGCGGAGTAAAGGATCTCTGGATCGTAAATGTGGGTGACATTAAGCCGGTTGAGTTCCCTCTTAATTACTTCATGGATCTTGCATATGACTATGATAAGTGGAGCACAGAATATCCCGAGTACACCAAGGCATGGGCTGAAAAGCAGTTCGGAAAAGCAGGTAAAGAGAGTGTTTCCGAGGCGGTTAATCTCCTTGAAGATTATACCCGCATCAATTCCGTAAGACGTCCCGAGACCATTTCTCCCTTCTCTTACAGCCCGGTTTATTTTGACGAAGGAAGAAAGATGCTTGCAAAGGCGGGAAGAGTTATTGCTCAGGCCGATGCAGCATTTGAGAAGTTTAAGGGAACTGATTTGGAAGATGCTTTCTTCCAGCTGGTTTATTTCCCTGCAAAGGCTTCAATGAATCTTCTTACCATGCAGCTTTACAGCGGGCTTAATAAGGTTCTTGCAAAGGCCGGATGTCCCTCAGCGAATTATTTTGCCGAAGGAATCAAGCAGTGTTATGCACTTGACCGCGAACTTGAAAAAGAATACAACGCTCTGGGCGGCGGTAAGTGGAAAGGCATGATGCTTTCCGAGCACATCGGATTTATTAATTGGAACGAAGAGGAGCATATGGTTCCCACCAGGGAATATGTGATCCCTTATGAAAATGACAGAGTATGTGTAAACGTAACCGGAAGCCCTAAGTTTACAATGGGCGGAGACTGGACGAAAAAAGAACTTCTTGTTTACGATCTTCTTATCCCCGGTGCATCAGGCGAGATCAGAGCAGAGAACTGCTGCGGTAAGGATGCGGAGTGGAAGGCAGAGGCTGATTGCGACTGGATAGTTCTTTCCGAAACTTCAGGCAAGTTAAAGGGTGCTGCGGATGAGAATAACTTAAGCGCAGACGGTCCTGACTCAAGCGTGGTTTATATCACCGTTACTGCAGATGCAGATAAGCTTCATGCGGCTTGCGCCGGCAGAGAAACTCTGGCAGGTTACGTTAATTTCTCATCAGGCAGAAACAAGACTAAGATTAAAGTTGTTGCCAGGGACTTTACCAAGGAAGAATTAAACGCATCTCACTACGTTCCCGTTCTTCCCGAAGATGTAGCTGTTCCTGCAGACGGAATCTCACTTTGCTGTGCGATTGAAGTTGCGGATTTTGAAAAGATCAATTCCGGAAAAGAGTGCGACTTCAGAGTATATGCTCCTTACGGAAAGTATGAGAGTGGTCTTAGAGTTTATCCCACCGACGGCGGAAACAAAGATCCCAAAGATATGCCGAGCGCAGATTACAGCTTCTATTTACCTGAGAGCGGTGAATGTGAGATAATACTTTCTGAGGCTCCCGGAGGACCTGTTTTCAAGGAGACCCTTTCATCACTTGCACTTGCCGTAAACGGCGGAGACATTGTGAAGGTTCCCATGGTAAATGCCGATTATAAGGCAGGTGAAAACAGCAGCGCAGAGTGGTGTAATGTGGCTCTTGTCCATGAGAAGGTTAAGTCGGTTAAAGTAAACGGTGTTAAGGGTAAGAATACTCTTACTGTTTACGGATATGAACCCGGCGCAGTTCTTATGAGAATGGTAATAAGAAGTGCAAGAGGTAATATGACGGATTCCTTCTTCGGACCTGTTCCGGGATTTGTTTTAAGCTAAACAGATCAAGAAACGAAAAGAGGATTTTCATGCAGGCAGATCAGTCACGTCCTATTTACGTCATCGGTCATAAGAATCCCGATACGGATGCAATATGTTCCGCAATCGGATATGCGGATCTTAAGAGACGTCTGACGGGCGGAGATTACAGAGCAGTCAGATGCGGTCATTTAAACGACGAAACGAAATTTGTTCTGTCCAAATTCGGAGTGAAGGCTCCCGATTATGTTAAAGATATCAGAACCCAGGTAATGGATATGGATATCAAGAGACTTCCGGGCGCATCACCTCTTATGTCGCTGAAGAAGGCATGGAAAGCGATGCAGGATGCGGAGGTTGTTACTCTTTGCATCACAGAGGGTAAGACTTTGAAAGGTCTCATCACTCTCGGAGATATCGTTGAATCCTATATGGATACGGATGATGCGGGAATACTCGCAGTATCCAAAACTCCTTATTCAAATATTGTTGAAACTCTCGAGGGAACACTGGTTGCAGGTGAGGAAAAAGGCGTTGTCGAGCGCGGCAAAGTCGTCGTATCCCAGATAGGGGCAGCAGGCGTTTCGAGCGGCGACATCGTTATTTTGCCGGACGGAACCGAAGATGCCGCAGAGTGCCTAGCAGCCGGTGCATCCTGTCTCATTACATGTTCGGGAACAAGACCGAGTGATGATGTCAGAAACGAAGCTTCCGACAAAGGAGTACGCATTATCGTCACTAAGTACGATGCCTTCTCGGTGTCCAGGCTTGTGGATCAGGCAATTCCTGTTGTTCACTTCATGAAGTCTCAGGATCTTGTTACATTCAAAATGACGGATTATGTGGATGATGTGAGACCTGTCATGGCTTCCGCTCATCACAGATATTTCCCGGTGCTTGATGAAAAAGGCGAATACGTTGGAATGATCTCCAGAAGAAACCTTCTGGGTGCGAAGAAAAAGCAGGTCATTCTGATGGATCACAATGAGAAGAATCAGGCTGTAACGGGAATTGATTCCGCATCTATTCTGGAGATCATCGACCATCACAGATTAAGTGCGGTTGAGACCATCTCTCCCGTATTTTTCAGAAACCAGCCTTTGGGTTCCGCATCAACAATCGTTTATCTGATGTACAAGGAAGCGCATGTTGAAGTAAAACCCGAAATAGCAGGTCTTTTATGTGCAGCGATTCTTTCGGATACTTTGATATATAAGAGTCCCACTTGTACCGATACGGATATTCAGTGCGGCAATGAGCTTGCACGCATAGCAGGAATTCTTCAGGATGAGTTCGCACGTGAGATGTTCAAGGCGGGAAGTGATTTTGAGCATAAGGCCGGTGATGAACTTCTCAAGAGAGATTTCAAGAGGTTTACCATAGAAGGTTATTCCGTCGGTATTTCTCAGGTTAATGCAATGATGAAAGAGGAGACGGAGATTGCCGAGGCTAAGGCTAAGGAATCAATCAAAGCTTTCCTGGCCAAGGAAAAACTGGATATGGCATTTTTCATGGTAACTCTTATCCCTTCGGAATCTTCGGTTGTTATCTGGGCGGGAGAAGGAGCGAAGGAAGTTGTTAAATCCGGATTCCAGGCTGATATATCGGAAGGTGACGAAAGAGTATTCTTAAGCGGAATAGTATCCAGAAAACAGCAATTCCTTCCTGCTGTGGTTGAAGGTATTTCCGTATTGTCACAGAACTAAATATGTTGTAAAGTTAATCGGTGCGGTAAACAGCCGCACCGATCATATAAGCGGATGTGATGGAATTGGTAGACATGCAAGATTTAGGTTCTTGTGCGCAAGCGTGTGGGTTCGAGTCCCTTCATCCGCACTACATGAAGACTAAGCAGAGATGCTTAGTCTTTTTTCATTATATCTATGCACCGATAGCTCATCAGTAAATTTTCTAGTGCAATAATCAAAAAAAGTATGATAGAATAATATCGAACATCAGTTCTGAAAGGTGGACAAGAATATGCCGTCTCTTAAAGGAAAAGATTACAAAAGATTTGAAGATATCAAGCATATCCGTGAGGATGGTTCCGAATATTGGAGTGCGAGGGAACTCGCTCCCACTTTAGAATATACTCAGTGGAGAAATTTCGAAAATGTAATAAATAGAGCTATGATCGCATGCGAAAACAGTGGACATAGTATTTCTGACGATTTTGCTGAGGTCAGCAAAATCGTAGAAGCAGGCGCAACTTCCAAACCGAAAAAAGATTATGA
>JAEEGL010505880.1_pt1 | contig 11238 bp, 6 predicted proteins | sample 9134231 | NCBI WGS metagenome assembly JAEEGL01 (sample SAMN16246548, study PRJNA631951) | gut metagenome | biome: gut microbiome; feature: rumen; material: fiber-attached | host: Bos | place: Iran: Karaj | collected 2018-10
ATTATTTTCCATTTTTTTTATTTATTTTAAATGTTTTTATTATTTTTTTATATTTAACATTAATTAACAATTTATTTATTTATTGTTAATTAAGATTTTATTTATATATTTTAACTTTATTTAATAATGATATATAATCCATAAAATTCATTATTATTTAAATTAAAAAAAAATGTTTCCTAGTAATTCACAAAATAAACTTCAAAATAATCAAATCAAAGATATCAAATTAAATTTAAAATTGGATAAAAATTATGTAAATGAATCAAATACAGAAAGAAATACAATAAATTTTAATTACAATAATTTTTCAAGGCATTCTGGAAATAACGAAGGAAAAACAGAAAAATATAATTATTCTCAATATTATTCAGTACCTTTTAACAAAAATAATAATAATTATCCTTCAAATGTTTTGAAAAATAACTGTTCAGACATTAAAGCATATAATATTGAAACACCTTACAAAAATTCTAATGATAGAAATTATAATTATTCAGATAGAAAAACTTATCAGATAACAGAAAAAAAAATTAAAGTTCCTCCTTCTTATAATAGAAATACTTATACTTATAAAAGAGAAAGCAATCGTCCTGATTTAAATTTAAACTTAGGGGAATTAAATTTAAATATTGATCAACCACCAAATTTTAATCAATTTGAGAATAAAAGGATAACTAAACCTTATAGGAGAGTTAAAATAAATCCAAATATTAATAATAATAATCAATTTTCAAGTTTAATAGATGGAAATATAAGTGTATTAGAAAATTATAATAGTGTTGGTTATAATGATATAAATTTAAATTTAAATTATGAAAATGTAAATAATCAAAATAATTCTTTTGATTATTATTCTCCTAAGTCTCAATCACCTGCTTATAGAAAAAAAAATGCAATTAGTTATAATAATTATAAAATTATTGAAAGTATAAATAATTTAAATGTTGATAATTCAAAAAAAAATAATTTTAGTTTGTTTAGAGAAAGAGAACCAGAAATTTATGGTATATATGCTAAAAAAATTCAAAGTTTATTTCGTGGTTTTATAAGTAGAAAAAGATTCATAAAAGGAATTAAAATCTCAAATGCAATAAATTTAGCAAATAATGTTATTACTAATCATTCAAATAAAAATATATTTGAAATGTTATTAAAACTAAAAAATGATATTAATCAAAATAAGAATAAAAATAATAATAAACCGGTTTATAGAAAAAAATCAAATATTTCAAATAAAAAAAATGAATCATTTTTAAAAAAAAGGAAAAACTCAAACTCTGGAGAAATAATTTTAGTTGATGAAAATCCTGAAATAAATTATCAAGAACAATTAAGAAAATATGAATTAGAAATTAGTATATTAAAAGAAGAAAATAATAAATTGAGAAATCAACAATTAAAAGATTTAAATAATTCTGATATTTATAATAATAGTTCAAATAATATTAAAGTGATTAGAATTGAAAATTCCTTATTAAATAATAGTAATGATGATATTTTAAATTCTTCTTTTGGAAATGAAAATCCAAATGAAATAAAAAAATTAAAAAATATTTATTTAAAACAATTATTTTGGAAAAAAGAAACAATGAATCAAAAGATTTTATTTAAATATTATGAAAGATGGAATCTTATTATTCAAAAAGAAAAACAAATAATTAATAAAAAAGAGAAAATTCTCTCTAAGTTTATTAGAAGTAAAGACAATTATATTTTTTTATTTATGAAAGAACAATTCAAAAAATTTTTATTCAATGGAATCATGATAGAAAATATATTATTAAGAAAAGAACAAAAAAAAGAATTTATGGAAAAAGTAGAAAATGAAGAAAAAGATGAAGATATTAAAAAAAGGAAATTTTTAAGATTTTTAATTTCTAGTAAAATTAGAGCAACTAATAATATTTTAAATCAGCAATTTAGAAAATTTTATTTTAATGGTTTATATAATCAAATGAAAAATGAAAAAGATATTGATATAAGAAAATCAATGAATATTGATAAAAATATGCTACATAGAGTAATAAAAAATAATAGTAATAATAATTCTTTTTTAAGTAATGAAAACAATGATAATGAAGAAAAAGATATTAAAGAAATTTCAAATAAAGAAGATAATCAGAAAATATTTAAAAAAATTATTTTTCAAAAAAATAGAAAAGATAAAGAATTTTTACATAAATGTTTTATCAAATTTTATTATAGAGGAATATATAGAGAATTGGTTTATAAAAAAAATGTCTCTTCATCATCAAATTCATCCTCAGTTATATCAAATTCAAATATTACAAATTCTACTACTTTTAATTCAAATATCTTAAATTCAAATATTATTAATCCTAATAGTGAAATAAATAATGAAAATAATAAAGAAATAATAAAAGAAGAAGAAAAAATAGAAGAAATTGAAAAGATAGAAAAGAAAGATGAAATAATAATAGAAATGAAAGAAAAAGAAATTGAAGATAACAATTATAAACAAAGATTAGAAAAAGCAAGAAATTTACGTAAATTTTTAGTAAATAAAGAAAAAGAAAAGAAAGAAAAATTCAGGAATTACTTTTATAGATTTTATAAGGCAGGAATTGTAAGATTAATGATATTAGAAGGTAGAAAAAAAAAAGAAAAAAGAAAATTAGCAAAATCTGTGCCTACAACATTGAATCCTTTATATAATATACTTCAAGAAAATAATCAAAATATTACTCCATCAACAACTCAAAGTTTATTAAATTCAATTGAAATAAAATCACAAGAATTAAAATTATTAAAATTAGAAAATATATTTTATAAAACAAATAGAAAAAGAAAAGCTCTGTTAAAAAGTACAATTAAAAATTGGAATATAAAATCAAAATTATTAAAAATAAAAAGAGCCCCTTCAGGTATTAAAAAAAAAAAATCAAAATCAAAAAATAAAAATATTCCTTCAAAAAGTCCTGAAGATTCTAAAATTATTAATCCTTCAAAAAAAATGTCTAACAAAATTAAAAGTAAACAAATTAAAACTAATAATATAATTCCAAAGAGCAGATCCCAAGTTAATATTATGAAAAGAGAGAATGAGAATGATGATATTGAAAAATTTATTAAAATTATTAATGATGTATTATTAATTCATTATAAAATCATTTTTTATAAATATTTAAAAGATTTATAATAGAAGAAGGGAAATTAGTTTTTATTAAATTGATTAAAGATTATTTAAATAAATATAGAGATTATATATTTATATTTTTTTAAATAAATTGTTTTATTTTATTTATTTCATTTAAACTCCTTTTTTTGAATTATTAAATTTGAAAAAATCTTTATTATATATTATTTATATATTAAATTATTATTTGTTAAAAATATTTTAGAAAAATTTGTAAACTATTTTTAAATATTTTTCACTTTTTTTGATTAAATATTTTAATAAATTATAGACAGAGTTAAACAAGAGTTTATATAAATTATCTTTAAATTCCTTTTTATAAACTTAATTAAGAGGATTTAAATTTTACTAAATCTTTTTATAAAATAAAAGATTAAAAAAGATGATATTTCAAGATTCTTTTATTTTTTTCTTAGGAAATATTAAATAAGAAATAAAAAATGTCAGATGATTCAATATTATTTGATGCTTTAGGAGCCTTAATTAAGGGAAATTTATATAAAAAGAAAACGGGAAATTCAAATCCTTTAGATTTTGAAAAATATGTAAATTTCTCAATGTCTAAAGCATGTATTTCTCAAGATTATAGTGACACATCTACAAATGTATATCAATACACAGGAAATGAAAAAAAAAAATTAACTATTCAATCATTATCAGGTTCAACTTTTGAAATGAATATAGATCCCAATCAATCAATTAGAGATTTAAAAAAATCAATAGAATCAAAAATAGGAGAATCAATAGATAATCAAAATTTAATATATTTTGGTCAACTATTATCAAATGATGCAACAATAGGACAATATATATTCAATAAAAAAAATAATCCGAAAAATCTTCCTACAATTCATTATATAACAAAATTGAAATCAAATGGAGATTATCATATACCAGATAATTTCTTAGACCCATATTATGATTATGATTTTAGAGATATAGATGACACAGGGAAAAAATTTATGAGAGGAGGATTAGAATATAAAAGACCATGTGGCTGGATTAGATTTGCTTTGAAAGTAAATGGTAAATATGATAATGATGATTGGTTAGATTCAAATGGAACTTCTGTAAATGATTCTGAATGGGCTGTTAGTTATCATGGTACTTTACTTACTAATACTGATTCTATTGTAAAATATGGTTTGGAAATTGGGAAAAAATACGATTTTGGTATTGGAATTTATTGTACTCCTAATATTGAAACAGCAGAGAAATATTCTAAAATTTGTAAAAGTGAAAAAACTGGGAAAAAATATATTATTGTTTTTCAAAATAGAGTAAGACCTAGTGCTATTCATAAAGCTTCAGAAGTTGGAGGTCCTGATGATTATTGGTTTGTTCCTGATGGGAAGGATATAAGACCTTATTCTATTTGTGTTAAAATTATTCAATAATTTTATAATTTCATCTAAAATTAATTTTTAATGTTAAATGATTAATTTATTTTTATTTTTTTTTTATTATTTTTTATTTGAAAGAATAAAAATGAAAAAATTATTATTTTTTGGATTTATTTTCCAAATTATTACACAAACTAATTCTGAAGAACAGGAAATAATACCTGAAAAATTTGTTTATTCTATAAATAATGAACCTGTATTTAATTCACATTCATTTTATACAAAAACAATAAATATCCAAACAATAATTCATATACAAATCAAAGTTGATACGAATATAAATTTTAAATTTTATGAAAATAAAAATTTAATAAAAGACATAGAAAGTGATTTTTTTGATTATTATTATACTTTATTACCTGAAAATCAATATTATATAAATTTAACCACAATAAGCCACTATCAGATTTCTTTTTCTTATCAATATTTATTTAATTTTAGAAATGAATATTTTCAAAACATAAATTTAGGTAATGATAAAATAATTCATTTTATATCATCTAGCATAAATCCTTTTATTCAACCAATGATTAATATTTTCCAGGATGAAATTTTAGAATATGAAATAATCAAAAAACCAAAAAATTATAATTATAATATTTATTATAAATTAATTGAAAACACAAGTTTAAAAGAAATAGAAAAAAATTGTGATTTCGATGTTTCAAAATATAATAAATTTCTGATTCAAAATAATAAAATTTCATTTATTAATAGAAAAAAATATTCAAATAGGGATTTTCTAATTATTTTAATAGAAATAATGAAAGTTTCAGAAATTCCTACTTATGATAATTTAATTGTACGACGAAATATTCTTCAAGCTCCTTTAAAAGATGATTTTGATATTATTTTAGATACTAATGAAACAAAAGAATTTTCTTCTAAAAATAATTTAATTCCTTTTTTTATTAGTTCTACTGTTATAAATTCTATTAAATTTAATAGTTATCAAAATAAATATGTTCCTAATTTAAATGATCAATTATATTTTTATCCATATTTTATGTATAATTCCCTTAAATTAGATAATAATAAAGTCAGTGAAAATACTTTTTCTTTAAGATTTTTAACCAAAGAAACTAAGGTTTTTTGTGAAAAAATTGAAAAAAAGAATTTCATTCAAAAAATAAGTACAAAGAATAATTCAAATCAAATTTTTTTTCTTCAAGATTATCCAGATGATAAAAATGAAGATTTAAAATTAATTTTATATCCAACAATTATATATGGAAATGTTTCTATTTATTTTAAACAATTTTCAACTGATTTAAATTATATATTAAATGATAATGAAGAATTAATATTAAATTATCCAGTTATTATCGAATCAAAAAATATTATAATGATAAAATCAAATGAAAATTCTTCAGTATATTTAAATTATTTATATGAAAGTGATAAAAATATTATTAAAAGTGAACAAGGCAAATCATATTTACTAAAATTATCATCTTATCCAAGAAAAAATATTATTATTAAATGTAAAGAAGTAATACCATTTATGATAGAAATAATTCAATCATCTTCAAATAATAGACAAATTATTATTTCAAATAATGGAACAGATGATAGAATTAATGGAACATATAAAAATAATAAAACATATCAAAATTTAGAAATTAAATTAAGTAATGATACAGGAGAAGATTATATTTTTCTTTTATTAAAATTTGGTTTGAATCAGTCAAGCTATAATTATATTGAAAAAGAAACTTATAATTTACTTTTAAAAAAAAAAATTACTGTTATTTTATATAATTCTCTTTATCCAAATTTATTTGTAAAAATAAAGAATGTTAAAAAATATTTAACATCAATTTGTATGTATGAAGATTTTTTAGAAAAAGAATATATTTATTCTCCCCAAAATATATCTTATTGTTTTGAAATTGACAAATTAAATTTTAAAGAATTAGAATTTCAAAAACCAAAAAATAAAATATTTAATAAAACAAATTATTATATTGTATTATTTCATAATGAATCAGAAATTAAAATCGATTATTTCTTTATTCACAATTCATCATCATTGTTTTTTTATGTAATAATAATTTTAGTTCTAATTATATGTGTAGTAATTATATTTATAAGAAAAAAAAATAAATTAGAATTAACTCCGATAAAAGGTTCTTTATATGAATTAATTAATACTGAAAAATGAAAAATATATTATTTAAAATAATATTGTCAATATAAATATAATTTTATAAATCTATTAAATTTTATAACAAAATTAAAATACTAAAATATTTTATAATTATTATAATATATATATTGAAAATAATATATAAAAAATCTTGAAATTATTTTCATATCTTTTTTTTTAATCTCTATAATTTATAGAAAAATTAATTTATTCATCATTGGTAAAAGCAATAAAAAATTTAATTAAGAAATATATAAAGCAATAGTTCATTTTAAATTCAAATATTTTGTTTAATTTTAATATTAATTTATAAAATTAAAAGAATTTTAACTATTTAAAAAAATTATAATAATATATAACAATTTTAAACTTCTCTAATCATAAATTAATTAATCAAAACTCATTTTAGTATTGTAGGAATTATAATTTAAAAAATATACAATTTATTCAAAAAAAAATTTTATTTTTATATTATCAATTTAAAAAAACCAATATTTAATTTAAGTTGTAATAAAAGCTTACATTATAAATAAATATATTATTAAATGAAAAGTTTAAATTAATTCCTTATAAAATGAAACAATGAAAATAAGATTTTTTTGATAAAACACCAAATGGAGCTTTCATTTGTTTTGAATTATTTGAAGTAAAAAAACTATTATTTAATATCATACTATCTTTTTTTCTTTTAGTAATTCTGATTGATTTTTTTATTTGATTATATTCATTTGAATCTTCTTTTTTGAAAAATAAAGTCTCTTTTCTAATTTCTAAAAAGAAGGCCATTGAAATTATGTAATTTTATTGAATATTTTAAATTGTTTAATGGAAAGTTATTTTTGAATTATTATTAAAAATTACATTTTACAATAGATTTGGCCCAATCCCCAATAATCAAAATTTCTTTAATATATAATATTTCTTTTATATTTATTATATTTAATAATAACTCAACTCATTTTAATAACTTTATGATATTGTTAAAATATTTATTTTTCCATCATGGTCATTGCCTATTAAACAATCTCCTAGCGTAGGATGATTAAATTTATAAATGGTCAAAATTCCCCAACCAGAAAATTTACCATCTAATTCCTTAACCATAGTCCCTTCGTCGATATTAAATAGTCTAATAGAATAAATATAGCCAACCAAAATATATTTCTCATTCCATAAACAAAAAGAAAAATTATGCTCAGTTTTTTCATAAGAAAATTTTTTAACAAGTTTTTCTGAATCATAATCAAATATTTTTAAATAACCATCTTGATAATGAGCTCCAATTACTCTTTTTTTATCATATATAGATGTAACTTCAACCCAATGATAACCATTATCATTATTTTCTCCATATTTATGTATTATCTCTCCATTTTCAATATCTCTAATTCCTATTTTTCCTTCATTTCCGTGAATTATATAATATTTAAAATTTTCATAATATTTATTTAAATAACCATTTTCATGAGTAAAAGTTTTAATATTTTCTCCTTGTTTATTCCATATTTTCAATTCTTGATCTGCTGAAGTTATTATATAATAATCATTTTGTATTCTGTCATTAAAAAATATCATTTCACATAAAATATAAATTGTTTCACTAAAGTGATTTATTGTTAATAAGTTTTTCAAGGAAAATAATTCCCATAATTTAATTGATTTATCTTGTGAAGAAGATAAAATAAAATCTTGTTTATTTAATTCATAATAATAATGCTTAATATTTACTATTTTATCACTATGTGGATTATTTATTGTTAGATTTTCATTTAACTTTTTATTTGTTATATTATAAAATTCAATTGAATAATTTTTGGAATTATTTCCATAAACCACTAAATATTCGTCAAAAATAGATTTAAATACATCAAAAGAATGAGTCACTGTCCATCTTGCACAACTACAATTTTTGGTAATTTCAGTGTTGAAAGTTAATTTTCGGGGATCTGAATTAAAAAAAAATTGTTTATTCATTTGATTTTCAAATTTTTTTTGGTTTTTTTCTATCATTGAATAAAGTAATTCATTTTTATTAATATCATTATTTTCATTTTTTATTAATTTATTTTCTATGATATTTATTTTGTTGTTTTTAATTTTTATAGCATTATTTATATTTTTTATATAATTAGAATGTATTTTTGATAAAGTAAATTCTATTTTTATTTCATTTTCATTTATTGAAAGAATGAGGTTAATAATATGTTTATTAATTGTTATAATATTTTTTTCTAAAATATTTGTTAAATATTCAATTAATTGTTCTATTTTGTTATTATGTGAATAAAATATTTTATTTATTTGAACAATTTCTTCAAGTGAAAAATTACAAATATAATTAATTTTATTATTATTATTTTCTTCTATTATTAATAAAGTCACTGAATCTTTTTCATTAATTAAATAAATATTAAATTCGTCTTTTGTTTTTTCAACCATTATTTTATTGAAAATAAATAAAAAATAAATATTATTTTAATAAAGGTAATTTTAAATTAAAATTCTAATATTATTTAATTAATTATTAATAATTAATATAGGGATTGGGTCAATCTCTAATCCTAAATATCCCACCTTTTTATCTTATATAATTGCAATAATAAATTTATCAGTAACCCCATTATAAATAATTATATTGAACTAATATATTTATTAAATTATTAATTGTTTTTCATTTAAATTTCAATTTAATAAAATAGTTATTTTTAATGGAATATAAACCAAATGATCCTCAATTATTTTCAAATAATTTTCATTACCAACAAAATAGAAATAATAATATAAATCCAAATTTTGAATATAATCAATCATTACAATATAATAAACAACAAATACCTAAAAATCAAAGTGATATAGAAAAAGAAAAACAACTTTTAGAATTAAAACGCCAAAAAATAAGACAACAAGAATTTGAAGAATATCAAAATTTAATTCAAGAAAAACAAAATTTTGAAAATCCAAAAAGGTTCCAACAAATTCCACAAGAATATCAAAAAGAGAATTTTAATAATATTAATTATAATAATACAAATGATTTAAATAATAATAATCCAATTGATTATAGACAAATGAATAATTTAAATAATAACAATCCAATTGATTATAGAAATATGTATAATTTAAATAATAACAATCCAATTGATTATAGAAATATGTATAATTTAAATAATAATAATCCAATTGATCCCAGAAATATGAATGATTTAAATAATAATAATCCAATTGATTATAGACAAATGAATGATTTAAATAATAATAATCCAATTGATTATAGACAAATGAATGATTTAAATTACAATAATCCAATTGATTATAGAAATATGAATAATTTAAATTATCCAATTGATTATAGAAATATGAATGATTTAAATAATAATAATTCAATTGATTATAGAAATAATTATAATGATAGTAGCATAAACAATATAAATAATATTAATTTAAATAATTTAAAATCAGCAAACAAATTATATGAACAAGGTAAAATGAATCAAAGAGGTTTAAGTCATGGATATAATATTTTAACAGGAGAAATTTTTGATAAAAATTTACCAAAAAAAGAAGAAGTAACTTTCAATTATTTAAATCCAAATCAAAATAATGGAATAAATAATAACAAAGATATTTCCCCTCCAAGAAAACAAGAAAACTTTCAAAATAACATAAATGAAAAGCAAGAAGAAAATATTCCATTATATAAACAATATCCTGCTGGATTTAATCCAAAAAGACATCCAGATATGTTTAATAAAAAGCAAAATAACCAAAATTATCAAAATATAATTTTTAATAATAATGATAATAGTAATTATGAAATAAATCAATATTATAATAAATATAATAATATAAATACAGATTATACACAAAATCAACAAAATATTAAAAATTTGAAAGATGATCCTTTTGATAATTCTTTAATTGCAAAAGCGAAAAGACAAAAAGAATATAAAGAATCTTTAGATGCTCAAATTAATAGGAAAAAAGAATATGAAAGAAATATTGATAATTTAAATTATCATAATAGTTATAATAGAAAAAAAAATGATGATATAGATTTTAATCCTTATACTCATAAAACTTATTCTATTGGAGATAAGTCAAGTTTAGAATCTAATCCTATTATTAATCCGGTTAATCATTATCAATTTGGAGAAAGAAGAAGAATGAGTGGAAGATTACAAAAAAATGGAAATAATATTATTGGATAACAATTATGGAAAATATTATAATTTTAAATCTTTTAATATCAATTTTATAATCTGTTTTTTTATAAGATTTTTTATTATTATTGAAAAGTCGAAAAAAATACAATTTATTATAAAAGATTAATATAATTGATTTAACTATTCTTAGATTTTTGAATTTTTTTAAATAATTTTTTCAAAATAAATTGAATATAATATAATAATTCTATTTTACTTGGGGATTGGGGATTGGGGATTGGGGATTGGGGATTGGGGATTGGGCCCAATCCCCAATCCCCAATCCCCTAATTCCCAATTAACTAAAAATTTAATCAATTAAGA
>JAEEGL010575375.1_pt1 | contig 11238 bp, 22 predicted proteins | sample 9134231 | NCBI WGS metagenome assembly JAEEGL01 (sample SAMN16246548, study PRJNA631951) | gut metagenome | biome: gut microbiome; feature: rumen; material: fiber-attached | host: Bos | place: Iran: Karaj | collected 2018-10
CAACACCGTGGCCCAACAGCTAACCACCGCCCAGGCTGTCACAGATGCCAAAATCACCGAGCTTACACGGGAAGTCAGGGAACACAACAACTTCGCCCGGCGTGTTCCTGTGGTAGAGGCTCAAATCAACGACCTCCAGAGGCGATGTAATGCCCTGGAGCAGAAATAACGAAAGGAGCGTGTGTCAAATGCTTACCAGTAAAAAGTGGTGGAAGGCGGCGCTTATTCGTGCCGTGAAAACCATTGCACAGAGCGCCGTCAGTATGGTGGCCGTGGGAGCTGCGGTCAGTGAGGTGGACTGGCTGCGGGTGCTGTCCGTGTCTGCCGTGGCCGGTCTTCTGTCCGTCCTGACCTCCCTGGCCGGTCTGCCGGAGGTGGATGACGTATGAGCATCTACGTTTCTGACGTTCTGGACATTGCCGCCGGGGAAATCGGTTACATTGAAAAGGCCAGCAACAGGGATCTGGACAGCCAAACCGGAAACCCCGGCACCGGCAACTGGACGAAGTATGCCAGGGATCTGTGGGCGGCGACTCCGCACTACTATCAGGCTCCGAAAAACGGTTATGACTGGTGTACCGTGTTTGTGGACTGGTGCGTTTACATGGCCTCCGGTCAGGACAGCGTGGCGGCCCAAAAGGCAATGTGCTATACTGGCCCCTACGGCGCTTCTTGCACCTTCTCAGTGAATTATTACAAGGCTGTGGGCCGCTTCTGGGTGCGGCAACAGGCCCAGCCGAAGCCCGGCGACCAGATCTTCTTCGGAACGGCTGACAACATCCGGCACACTGGACTGGTTGAGAAAGTCACCGAAGACGGCGTTGTGTACACCATCGAAGGCAACAGCGCCAACCAGGTGCGGCGGTTTGCCTACGCCCTGACCGATGGAAACATCTACGGTTACGGACGGCCTAAATATGACGGCGACAGCCCACCGGTCAAGGCCCCTGAAGCTGAGCCTGTCGAGGATCCGGCAGAGGAACCCACGGACGAAGCACCGACCTTCTCCGATGTTCCTGACGATGCGTGGTACGCCGAGGCTGTTCAGTGGGCGGCGGCAAACGGCATCACCAAAGGAACCGGCGACGGAAAGTTTGAGCCGGACAAGGCTTGCACCCGTGCCGAGATGGTAACCTTCCTTTACCGACTCTATAACAAACTGACAGAAGGAGGCGACCACAATGAAACCTGACACCATCCTTGAGGCCCTGATCGGGAAAATCGCAAAGGACGAGGACTGCGTTGCGGCCAACGTGCAACCGGAAACAAAGCTGGAACGCTACATCGAAACGATTGGCTCAGGGTTTGATTTGGCTCCGAAGGCCTCCCCCATGAACGAAAACGGCTATCTCATGTCGGGCGGCACAAATGGCACGGTTTGGGTCAAGCCGCTGGATGTGATGTTTTCGGGGAATGACCCTGAAATGCACTGCTCAAAGACCTATGAAGAGATTTTCAGTGCATACAGCACGGGCAAACCGATCAATGCGTATTATTCCGACGGGGGCCGACATTACAATCTGACCGCCAGCGCATACGCACCGGACATTAACACGCTGTTGTTTTCCGGTGTCTGTCTGATCCCGGACAATGGCGACATCGTTACGTTCAAGATTGCGTGTTCCATCAACATAGGCAATGGCGTAGAAATCGTAGTCACCGACGGAAACTAACCAAACCACCACACTGCCCCACGGTCAACCGCTGCTTCCTCCCGCGGCACCGTGGGGCTTTTTTAGGAGGTAAACCGTTTTGTTATCAGACCTCGAAATCATCAACGCAGAATTCCCGGACAGGCCCGACATCCGCATTTACCCAATCGCCGATGTTCACCTTGGAGCGGCTGAACACATGGAACAGGATTGGATTGCCTTCTGCAAGCGCATCCTGACCGAGGAAAACAGCTATATTATTCTGGGCGGCGACCTCATGAACAACGCAACCCGGAATTCGGTAAGCGACATCTTTGAAGAGCGGTTCCGTCCAAGAGAGCAGAAGAAGCAGCTCGTCACGCTGTTGGCCCCGGTCAGGGACAAGATTCTCTGCATGGTCAGCGGAAACCACGAGCGCCGGAGCGTGAAGGACGTGGACGATGACCCGTCGTATGACATTGCTTGCAAGCTCGACATTGAAGACCGATACAGGGAGAACATCGCATTCCTTCGGCTTCGATTCGGCAAGCTGGAGGCATCAGGCGATAGAAACCCCACCTATTGTCTGGCCGTCACACATGGAGCTGGCGGCGGCGCTCTGACCGGCGGCGTTGTCAACCGTGGGGAGCGCTTCGGCTCCGTCATCGACGGCATTGATGCCCTGATCGTCGGCCACACCCACAAACCGTACATCACCCAGCCAACAAAGATCGTGGTAGACAGTCACAACAACCGGGTGACATTCAAACCGTTCAAGGTCATCTCCTGTTCGTCCTGGCTGAGTTGGGGAGGTTATGCGGCCCGGAAGATGTTGCCGCCTACAAGTTACACGCCGCAGATCATTCAGATCCGAGGCAGAAAAAAAGAAATCCGGGTGGAGATGTGAGCCAACCCTCACACCTGACCGGAAATCCTGTGTAATCATTTATGTTTTCCCTGTGTATTTTGAAAGCACCTGAAACGGCCTGAAATGACCCGAAACGACCTGAAAATTACGGAACATCAAAAACCGAGATACCGCTAAATGTTCCCCATAACCCCAAAAACAAGCCCAAACACGCATAAAAACGCCCCTGGAAGTTTCCGGGGGCGCTTTCGTGTTTTTGGCGGAGTGGGAGGGATTTGAAGCAACACCCGGAACTGTTTGAGATTGTGCGAGCGCTTGCACTTGAACTCTCAACATCTGCCTCTGATCGTCAGTAAGACTTTCAATTAACTGGGCCAGCTCCATAACTTCATTCGACACCCCTGATGCCGTAGCGGTTTCAGGGGTGTTTTCTTTTCCGGTCAAGGTGTCAACGCTTACCTTGAAATAAGCGGCAATCTTTTCCAGCGAGGACAGGCCAAGCGTCTGTTGCCGTCCCATTTTTAGCTCCGTCAGGTTGGCCCGTGGTACCCCTGACCGTCGGCACATCTCGGTTATTGTGATGCCGTCCTTTTTGCACAGTGCCTCAATGCTTTTGTATAGATCTGACATTTTTACCCCCTCCTGTTTAGTCAAAATAGCAAATTACAGAAAACCGTAATCTTTTGCTTGACATTTACAGAAAAGCGTAATATAATCAGGGCATGATTACGGGATTACGTAATTGCTTCTGTTGGCACCTTGAGTATATTACATAATCCGGTAATTGTCAATAAGGAAAGGAGGAGAAAATGGCAGCTTTAAGTTTTGAACAGCGTGTGAAGATTCAACTCATTCAACGCAACATGACCCAAACCGAGCTTTGCAACGCTGTGACGGAACGGACTGGCCTCTACTGCGACCATTCCTTGCTTCACCGGATTTTCAACGGTCAGGTGGCCGGGGTGAAGGTCAAGGAGGCCGTCTGTGACATCCTCGACATCGAAAACTAAAAAGGAGGTACACATGAACAAACCCGGAAAACCAAAGACCCTGACCGAAGACTACTTCGACGATCTGGCAAAGTCCCACGCCAGAAACGAGAGTTTTGTCCTTGTTCGGAAGCATCGGGAGTACAGCACAAACGAGGCGTTCCCGAAGATCCGCATTGACAAGGCCACCTACAACGCCCTGGCCTCTATGGCCGCTGAGAGCGACAAGCCCATGACCGAAATCACAAGACAGTGCGTGGCCTACGCCGTGGCGCACCTTCGCTGGGCGAATGAAACGCCGGAGGTGGACGAATGAGAGAGAAGCCCACCTACCGGGACACCCTTGACCTTCTCCTCCAGAAGACCAACGGGGCCGCCGTGATCCGGCTGAGCGCCGCCGCTGATCTGCTGGGCGTGGATGCCAAGGCCCTGACCAATGTTCCCACGATGCAAGCCGGGCGGTTCCGTCTGGTGTCCGTGGCGACACTGGCCCGGATGCTGAGTTAGGGGGTGCGTTATGATAAACCGTTTTATGACCCCTGAGAACTTCGAGAAGCGCCTCCACGACATCAAACAGGGAAACCCGCCCGACAGCATGGTGGAGCTGAACGCCTACGTGTCGGACAGCCTGAGGGAGCTGAGAAGCTACACCGAGGCCCTGGCCGAATGTGTCCAGCGTCAGAAATTCACCCTGGACGTTGTGCGGAAGCTGAACCACGCCCTGGAAGATAAGAACAAGCAACTGACCCACGAGATTGCAAGCCTAAAGGCTGAAAAAGCGGTCAGGGAAGGGGGCCACCTGTAATGTACCGCTGTTTGAACTGCGGACACGTGTTCGAGGCCCCGACGATTTCCCGTGAATGTACACCGGAGGCGTGCGGCGTTGTCTACGGCTGCCCGGTCTGCGGCGTGGACGATATGGCCCACGTTTCCCAATGCCCGGAATGCGGAAAGTATTTCGAGGACAACGACCTGACCGGGGGCCTGTGTGCCGCCTGTCTTCGGGAGTCCGTCAACTTCCACGACGGCCTGGCCTACCTGATCGCAAGGAAGCAGCTTCAAGAATTCATTGCGTATTCGTGCGAGGCAGAGGCCGAACAGATCGGGAAGCAGATGCAGACCTTCCTCACCCGGCAAGTCACCGACCAGGAGCGGATGCGGGAGGAGCTTCGGGACTATATTCTGGAGGATGCGGAGGACTTCGCAAGATGGAGGGAGGGGCAGTGAACGTACTTATTGCCTGTGAAGAATCCCAAGCCGTCTGCAAAGCGTTCCGGGAACGTGGACACCGGGCCTTCTCCGCTGATATTCAGCCCTGTTCGGGCGGTCATCCAGAATGGCATATTTTGGGTGACTGCTTGCCCCTTATCAACGGGAACTGCACGTTCCAGACGATGGACACACACACACACACACACAGGACGGCCCGTGGGATTTGCTGATAGCCCATCCACCATGTACCTACATCAGCAATGCGGGGGTCAGGTTCCTCTATCCCGGAGGGAAAGGAATTCTGAATGAGGAACGGCTGCGGAAAGGGATTGAAGCAACGCATTTCTTTTTCCGATTCCTATATGCGAACTGTGAAAAAATAGCTGTTGAGAATCCGATCCCGTCAAAGGTCTATTGCTTACCACCCTATTCTCAAATCATCCAGCCGTGGATGTTCGGGCATCCCGTCCAGAAAAAAACTTGTTTATGGTTGAAGGGGTTGCCGAAACTTGAACCAACGGAAATCTGCGAGGAACGGCAATCCAGTAAAATTCCGGGAAATTGGTTCAACCACGGAGGAAAGGAACGGCAAAAAAACCGAGCCAAAACATTCCCCGGTATTGCAAAAGCTATGGCTGAGCAGTGGGGAAACACATGAAAGGAGCGCCACCAATGCTTAACCTCCCCATCTTCGCCCTAATCTTCGCCGCACTCCTGATCTTTGTTCTGGGGGCCGAGGCGTTCTGTGATTGGTATTGGAAGGTGTGACGATGAAGCCGCACCTTGAAGCCTGTCCGTTCTGCGGTTCTTCCGACGTTGGCCTGTTCGGTGCCGTAATGTTTTACGGTCAGTGTAGGAGCTGCGGCGCATCGGGAGGCACCGGAGAAAGCGCCCAGGAAGGCGCAAACCTGTGGAACATGAGAGGGGGTGTGATCCATGCTGACAACGCCAAAGAGCCGGAAACGGATCACAAACCCATGTGACAACTGCAAGCGGCCCTCATGCCCTGACCGCTGTTTCCCACGTCTGGACTATCTGAGGGCCACCGGTAAAGGAGGATACATTGACCGAAAGAGAATACCGCACACATCCGGCAATTAGCCGATCAGAGCTGTGGAAGATGCACGAATCACCTGAGAAATTCAAGTGGTACAAAGATCATCCGACACCACCCACCCCGGCCCTGGCATTTGGCCAGTATGTTCATGCCCTTCTCCTCAGCCCGGAAACCATTGAGCGTGATTTCGTCATGATGCCGGAGCTGAACCTGAGAACCAAAGACGGACGGGCGCAACGGGATCTTCTGATTGCCAAGTGCGAACTTGAACACAAGACCCTGATTGACGGCGACACCGACGAACTGGCCCGGAACATGGTTGCGGCCTGTCGGGCTGATCCTGAAACGCTGGCCCTCCTGACCGGACAGCATGAACAGCCGTTTTTCTGGACGGACGAAATGACCGGGATTGCTTGCAAGTGCAGAACCGATGTCATTACTCAGGTTGACGGAGAAACCGCAATCGTTGACTACAAATCGACCACAAACGCAAGCACCCACGCATTTGTCCGTGATATGTACAAGCTGGGCTATCACTTCCAATCCGGGATGTATTGCACCGGCGTGAAGGAGGCTCTGCATCTGGACAAGCTGCCCCGGTTCTTCTTTGTGGCCCAAGAAAAGACGGCCCCCTACTCCATCAACCGCATCGAGGTTCCCGAAGACGTGATTCAGCTTGGCATCGACAAGTACCGGGAGTTCCTGGGCATCTACCGGGACTGCATGGCGATGGACTGGTGGTACGGATACAATGGCCCAACTGCCCTGCCGAATGAGGCCTACATTCTGGAATGGGTGAAGCATGATGGAGGTGACGAGGAATGAGAGAGATCTTATTCCGTGGTAAGCGCGCCGATTGTGGCGAGTGGGTGGAAGGCTTTTACCTTCAGAAACCAAATCCATATTCTGAAGACGGTCAGCCTGTTAGGCACTGCATTATTGATCTGCCTCCGTTTGGATATGACATTGACCCATCCACCGTGGGCCAGTTTACCGGGATGACCGACAAGAACGGCAAGAAGATTTTTGAGGGGGATATCGTGATGAAGCGTACTTATCACGGAAAGACCCCATGCCGGGTTGTCTTTTCGTATGGTTGCTTTCACTGTGGTTTTGGCGGCGGGAGTTCGACGGCTACGCATCCTTATTTGTTGGACGATAAACAGATAGAAGTAGTCGGCAATATCTACGACAATCCAGAATTGATCAAGCATGAGTCTCTATAGGAGGTGACGCGAAATGAGTCTGTTTGAATGGCTGGTCGTTATCCTTTTGTTCCTCATCCTGCTGGCACAGTAAACAATAAATGACGATGCAGACTGAGACTTGTTCACAAAATCTTAATGTAGAGAGAGAGAGAGGCCTGACAGTACGCCCGTGCAAGCTCCGTGATGCAAACGCTTATGTGGCCCAGTATCACCGCCACAATCAACCGACAAATGGTCACAAGTGGTCTCTTGCCTGTTACGACGGTGAACGATTGTGCGGTGTTGCGATTGCCGGACAGCCAGTTGCCCGAAAGCTCGATGACGGGCTGACAATTGAAATCCGTCGAGTCTGTACTGATGGAACGTACAACGCCTGTTCTATTCTGTACGGAGCCTGTGCAAGAGTGGCAAAGGCAATGGGCTACAAGCGGGTCATAACATACACTCTCATCTCAGAATCCGGGGCAAGCCTAAGAGCCAGCGGTTTTACAAACTGTGGAGAGGCTGGCGGTGTTTCGTGGAACATGCCGTCAAGGCCCCGTGAGGTCGAACAGACCACATTGTTCGGAACAGTGCGAAAATACCCAGACGAGAAGAAGATCCGCTGGGAGAAGCACTTCAAGTAATCAATCATTCAAGGAGGTTATTACAGAATGATTCCCAAAGAATTACAGCGCATGAAACCCCTCCAAGCAGGGGAGCGGCTCGGTATGAACCGGGACAGCGAGTACCTGGGTGCGGAGGACATCGACCCCGGCACGGAGCCTGTGGTCACCATTGATGCAATCTACTCCGGCATGGTCACCCTTCAGCGGGGCAAGGAAATGAAGGACGTTCTGACCTTCCGGGAAGACCACGTACCCGGAATCCGCAACGTGCGGCCCCTGATCGTCAACGCCACGAACCGGAAGACCCTGCGGAAGCTGTTCGGGTCCGTCAATGTGGAGAAGCTGGTCGGTCAGCCAATTCAGCTCTATATCGACTCCAACGTCCGGGATCCTTCCAGCGGTGACCGGGTGGACGGCATCAGAATCCGCAACCGCAAGCCCACTGTCCAGAAGGTCATCTGCGCTGACTGCGGTAAAGCAATCGAGGCCTTCGGAGGCCTGACCGCTGACATCCTGGCGGTACGGAGCAAAGCAAGGTACGGGGTGCCGATCTGCGTAGAATGTGGCAAGAAGCGCCGGGAAGCTGCGCCAAAAGAGGAACAGGCCGAAGACGCTGACACCCTGAAAGGCGGCGCTGTCTGATGGGCAAGTCTTACAAGGAATACAACGTTTACCTTAGAACACACAGCTACGGCGGCGGCTTCTATGGCGATCAGGTGAACAGCACTGAGGTCTTCATCGGCTGCATGACCGCCCGGACAGAGCGGGAGGCCGAACGGTTGGCGGCGTTCCGCTACCGGACGGAGGCCTGGATGGACTCTGACCGATACAACGATCCGACGAAAGACACCTATTATTTCGCCGTGGAGCGCTCAAAGGACTGCCCGAGCATCCACGAAGAATTCAACCGAGGAGGGATTTGATGAACACCGAAGAACTCAACAAAATTCTTGAAAAGCATAAAAAATGGCTTAGGGGTGAGGATGGAGGCGAACGGGCCGACCTGTCCTGGGCCAACCTGTCCGGGGCGTACCTGTCCGGGGCCTGCCTGTCCGGGGCCGACCTGTCCTCTGAAACAAAAATTGATAATTTGGACAGGTATTTCCCGCAGATCTGTCCTTCGCATGGCTCATTTATAGGCTGGAAAAAAACACGTCAGAATTTAATCGTAAAACTCCAAATCCCGGAAGACGCAAAACGGTCTTCTGCGTTTGGCCGGAAGTGCCGATGCGACAAGGCTGTTGTGCTGGAAATCCAGAACCTGGACGGAAGCAAGTCAGACATTGCAATCGCTGTCAGTGGCTTTGACCCAAAATTTGCGTACATCGTCGGAAAAGAAGTCTCTGTTGACAATTTTTGTGATGACCGAAAAAAAGAGTGTGCCACCGGTATTCACTTCTTTGTCACCAGACAGGAAGCGGTTGATTATATTTTGTAAATTCAGATAAAGGAGCATGAATGAATGTTAAACAAAATCGTAATTATGGGCCGCCTTGTCCGGGATCCTGAGAAGCGCATCACACAGAGCGGCGTTTCCGTCTGCAACTTCACCCTGGCCGTTGACCGGGACTATACCAACGGCGACCAGAAGGAAACTGATTTCATTGACTGCGTGGCGTGGCGCAACTCCGGGGATTTCGTCGCCAAGTATTTCAGCAAGGGCCGCATGGCCGTGGTCGCTGGCCGCCTCCAGATCCGCAAATACACCGACAAGGAGGGCAACAACCGCACCGCCGCTGAGATCGTGGCCGACAACGTTTACTTCGGCGACAGCAAAAAGGACGTACAGGCCGCCACGGTCAGCGGAGAAGCGCCCACCGCACCGTCACCCGCCCCGGCTCCTTCGGCGTTTGCCGCTCTGGAAGGGCCGGATGATGAGATTCCGTTCTGATTGAGAAAGGAGCTACACATGAACATTAATGTCCAAACCATCACCCCCGATCTGGCGAAGCATTACCTTCTTGCCAACACCGACAATTATCGGCGACTTGACAAGAATAAAGTAAAGGCCTATGCCTCCGACATCAAGTCTGGGCGCTGGCAGCTCAATGGAGAAGCAATTAAATTCTCCAAGTCTGGAAAGCTGGCTGATGGTCAGCACCGCCTCCATGCAATCGTTGAAGCAGACACACCGGCGACGATGGTCGTTGTGTCAGGCGTGGATGATTCGGCGGTTTCCACCTATGACATCAACAAGCCGAGAAACACCGTTGACATTCTCCGAAATCGTGGTGTCGACAATTACGCAGCAAACTCTGTTGTCTGTGCAGCCGCACTTGTTATTCTTAGCGGACAGTTTGACGGACACAACACGCAAATATCTAAAGCTGAAATCGTGGACTATATTCAAGCAAACAAGGAACGTCTGTCAACTGCCTATTCCCTCGCTTCCAGATCCCATGACCATGTTGCCAGCCGCTCCACGGTTCTTTTGGCGGTGTATCAATTGCTCAAGAATGGGATGCCGATTGATGAATTGGCGGACTTTATCGGCGTTGTCAACAGCGGATTTCCTGTTGATGGTCGTGAATGCTCTCCGGCTATCGTTCTTCGCAACTTCCTCATTTCAGTCAAGGAGTGGAACAAGGCCGGATCAAGAAGTGCGTTTAGGAAACTCCAGTATTCCGCTACGATTGACGCATTCAATGATTTCATAATGAGGAGAAAGAGAACGAGAAAGTACCAGCTCAATGAACAGAACATGAACGCCTTTTATGCGTTCAGCGCAATCGAAAAAGCAAATGGTTCTCCTGTGTGACACCCGTGAACACTGGACGCACGACGGTTCCAAGGATGCCCACATCCGGGACTGGCTGGAGCGTCACCAGATCCCCTACCGCATCGAGAAGCTGGACGAAGGGGATTACACCCTTGACCGGAAAACCGTCATTGACCGCAAACAAAACCTTGATGAGGTGGCCCGAAACCTCCTGAACCGGCGGGACAGCACCCGGTTTTGGAATGAGATACGCAGAGCGCACCAGAAAGGCATTCACCTGATCGTCCTGGTGGAGCATGGCCCGAACATCAAGAGCGTGTCGGACGTTGCGAAATGGCGGTCAGGATGGAGCGGCGCTTCAGGCCGTGCCGTGGCTGATGCAATGATCCGCACCGAAATGGCCTATGGTGTGACGTGGCGCTTCTGTTCCAAGCGTTCCACCGCAAAAATGATTTATGACATTCTAACCGAAAACCTACGGCAGAAAGCCGGGGGCAACATTGAAAGGAGCTAAAACACATGGATTCCCTGAACACTGTTGTTATTTCGTCTGCTGAGTACAAGCGCCTGATTGAGGCGGCGCACAACGCCGAAATCCTCCGCAACGCCTTCCACGAGAAGGTCGAGGGTGGCCGTTGGGGCATTAACCTCGACAGCGACATCTTCGACCAGATCTTCGCCGCCCTTTACCCGGAGGATTACCGCCGCATCGTTAAGCGCTGCGAGGAGGAAACCAAGAAAGCCAGGGCCGAAGAAGCCGAAGAAGAGGATGCTTGATCCTGAGTACATCCAGATCATCAAGGATTCAGTGAGCGCATACGAAGCCGCCCGGTTCTATGGGCTGGAACCCCGCCGGGACGGCTTTGTATGTTGCCCCGTACACGGGGAGAAAACGCCAAGCTGCAAGGTCTACCAAGGCAACCGGGGCTTCTACTGCTACGGATGC
>JAEEGL010836193.1_pt1 | contig 11238 bp, 7 predicted proteins | sample 9134231 | NCBI WGS metagenome assembly JAEEGL01 (sample SAMN16246548, study PRJNA631951) | gut metagenome | biome: gut microbiome; feature: rumen; material: fiber-attached | host: Bos | place: Iran: Karaj | collected 2018-10
CTTCAACCTCCTCTCTTTCAAATGTCAGGGTTTTGATCTTCATAAGTGAAGTGCTGCCCGTAATGATCTTATCACCCACGCTGATGGCATATTCCATATAGCTGACGCCCTGCTTTGTCATGGCCTCTGCCATCTTTTTATCTGCTGCCGCCCTGATCTTTTCTTCAAGAGTATCTCCCGTTATCTCATCATCCTTATAATCTGCTATCTCTTTTCCGTAACGTTCTCTCAGAAGCGCAGCGAATTCCTTACTGTCTGCACCTTCATTCAGATAAATATCGAAAGCCAAAGGCGTATATACCGGATTCATACGTTTAAATCCTTCTGTAGTGAAATAGACCGTATTCGGATTCACTACAGAATTGACTACACCGGTTATAACATAGTCTTTCTTTACTTTTCCGTACTCAAGAGTAATGGTATCTCCTATTTGGGCTCCGATGATCATCTTAAGCGACTGGACTGTTACACATAGCTCGTTTTCATGTTCCGGAAATCTCCCTTTTATGAGTATTATTGTTGAGGTCTCCGAATAATCCTCATAAACTTCCGCGATCAGGGGTATATCCTGCTTATTCATCCCATCATCACCGTATGCTGCCTTCACTCCTACTCCGGTTGCCGGTGTCAGGACCTGTCTTACCTCAGGCATTTCCTTAAGCTCAGCCGCAAAAGCCTCCGGATCGATATCCCCGAGCGTTTCTATTCTGATATCACATAATTCGTGCCCGCATACCGATCCCAGTATCCTTTCGGGACTTGCAAAGAAAGCTCCCAGTACAAAACCGGTCAGAGCCAATACCGTGCAGGCAGTGATACAGACCGTCAAGCCAATATGGTTCTTTAAGTTTGTAAAAAGCGATTTTAACGCAAGGCGGATATGAACACTGCCTTTTGTCTTCTCTAACGGCAGGATGTTCTTTTTGAAACTGTGTGTTTCGATCCCCTTCCTGAAAGCCATTACAGGAGGATACTTTTTGACCGAGCACGCTCTGCTTAACGCCGTGATCCCGGCAAAGGCAATGACCGCCATTGTACAGATGAATACCGGAGCAGCCGGGACCGTAAGCGGTCCGCCATAGTATACACTTGAAGCTGCATTCTTAAGTAGTCCTTTTGCCATTATCATTGCAGGAGCCGCTCCGATCAATGCGCCGGCAAGAGCGATCAGTACATACTCCGCAATGTATGAAGCAGCGATCTGTCCCGATGTGTATCCTATCGCCTCCAGGACACCGATCGATACGATCTGTTCCTGAATATCGCTAACAATGCGGAATCTGATCATTATCATTATCGCGATCACTATCACAGCAGACATTATCATTGTAATGATGCTAAGTATCGACATATTTATATTATTGTTTTCAAGCGTTTCTTCATAAGCAGACGAATACCAGGAACCTGAGAGATCGTTTATTGAAGCCTCTTCCGCGAAGGCTTTAAAACCGGAAAGCACACTTTGTTCATCAGCTCCGGCAGCTGTATTTATGCCTATCATCTCAAAGCGGTCATCCATAACGTTTTCCAGATAGGCAAAATCGACCTCGTTTATCACCGCTTTGGTCCCGTAATTCCAGATCCCCGTTTCGTAAAATCCAGTAACAGTGAATGTGAATTCTTTATTATCCCAGATGATCGTGAAGTCATCTCCTTCGGAAAGCTCAAATTTATCCCTGTTGGCGGATGCAAGCACTATAGGATGAGCCGCAGTCCTAAACTCAGGATCCGGCTCAAAGCTTTCCATCCTGCATTCACCGCTAAGCGGAACAAAACTGATATCTGCCAGAATGTCGCCCTCATCCTTACTCCTTACCTTGATCATATCCGTAACAAAGCTTGTATGATCAAAACTTTCTACATCCGCCTTATCCTCAAGAAATTCAAGATAGCGGTCTGAGTAATGATCCTGCCTGATATATACAAGATTTTTATAGCATCCGCTTTCCTCCACCATTTTCGGTGTGATCTTTCCTATCCCCGTTACCGCTGAGACCGACGCAGAAAGCAGCACTATCCCAAGCGTGATCAGGATCAGAAAAAGAACCGACTCTTTTTTATGCTTTTTTATATTTGCAAATGATAATCTTAAGATCTTTTTCATAACCTACCATCCCATCTCGTTTAAGAAATCCTGTAATGCTCCTCTGCGCTGCTTATTATCTTCCGTCCCGTAATCCGGCATCCTGTGCTCTCCGACTATGCCGCCATCCCTGAGATAGATCACCCTGGTACCTCGAAGAGCCGTCTTAATATCGTGTGTTACCATCACTATACTTTGTCCGCTTTTATGAAGCTCTGTAAATACATCCAGCACATCCTGTCCCGAAGAAGAATTAAGAGCACCTGTAGGCTCGTCTGCAAAGAGTATCTTCGGATCGTTGATCACCGCCCTTACTATGCCTACTCTCTGGCATTCACCGCCTGATAACTGGTTAGGATATTTTTTCCACATATCTTCAGATATCCCTACCTTGTTAAGAAGGGTTTTTATGCGTTCCACAAGCTCCGGCGAATTCTTCCGCGCTACCAGTGCCCCTGTCATGATGTTATCAAATACATCCATGTTATCCAAAAGATAGATGCTCTGGAACACAAAACCGCAATGATCCCTTCTAAACACTGCCAGTCTGTCATTATCGTACGAAGATATCTCCTCCTCTCCGAAATATACCTTGCCAAGCGTCGGCTTATCCATACCCGAAAGCGCATAGAGCAATGTGCTCTTGCCTGAGCCGGAGGCACCCATTATGACGGTAAAATCACCTTCAAAGATCTCCAGATCCAGATTCTTTATAACATGCTGCTGCAGTCCCGCATTTGAAAATGACTTGCAGAGTTTTTCGGTTCTCAATACAGTATTCATATTCCTTCTGCCCTCCCTGATACCTCTTTATGCTCTCACTATACCATCTGTCATAAATAACATCTTTACACAAATATTAATAATTCTTACAGAATTCTTACATGTCACCCGGCAGATCATCCTGTCCCGGACGGGCGTCTTAACCACAAAAAAAGAAACTCCCGGATACTTTAACCAAAAGTTTCTTTTAAACCCGCATCAAACAGACAGCCGGCTGTTTTTATGCCTTCAGTATTGCCTTATTCGCATACATCTTCCGGTCGGCACTAAGCATAGCCGCATCTATATCTTTATCCACGACCATTTCATAACCAAAGGCACAGACATACGGGGTCCCGGATAATTCCTCCTGCATCTGCGCGATATCCTTTTTTACCTCATCCTCGGTCTTATTCAGATAAAAGATCGCGAATTCATCACCACCGATGCGGTATACCTTTTTATTCTTCAGCTTGTTCCTGGCAAGACACTCTGCCACCGTTTTTAAGGCTTTATCTCCCGCGCCGTGTCCCTGGGAGTCGTTTATCTTTTTCAGGTCATTCATATCAACGGATACAGCTGCCGTAACCTGATCCTTAAGATGCTCCGTATCCGCATAATAGCATTGACGGTTAAGCAGCTGGGTAAGTGTATCTTCTTTTGCTGTCAACACATACAGCGACAGATAATATATGAGTAACAGCGATGCAAATAGCGTACTGTAGTCCACATCTATCTCAAAGATAATATGCAGTATCACCCCCAGAGACGCCGCAATAATGCTGATCAGAATACCCTTTCTTTCCGCCCTGCCGTAACGGGCGTACCGTACCGTAAATGCTCCCACGAAAAAGACAACATAGAACAGAAACAGGAAATACGGATAATAACGCAGAATGTTGTCTGCCGCAATATACAGATTTTTATCATCAAACCAGTAGAATATATGCGACCATTGGGATGTGTACAAAAACGGAGCACTGACAATAACCGGCATATACAAAAGAAGCCTGTACTTATTTACAAATTCCGCCATTTCCATGATCCCCAGCATTATTACCGGATGGAGAAGGTATATTGTGGGCGTAAGAAGGATCCTGGCAGCAGTCAGGTAGCCGATCTCACGAAGCCAGCGTTCTACGCCCCAGCAGACCGCCTCTAAAAAAATAAGCAGGATCACGGTACGGGTAGCTGCGATCGTCCTCTTCTTAAGGTGAACATTTGAGTCCAGCATCACCCATAGCCCCAATAGCTCCGCTATCATTATATAATTACTCAAGGTAAGTGATATGATACTCATTTTACCCCTGTTCAGACTCCCGCCATACTTTATGGAGATTTCCCTGTGTCCGATAATTATACCACATTTTCCTTAATAAGTCATGGTATAAGCTTTAATGATCACACATTTACGTCCACTGGCACGATCAGGGTCACTTCAGTAGTCTCCTCCTCCGCATCGCTCTTCATGAAGATATCTCCGCCCAGTTTCTCCGCGATCTTTCTGGCCACATACAGCCCTATGCCCTGGCCTTCTTTCCCGGAGGCATTGGATCCGCGCCAGAAGCTTTTAAAAACATATGCCGTTTCCTCTTCCGACAGCACATTTCCCTTATTCTTAACGCTTATTATCACATCCTCATCCTGTCTCCCCATATGCAGGCTTATTCCAAGACCGGAACCGTATTTCACGGCATTATCCAGCAGCTGGGATATTATCTTAAACAAACCGTCCTTATCGCTGCATATAAGCGGATCATTCTGGCATATTGTTTCAAACGGGATATGCAGGAGTTCCATGCGCGCGCAGTATTCCGCCTTTATGGCATCCATCAGCTCCTTAAGATAAAATGTGCTTATCACCGGAGTATGAGCACTGCCGGCATCGGCACTGCTTTTCATGATCTCCTTCACAAGCAGTTCAACCTTCTCCACATTTGTCTTTATCTTAGCCGCCGTCTCGGCATCTTTTTTGTCAGGTGTTTTATTATCGTGATATATGCCTCTTTCTATGGCTTCCGCATAGAGTTTTATATTTGAGAGCGGTGTTTTTATGCCATGAGCTATTGAGATGATCATCGTCTGCTTTTCCTTTTCCATGGCGTTTATATTCTTATCCTTAAGATTCATCTCGTCATTAAGCATGTTCATGCCCCAGATATACTTTTTAAACAGTCCGGAGCTGTTCTGCGGCATGCCGTCGGTAAGCCTTCCCTTCGCTATTTTTTCCGGATATTCCGATAGCGCATTAAAAGGTCTTACCATAAGCCTGTACAGCATTATGACCACACTCACGGCGGCAATATACGATACCAGAAGGATCACAGCCACCATATGTACTGTATACTCCTTATCTTTCGAAAAATATGTTATCATCAGAAAGCCGCTGATGTGTCCGTCAGAGCCGGTCATCGGACAGATGATCTGGTACCCGTAAGGATCCTGCGACAGCTGTTCTTTTGTAACATCGTATCGCATCACATCTATGTATTCCACTCTGTCAGGGACATAGCGGCTGCCGTATTCATCACGAAGCTTCGCTATATCCGCTTCGTACTTTTCTCCCTTTTCCATCGTTCTTAGTGCGTCTATGACAATACGGTTGATAACGATATTCATCATACCGTTTTCATCATCATAGTGTTTGTTTATAGCAGGAAAAATAAGCAGCGAAGCTGCCAGAAAAAAAAGTGACATAAATAAGATGATCCTGACCGTACTTTTCAATTACCGTCACCGAATATATAGCCTTTACGCCATACCGTCTTTATAATACGCGGTTCATTCACATCATCCTCTATACGCTCACGCAGCCACCTGATGTGAACATTAAGCGTGGACGGTTCAACAAAAGAATCGCCCCATACCGCATCATACAATTCATCCTTAAGCAAAAGCCTTCCGCTGTTTTTCATCATGAACAGCAGCAGATCATACATCTTTCCCCTGATATCGCAGGCTTTACCATTCTTATAAACCTGCCTTTTTCCGGTATCTATCGAGATGCTTCCGCAAGTCATGCGTTCTCCCGCAGCAGTATTCTTCTCGCTCCGATGCAGAAGGGCTCTGATCTTCGCGGTAAGTACAGCCGCAGAAACAGGCTTGGCAATATAATCATCTGCGCCAAGTTTATATCCCATAAGCTTGCTTTCGTCATCATCCCTGGCGCTCATCATGATCACGGGGATATCCTTATGTTCTCTTATAGCGCTGCAGGCAGTAAAACCATCAATCCCCGGAAGCATAAGATCGAGCAGGATGATCCTGACCGGATCTTCCTCAAGGAAAGCCATCCCCTCTTCGGCTGTAGCCACAGCCACGCTCTTATACGCCTCGGCTTCCAGAAAATCCGCAAGAAGCCCGCGCAGTTCATCATCATCTTCAATTATAAGGACATCGGTCATACTTATGTTTATCCTTAATATCAGCTTGTATCTGTATCATCCGGGGCCCCAGGCCCCGTGATCATTCATTAGGATATCATCCCGACGGACTTTTTTCAACTCAGTGCGAAACCTTTGTAAATACGGGATGATCCACCACTCCTTCGGGACCGGTAAACGCTATATCCAGCTCACCCGTCGCATAATCATATATAACGATATGATAAGTCAGGTATGAATATATATTCTGCCATCCCGAATCTCTTTGTGTACTTTCTCTGGTAACAATACTCTTTATATCGGAAACCGAAAGCTTATCCTTCTCACCCACCCACTCGTTATACTTACAGAAGCGTATATAATTATGTCCGGAAATGGTAAAAGAATCATCTGCCCCCTCGGATAAAAATGCGTTTACCACGCAAAGACTGTCCGGATCATCCCAGGTGATCCCGTCCAACAGAGGGGTATCTTTATCACGCAGCGTAGACACTCCGGTACTGAATTCAGATGTATCAACGCAATCCTCTGCCACAAAGCAGTCGTTTTTATCAGTCACTACGATGTTATGGGAATAAGTAAAATTCTTGCTTTCTTCCACCATATGCTCTCCCAGGCTGCGGGCATCATCCATGTCCTCAAGAGCACGCCTTAATTCAAAACTGTAGCACTTCTTTCCTTCACATACATAATCATAGCCGCTGCCTGCATCGAGCATAGCCGCAAATACACCCTTATCATTCAGTCCGGTGAGCACATCAAGCATGCCCAGGACTGCAACGGAAGTAAAGCTGTTTTTGCCTTCCCCCATAACGAAATGTATTACCGCCTGCGCCGTGCACATCTGATTCGTGCTCCCCATCGGCCAGTCCAATGTCCTGCTGATAATTCTTTCCCCTGTCACACTCTTTTCACCCCATACCGACAACGCGTTGCAATTTGTACCTCTTAGACAATCCGGTACCATGCTTGCCAGAAAAGCTTCCTCGTAACTTAGCTTTCCGTCCGCGGCCATACCGCTTAAGCCACCGGACAATACCGTGGCAAAGCCTTCCAGCTCCTGCACATACTCCTGCGGTATCTGAGGCTTTAAGAGATTTATACGATCGAGCACCGGCGCATACTCCCCGTCAAGATTCGGAAATGCGCTGTCTATATTCTCATACAGATACGGTTCCAGTACCCCGGCATAATCCACTCCTGTTTCAAGGATTGCTTCTGCATATGCGCATCCCACATCTTTGGGATCGCCCTTATCGTGATACAGCCACACCTCATAATACGAAGGCTTTTTTTCTATAACACACAGCCCATCCTTTGAAGCAAAGGTTTCAAGCGCCTCTTCAGCTTGCGCTTCTTCTCCTTCGTAACTGTCATATACCAGTGTTGTATCAACTTTTTTAAGTCCTTCTGCGGCATTTACCGCGGCAGGGATATTATAGTCCGGTTCATCTGCGCTGCAGGCACAGAGAAGTGTGGATAATATTATTAGTAAAATATACTTCTTCATCACAATTCCCTTCTTTTTTACCATCCCTGTTCCATCAGCCACTTGTTTATCTGTCGCTCTCTTCCGCTCAGGTCAGCTTCATCCTTAAGCTTTCCAAGTTCCATACTGCCCACGATATGTCCGTCTATCAGATATATCACCTTATCGCTGGATGCTGCGACTCTTGCACTATGGGTGACCATCATGATCGCTGTTCCGTCCCTGTTTACCTTTACCAGCTCATTTACCACTTCTCCGGCCGCCTTGGAATTAAGCGCTCCGGTAGGTTCATCTGCAAAAAGCACCTTGGGATGATTGATAAGCGCTCTGCAAAGACACGCTCTCTGGAGCTGGCCGCCCGATACTTCATTTATCTCATTATCGGCGATCTCCATGATACCCAAACGTCTCATCAGCACTTCCGCTTCTTCCCTTACCTTTTTCCGTTCAGCCAGTCCCGCGTGAAATCCCGGCAGCAAAATGTTATCGAGTATGCAGAGTTTCCTCATCATATACATCTGCTGAAAGATAAAGCCCATGCTCACAAGCCTTATCTTTGCCATCTCGCGGTCATTCATATCCGCGTAGCTTTTTCCCAGAAAGCTGATATCACCTGCTGTAGCCCTGTCCATGCCACTGACTGTGTACAGCATGGTAGACTTGCCGCTTCCCGAAGGTCCCATGATAGTTACAAACTCTCCTTCTTTAAGCGTAAAGTCAATATTCCGGAGCACATTATTGCTGTTCTTTTTTATTATATAAGTCTTACACAGTCCCTTTACATCTATTACAGTTTCCATCCTTTAATCCTCCCGTATGTTCCACAGATTGATACCTTTGATCTTTATCACGCATATCCTCATAACGATCATTCCGATGACGATTATGATCCCGGGGATCACCAGCAGATTCTCAAACAGATCCGGCACGAAATGCTTACCCGTATTTCTGAAGGTTTCAAATACAGCTCCCGCGATTGGATCGACCAGGATATATTCCGCAAAGTATCCCAATGCTATAGCTACCACAAGTATTATCAGCATTCTTATCATCTGCCATTTTCTCACATCTTTTACACTAAAGCCCACACATTTTAAGATGGCTATAGCCGGAGTCTCTCCCACCAGATCCACTGTCATATAAAGCATGGTGTTGAGCGCAAGGATCAGTATGATCATCACCGTAAATACTGCCTTAAGCGCATCGATCGGATCCACGATATAAGAAAAATTCTGTCTGCTGTATTCCTCAAATACACGTATGTTTCGTTCCCCGAACCTGTCCTGAAGACGTTTTATCAATGCCGGATGTTCAGACTCAGGCGCGTCAAGATGTATATTAGTCATACACATCATAGGATCATAGGCGCCCTTATATTCATACCCCGCTATCATTTCAGGATAGCCCTCTTCCATCATGTCTATATATCCGGTTATGATAAAATCCTTCTCGGTCTCATGTGTTCCTATCCTGTCATCCTCATATTCAAGAAGCTGCAGCCGCAGGGTATCTCCTATCTTTAATCCTTTTTCTTTTGCCGTATAATAGCTTATGAGCAGCTCATTGTCATAAACCGGAAGCTTCCCTCCCTTTCTCAGCGGAATAGCTTCATTATATGTATCCCCGAACCAGAGTGTGGCACCGATGTTTTCCTCCTGATCACGCAGGATCGTTACGGATTGGCCCTTCATATAGCGTACACTTACCGGCACGCCTTCCCTGTTCATATCTTCCACAAAAAGCTTTGTAGCGCCCTCGCGGTCTCCGCCTTTCTGGTAGTAATAATCTGCAATCTCATCATAGAAAAAGAAACAAAAATCCCTTTCAAGCTGCAGAAAGCTTTTCTGATAAGCCCGGCTTAAGATCGTACTTTTCAGATTAAAAACAGTAAGCAGTATTACCGTTGCCAGCATATAACTGATGATCAGAAAACTGTATTTTGCAAAGCTGTTGGCCATATCAGAAACTGCCAGAAAGGCCGGAACCCTGGTTTTCTTTGAACGATAGAGATCCACGCGGCTCACGCCGGTAAAACGTTCACCGTTGTTATTCCCACGCATCGCTTCTACTACGGATATCTTCTTAATGCGTCTCATCATGATCGCGGCAAATGAAATGATGAGCAAAACTATCCCCAACGAAACTATCAATCCGATCTTTTGAATAATATAAGGATCTTTAAGAATGATATTCTTACAGAATTTTCTGACCACATATCGCGCCAGCGGCTCTCCAAGCGTAATACCGGCTACTCCTCCGATCACTGCAAAAGTGATATAAGTTGCGGCAAACATCCAGCGATAGCGGAAAGAATCAACCCCTATAGCGCGCATCATTCCTATTTCCTTTTCTTCCCGTTTGATCGCGGCCAGCATCATATAGCGTATCATTATCATCATGATTATAAGGATCATGATACTCATCGCCACCAGGAAGTACGATATCACCACAATGATCGTATATTCCGGATCGATCTCCGGCGTATATTCATAAAACGAGCATGCGCGGACCACTTCTTTGCCGTCCTTCTTAAGCTCGTAAAGGTCATTTTTCAAGCCGTTGGTATAGCTCAGATTCCCGGCTCTCAGCAGTAATTTGACTAGCCTGAACGGATTCTCTTCTTTAAGGCTCTCAAAGTCCTCAGCGGAAATGATGAGTTCCTCGCAGTTCATATCAAACGGAGTTTTATAGATCTCTGATAAGGTAAAACTGTATACTGTTCCCATCTGCGTGGTGATGCGTACCTCATCCCCCCGCTTAAGCCCGGCCATATCAGATATATTATAGCTGAGCGCTATGCATCCGCGCCCTACCGAAAAGCGTTCATCTGCATCATTATAAAGCAGATTGACCCTTGATGATGCTGTAGTGAGATGAAAAGTCTTATGCTCCGGAAAGGCCTCATCCCAGGTATATACTCCGTTTATGCATACATTATCATTCGCCAGCTTTACATACTCTTTCAGCTCGCCTTCATCTATCTTCGGATTCTCCTCCATCCATGCTTTTAACGCGTCCTCTTTCTCATAAAGCCTGCCGGCGCCAGTGTTAGCATTAAACACTACATTGGCGATATTACTTACCTTATCCGTCCTGGCTCTGCCTGCCAGCTCCGTGTACATAAGATTAGCAGCCACCACCGATATGATCGATGCGCTGATGATAAAGATAAACAAAATGATATTCAGACCTTTATGTGCTTTCAGGTCATTTTTTAACATTTTAAAAAACATGCCGCAACCTCTCCTATCCTGATGAAGAGATTGTAGCATGTCCTTTTACACTTAATCTTTAAGAAACTATTAAAGTTTTTGACGTCCTACGCCTTTCATTTCACATCACAGAGAAGTATATCGATCCCTATATCATATTCATCGATTACATTTCCGAACATTTCCGCTCTTTGCGCTTTAATCTCTCCGCGCTCGATCTTTTCGGCGCCGGCTATCAGTTCAGGAATTATATCCATGTTCAGAGGATATGCGCCGTGGCTTGGATAGATCTCTTTTATATCCTCATTC
>JAEEGL010847008.1_pt1 | contig 11238 bp, 4 predicted proteins | sample 9134231 | NCBI WGS metagenome assembly JAEEGL01 (sample SAMN16246548, study PRJNA631951) | gut metagenome | biome: gut microbiome; feature: rumen; material: fiber-attached | host: Bos | place: Iran: Karaj | collected 2018-10
GATCAGCAACATCAACGTCGGTGCCGACTATGTGAGAAAGCTCTGCATCGAATATGTCGTCGCTCCGGAAAAATACGTCCAAAAATTCAAAGACGCATACCATGCCTATGGCAATGACGATGTTCCGTCTGGACGAACCGTTTCCGCGACGAGCACAGGCGGATTGCGCGAAATCGAAATTCCGAAAAAGCATTTCGTTTCGATTCCGAGCCTGCTGATCGGCACGTTGATTGTCGTCCTCTTACTGTTTGTTCTCGGCGGTCTCGCCAAGCTTTACTTCCGCAAATCCGCCGTCAAGTCCCCCGCCAGCCTCTCCGAATTGGTTCCTGTCAACCGCGGCGCCCTCACCGTCCTTCCCATCCCGGAAGAACAGTAACCGCCCTTTGGGAGGTGCTGATGGCTGATGGCTGATGGCCTACGGATCACATGCTTGAAAGGTCACGCTTCTGCGTACTCGACGCATGAGAATACATTCATATCACCGCGCAAGGCAGTCTTCAACTTCGTAACATCCTCAGCCATATCCTTGAAAAAGACGTACAGAATGCTTATCGGCCGCCATGTCCGTTCTGTCATCTTGAAATTCGTGACATTCTCATAGAAAACCGTCTGGCATTGGCCTTCTACAACCGTTTTCCAGTCTCTCCTGGTCATACGCTCATCATTCCCAAACACCATGTGGCAAGTTTCTTCGACCCTGAAATAGAAGAACATAAGCATATCACGGAACTTGGCATGGAAAGTCGTGACATTCTGCAGCGAGAATTATCCAGACGGCTTCAACATCGGCATTAACATCGGGAAAAGTGCGGGGCAAACAGTATTCCATTGCCACATCCATTTGATTCCGCGATATTTGGGTAATGTCACCAATCCACGTGGCGGTGTTCGTGGTGTTATTCCTGCTATGAAGACCTACTAAATTAACCAGATTTACATATTCAACAAATTATTCAAAATCACAGAAAATAATGATGATTTTCTATGACTTTGGAATTGAAAAATACTGTTGTATCATTATAGTGAATAGATTATGTACTAAATTCAACTTTTTTCAAGGAGGCATTGAGTCTTAACAAATAACAAAAAATAGTGTTTCTTTCTTGACATAACTGTCTGCTTCGGCGGATAGTGTCTGTGCTTTGTGATTTCTCGAAATTAGGACCTTCAGGCAATTCACATAACAGCACACGGCAGGGGCACCCCTTGTGGGCGTCTCCTTTCGTGCTGTTATGTAGGTCGTCCTAAACCTCGAGAAATCACGGAATGAGACGTCCTTTTTTTATTTAAAATCAATATACAAGTTTTCTTAATACAAGAAAATTACTAATAAAATCTATTAATACTATAGCCGAAGGTTCAATCATGAAGCAATATAAAATTATATGGGAAATATTATTCGACTTAATTTACAAATCTAACTAAACTGAAAATTGTAGTGTTTGCCTTTCAATCGCCATTGTCATAATATTATATACTTTTATTTAAATAAGAAATTGTATATAAAATATGTCAATGAATATTTTTATAAATATGAAAGCATTGAATAAAATAAGAGTCGGTTTGGTTGATGCAGACCTTCTCGATAACGGATCACGTCATCCTAATTTGGTTTTACTCAAAATTGCAGGTTTGTTAAATGAAAATAATATTCAATTTGAATTAATTACAAGTAATTATGCAAATACTAAGGTATTTGATTATATATATATGTCAAAGGTTTTTACCTTCACAAAAGAGCCTGCTTTCTATTTAAACGCATCTGAAAAAGAAAAATTGAAATTTCATACTGGGGGAACAGGCTATTATGCCACTGAATTAAATACTGATATTTTTAATCAAAAGCGTCAAAAAGATATGACAAGTTTGTCAAATGACACATTATTAAATAAGCTACGAAATTCATATGGAATTGAAGATAAAAAATATGGTATAATAATGGAACGTCAAATGCCATATTATGATTTATATCTTCCTTACATTATTTCAATTTTAGAGAAATGTGATACTAATGAAGCAAGAAAGAGATGTCGACAAAAATATAAAGATTATTTAGATTATTCAATTGGTTTCTTAACCCGTGGATGCACAAGACATTGCCCTTTTTGTGTAAATCGTTTAGAAAATCATGTTGTAAAATGCTCAGAATTAGAATGGTTTTATGATAGAAATAGGCCATATGTATACTTTTGGGATGATAATTTTTTAGCCTCCCCAAGAGAAATATGGCAACCTATTCTTCAAAAGTTAATTGATGAAAAGGTCACTTTCCAATTTCGTCAGGGATTAGATGAACGCCAATTTGCAGAAAGTCCTCATGGAGAGGAAATGGCAAAACTACTATCAATGGCGAGATATCATGGAGATTATATTTTTGCTTTTGATAATTGGCGAGACCGTGAAGTTATTGAAAGATCTTTACAAATTTGGAAACGATATAAATCTAATCATACAACAAAATTTTACTTGTTTTGTGGTTTTATGCAAAAAAAAGACAAACAAGAAAAATTTTATAAAGATATCTGGGAATTATTTCAAAGAATAAAAATTTTAATGCAGTATGAGTGTCTTGGATATGTTATGCGTCATGAAGATTATCATCAAGCCCCAATTGCAAATATTTATGTTCAAATAGCACGGTGGTGTAATCAACCAGCATTTTTCAAAAAAATGTCTTTTTGGGAATATTGTTATCGCAATCAATCATATTGGGAACAAAAAACACAAAATGAAAAGAATCATAAAGAGATAATATCATTTCAAGATTTTGAGCAAGAAATTAGGGATGGTCGATATAAAGGAAAAATAAAAATGTGTTTGCCACTTAAAACGATAATTAGCATGCTTGATATGTTTCCTAGTCGACGTAATGAGCTTATAGAAATGTTTAATTATAAATATGATATTTTAAAAAATCCTGATTTGTGGGAGAGGAAGTAATGGACTTTACCCAAAGTAAATTATATTTGGAGTTCAGTAAACTTAGTATGAACTCCCAAAAATCTGTCCAATGTGGAAGTTCTTTAAGCCTTCTTGACCAATATCTTCATGTTGAGCGACCTGTTGAGAAGTTATTACGAGACAAGATGAATGAAATAGAACATAATGGAAGTGGTATTATACTACTCATTGGAAGTGCTGGAGATGGGAAATCTCATTTATTGAGTAGAGTTAGAAAAGATTATGATTGGGATGAAAGTTCATTTTATAATGATGCAACTGCAAGTTGTTCTCCTAGTAAAACTGCAGTTCAAACTCTGAAAGAAGTACTGATTGATTTTAGCGATGAATTAATTGATAAAACCAATCGGAAACTTGTATTAGCTATTAATTTAGGTAAACTAAATGCATTTATTGAGGATGAAGAATCACAACAGAAATATTCAAAAATTGTTAAAGCATCATCTGGTATTTTTGATGATGATGACTCTACAAATGAACAAGAGACTGATAAAATTAAAATTGTTCTGTTTGCCAACGAACAAATATTTGAGCTTATAACAGAAAATCAAGAACAATATCCAGTACAATCAACATTTTTAAGTTCAATACTTGACAAGATTATTTCTCCCAGAGAAGACAATCCATTTTTTATTGCTTATCAACAAGACAAACAAAATGAGGAATTTATTAATAGTCCACTTATAATTAACTATGAACTATTGCAATTACCCAATATTCGGGAAACAATTGTAAAAATTATAATTGAGGCAATATTTCGATATAGACTAATTATCACTCCTCGTGAATATTTTGATTTTATTTATTCAATTATGATTTACAAGGATCTTGATAACTATAATGAAAAAGTTGACCAATTTAAGGTTTTATTACCAACACTATTATATAGTAGAAATAATAATATAATATTATCAGCCATTTCAAAAATTGATCCTATTATATATAGTAATAACGAGCATGATAAGATGCTTTCTGTTTTGTTTACCTCATATGATATCCCACAAGATTTATACAATAAAATAAAAAATGCACATATCCCAGAATCTGTCATTGAAATAATTAATAAACATTATCATAATAATGGGAGAGAACTGGAAGTAACAACAAAGTTTATTTTTAGACTTTATCATTTATTGCTATATCATTCAGAATGCAATATTTATAAAGATTTTATTAAATTGTTACCTAAAGTATTACTTAATGACAAAGAGCAACTATTACATCTTTATGAAATTATTGGCAGAGTTATTCCTAGGCATTTTGGATCATTTTATGAAAAGAACAATATTGTTCCTATGAATATTCAAGGGAGCAAATACAAATTATTTAGTTATCTTAATTTAAAACCAAAATTAGTTGAATCACATTTTGACATTAATCATCCTTCCAATTTTCCTTTATATGTTACTCTTCATTGGCAAATTGATACAAAAATTGTATCTTTAAAAGTGGATTATCAATTATATTCATATTTATTTGATTTAGATAGTGGTAGACTAGTAACATTATTTGATAATGAGAAAAATATAGCATTTAATACTTTTGTAAATAACTTGTCTGAATATTCAAATTATGAAGAAATGACTATTGTTAAGTTTAATGGGACAGAAAAGAAATTACAACTTATTTTAGGGGATGTGAGACTATCATGAAAGTTAACAAAGAACCATTTATAGAGCATTATCATGATTTGAATGGAATTAAGTTTGTTGATAATTGGCAAATGGGGATTCACACATTACCTTTCAGTTCCAATATTTCTACTTCAGTTTATGATAAGCAAAGCTCTTTACAAAGTACAGTTGGTCAATTTGTAAGGCAACTACTTGCAGATGGTTCACAACCAATAGTAAATTTTGAACAATCAGTTCTAAAAGCTGTAGAAAATTACCTTAGAATTAAACATAATATGCCTGATGAACAAATCAATCAGTTTTTACAAGTAGTAAAAGATGTATTTGATATCAATGGGAATTTAAATATAGCAGATACTTCGTTTTATAAATATGTTCCAATTATCCCAGATGATTCACAATTGTCAGATAAAGATAAAAGAAAATATGTCGATGGTTTAAAGAAGGTCGCTGATTATCTTGTATCTATGTTTAAAGATGACATAATCAATCTTAATGAGAAAGAAAGTAATAACTTGTTTTTAGAAATTGTCTCAAAGGCAATATCAGGTAAAATATTCGAGAGTAATAATACACAAGTTGCTAAAAAGATTTATACAATACCTCAATACATCAAAGAGACATTTACTAATGATTTAAAATGGCTTCTCATGCAAAATGAACAGATTAAAATTCAATATATGCATTTATTATTACATTTTTATGCTTGTTATGGTGTAACCCAAACATTGTTTTTGTTATCATCAAATAAAGTTAAGCAAGAAGATTTGGAACATCCTGAACCATTATATTTTATACTAACCACAGAAATAGCTTCACAAAATCATGATGCTATTAAGTATGGGTGGCCCAAGAAAATTCAAGAGCCCAAAATTCTTGAAAAATTATATGGAAAAATGCAAGCACTAGATATAATTAATACTATTCTTGGCAAAAACATTGGTTTTTATCCAGATATAATAAACATATTATCTGAAACTCCAATTGAAGAAAATAAAGAAGTGCTTGAAGAAATTTTAAAACAATATATAATTGAAAAGACAGCTCTTCTTCAAGAAAGGAAGAATGAAAAAGACCGTCAAATTAATGATTTTGACTCTTCCTTTTCAAGTTATGAAGAATTTCTTTACAAATTGGAAAAATGTTGTATTGAACTTCAGTCAAAAGATTATAAACGTTTTAAAAAGAAAATTACAGATATTATGCATATTCATTTTCTTTCTTCAAGACGAGGGAATGATGTTCTAGTACTTGACAATGAAATGTTGTCATTTTTGATAATTTTGACAACAAAGGGTAAAAAGGTTAAACTTGAAGAAATGTATAAAAGTTTTAATGCATATGGAATTTATTTTAATCGTGGTACACGATTTGCTATCGAAGAATACTTATTAAAAATGAATTTACTTGATCGAAAAAGTGACTCAGGAGAGGTTCAATATGTTAGAACAATTTTATGAATACATTGTCAAAACTTTAATGATAAGTTATTTTAAAAGAGTTGCAAACAAAAAAGGTGACCGCTATTATATCATAATGGATGATAAAGTTTCAACTGGTATACAACCAATTGAGATGTTCAATAAAGCTTTATCTGAAATCACAGAAGAAATAATCATATCAGGTATCTTTCCAGTAGAACAAAACAGTATCCATGAAGATACCTATAGTACACGTGTCATAAAATTACCACAACCATATGCTTCAATTATTATAGGTAATGACAGGGATGCAACGGAGGATTACCTTGTAACAATGCGTAATAACATTGGTGAACCTGGTTGTAAATATGAAGATTTTGCAGCCTTATTCATACTATCTGAAAAGCCTCATGACAGCTCTAACCCTTTATCATCTATATGTACAACATGTACAGATTTAAAAAGTTCTGGAAAGCCATTGTCTGTTGACTATGTTGTTAAAGACATAAAAGCAAGAGAAAATTTAGCATTTAGCAGAGATCATGAACGTATTTATTTTGATGAGTATCTTAACAATATATGTAACCATATTGAAGATGGTACTAATTCTTTATATGACCTAATGCCAGCACTAAGTGCACTACAAGTTGGTTCAATAAAAGATTTGTTTACTGAATTAGGCTTCTTCCCTGATAATGTTGTAACCGATTTACAAAATCATTTATCTGATAAGGATATAAAAGAGCGAGCTGAACAGAATTATGATATATTTCAAAAAATATCTAATATAATGTCTATTGAGGAAGAAATTGACAAAGTTGAACTATTACAAAAAATTCTTGATGAAAAATTAGCAAAGAGAATAAGTAATTTTGAAAATAATGATTGGCATAAAATAGACTTTCAAGAAATATTAGATAGTATCAGTCGTAAGAATAATTCAGATGATCTTGAATTATTATCTGTATCTCTAAAAGATAATGACCTTTTCTCAACATTATATTGCCAAATTATTGGGAAACGAAAGTATAAAAAAACAGTTTATGCTATTATTTGCAACAGTTCAAAATGCGAAAATATATTATTAGAGTTACAATTTAATAAAAATGTATTACAAAAGTATTTAAATGAAGACAATGAAATAATATCACATGGTAAAAAAGTCTTTGTTTGTGTTCCAATATCATTTACCCAAATTCATAGCATAGGGAAAAATGATAATCATCATGATGTTTTAGCATTATATATTCCTTGTTCAGGAACATTTTTTGAACATGTAAAAGATATTTTCTCAATTACTAAAAAGGGAGAAATTGTAATATTCTCTTCACCAGAACAAAGCAAAATTGAGTTTGGTAATGGGGACGAGAAAGAAAGTATTTTTGCAAATTCAACAATTATTTATAATGATCAAAAATTGTATTATGTTGATCTTGATGAAAATGCTGAAGAAGATTATGAGATACCTTTTAAGTTCAATTTTGATGGTATTATCATTGATTTTATTATAAAGGTTAAGGCAAGCACAAATAGCACTGCTAATCCTATTGATAATCCAGACAAACGAAATCGTTATTGTAGATGGGAAGATGAATTTATAAAAAACAGGGCTACAAGACTACTAATAGAAAAGAATGATTTTCAGGAATGCGAGTCAATCATTCCCCAGAATGATCCTATTGAAGAAGAAATCGTGGTTGCTCTTAACCAAATTTATGATTATTACTCTTCTCAAAAAGCAGGTCCGACTTTGCTTTCTATCGATGATAATACTCGTCCTTTATTTGAGAATTATCTAAGTACTGTTATGCATTGTTTAGAAGACATAAAAGTTGGAGATTCTTTGCCCAAAGAGAAATATTATATTACAAAACTTGGCATTATAGAATATGATGATAAAATTTATTTTTCTTCATTTCATCCATTAATGGTTGCATATCTATTAGAATATGATAATCAGAGAGATTCTACAGAATATGAATACGATGTTTCAGAACTTCTGACTCCATTTTATTTAGCACCATTTATTAGATATAATGATATACCTATGAGGCCATATAGTGAATATGGACTCAAGGATTATAAGAATTGGCTCTGCTATGAAAAGGCTTCAAATCGGCCACAAGATAGGGCACATGATATAACTGCAAGAATGGTTTGTAGTAAAATGCAGGAATTTATTCGACACTTCAATTATCTATTCCAAAATATAAATTGTCCAATAATTATATCAACTATAGGTATTGAAGATGATCGTAATGTAATTAAAGGAATTCTTCAATTCATAATTAAGGAGTATAAGAGAGGTATACAAAAGATTGAAATTCATGAGTATATTTCAAATTTAATGAACGAAACATTCTTTGAAAGATTAAATCGAATATCATCTACAGATCTCATACTTAAGGAATTAGAAGGACTTGGTGAAAAGCTTGAGTCTAAAGGTGAATTTACAAGTCAAGAAATATTATATCAATTATTTTCACGTGTTGTTTTATATAAACATCTTCTAAATGATAAAATAACATATTGTCATATTGCATTCTATCAAATGGATGCAGGAACAAATTTTAAGCGTTATTCAATGAATTACCTTCGTGGAGAATTGGCATTTAACGGTCTAGTCTCTATTCCTTCAACAATTAATCGTGATAACCGCTATTTAATTGGATTTGGAATGCAAGGAGTAGATGAAAATATTAGTATATTGCATAAAATTTCCTCACAAATAAATAATTTATATGCTAATGAAGATAATTCTGGAACTGGAGCATACCAAGCTGATGTCTGTTTAGTCAAAGACCATGAATTTAATAAAGGTAATCTTCTTAATTCTATTTATGAAAATGCTAATTGGGTAACATTTCTCAATCCAGAGGTAGATATTAATTTCTTTTACAAACAAGATCTTTATGTTATTCATTATACTGATCAATATAGCATCAATGCAAAATATGATAGTATTACGGTAACAAAACAAATAAATCAGTATACAAATTTATTAAAGAGAGCATATATTCAATTTGATTTACACCCAGATAAATTTGATTTGTTTAATAAAGTAATGGCTCAATATTTCAATTGCCTTAATGGGAATTGGTTACTAAATTATGTTAACAAAACTGAAGATCAAGTTAATGAAAAGATGAGTTTAGTTGCTGCTAGTATTGTTATGCAACGTTTTATGAGTCGCAATAAGGACGTTATCTGGATTCCAATATCTTTAGAAGAAATATTAAGAGTTACAGGTTCTATTGGTCTTCCTCGCCATTACATTTTCACAAAAGAAGATCTAGGTGCTACAGGTTCGATGACAGATGATTTGTTAATGATAGGATTAGACTATAATGATTCTGATAATGTAAGAATGTATTTATATCCTATTGAGGTTAAATATTCAAAAAACACCTCATATTCAGATAAAGGTTTGTCTCAAGTCTGTCATACATATCAGCAAATTCGTAACCACCTTTTAGGAGAAGATAATTTTACAAAAAAGGTCTTTAGAACATTTTTTGCATCACAGTTCCTTGTAAATGCAGAGAAACTGCATGCAAACAATTTAATGAATGATTCTGATTATATGATAATAGATAAATATCGTTATAGACTTTTAAACTTAAAATATACGATAAATGAAGAATTACCTGTGTCTGAGATTGGGAATGCTGCTTTAGTTTCTTTCTATAGTCAGGCCTCACATAGCATAAGAACATCTACCATTGAAGATGTAAATGTCTGTGAAATACACTTCTCAGCCAAAGAATGTTTCGAAGTAGTTGCTGATCCCTCTTCACCTTCTGTAGATTTTTTAACAGACGCCCCAATTGAATTCAATTGTAATAATAATATTATGTCAGACATATTTACTCAGTCAACTACTGATTTAAAAGAATCAACTACTGATTTAAAAGAATCAACTACTGATTTAAAAGAATCAACTACTGAACAATTCAAAGATGATAAAACAGAACATATAATTACTGATAGTACTACAATAAATAAGGAATCAACTAATAATGATAATGCGATATCAGCAAATGAATGTATTGAATCTATAAACAATATAAATAAACTTACACAAGGAATAAAGATTACTTTAGGTACCACAGCCAATACTCATCGAGAAATAATTTTTGAGCCAAATAACACAAGAATGGTTTCTCATCCCAATATGGGTATAATTGGTACAATGGGAACTGGCAAAACACAATTCGCTCGTTCAATAATTACTCAATTATCCAGATTATCTTCCTTTAATATTGGTTGTAATCCAATAGGCATCTTAATATTTGATTATAAAGGTGATTATAAAGATTCAGAATTTCTTCAAAGATGCAATGGGGAAGCATACAAATCAAATTTTCCTTTTAATCCATTAAAATTGATTGTTACTCCTGATTTAGATGGTGTAAATCTTCCTGCTGTAACAGCTGACAGAATAAGTGATTCTTTCGCTAAAGCATATGGACTAGGACTCAAACAACAAGGAAATATTAAACAAATAATAATTGAAACATATTCTGATTTTGGCATTACACGTGATCCTACTACATGGAGCAAACCAGTTCCTACAATGGAAAATATTATTGATAAATATTTTACTACATTTGATGCAAATGACAAAGCATATTTGTTATTTGACAAACTTCGTGATTATACGATTTTCACATCAAACAATGATTCTTGTGTATCAATATTTGAATGGCTTAATTGTGTTCGTGTTATTGATTTAACACTATATCCTGATGATACCAAGAAGGTTATTGTATCATTGATTCTTGATTTATTCTATGCAGAAATGAAACAACTTGGAAGTAGTATGCAAGAAAATGGCTATCGCCAGTTACGTTCTTTCATCATGGTTGATGAAGCACATCAATTTCTAAAAAAAGATTTCAACGCATTACGTTCAATTATTAGCGAAGGACGAGAGTTTGGTGTAGGTATGATTCTTTCTACCCAAAATCTTAATGACTTTCGATCTACTAATGAGAATTATTCACAATTCATTTTGAGTTGGGTTATACACCATGTCAATTCGATAAGTAAAACAGAAATAATGAATATTTTTGGTGCTACAGATCCTAACATTGAACGTTATATGGATAGAATTAACAATGCTGGTTTATTTGAAAGTGTTTGCAAAATTGGAAATAGTATTAATGCCATGCGAGATCTTCCATATTTTGAATTGATAAAAAAGAAGTAAATATCCTCCC
>JAEEGL011093508.1_pt1 | contig 11238 bp, 11 predicted proteins | sample 9134231 | NCBI WGS metagenome assembly JAEEGL01 (sample SAMN16246548, study PRJNA631951) | gut metagenome | biome: gut microbiome; feature: rumen; material: fiber-attached | host: Bos | place: Iran: Karaj | collected 2018-10
ACGTGTCCTGCCATTATAGAAACTTGCAAGCTTGAGGGCATTCTCATTAGCCTCAGCACCTGAGTTGATAAGGAAGAACTGATAGTCATCATAGCCGCACGCCTTGCCAAGACGGTGTGCAAGTTCCTTCTGCAACGGATTCTGTACTGAGTTAGAATAGAAACCGAGCTTTGCAACCTGCTTGCTTATTGCCTCTACATAGTGTGGGTGAGCATGACCAATAGATATGACGGCATGACCGCCATAGAGGTCGAGATACTCTTGTCCCTTGTCGTCCCAAACCTTGCAACCCTTACCTTTTTCGATTGCAATGTCAAATAATGGATATACGTCAAATAGTTCCATAGTAAAAGCCCCCCATCCCCCAAAGGGGGCGGCCATCCGGTTATGGGGGAGGATGGCATAAAAAGGTTTTCGTCATCCAAGACATATAGTCATTGGATAGAGAAAAATATTTGTACTAAATTTATATCTATCTGCCCAAACACTTCAAATTATCCCCAATCTATACAGAGCATAATCCGAAGGCCGCCCCCTTCGGGGGTCGGGGGGCTTAGAATGCGCTTGCCTTGAGGTTCAGTCCAGCCTTCTCGTCCAAGCCGAACATGATGTTCATGTTCTGTACCGCTTGACCTACTGCACCCTTGAGGAGATTGTCGATGATACTTGTCACGACAACCTTGCGACCGAAGACCTCTGTGTGAACGAGTGCCTTGTTGGTATTCACCACCTGCTTGAGGTCAAGGGCAGAGTCAGAATAATGAGTAAAGGCAGCATCCTTGAAGAAATCCTTGTACAGCTGTGCAATCTCCTCTGCTGACTTTGGCTCGTCAAGTGTGACAACCTCTGTACAGAAGATACCACGGGCAAAGTCACCACGGTAAGGAATGAAATCGACTGTTATGCCGTCACCTTCAAATCCTTCGTTGAGTGTGTCAATAGCTCGTGGAGCTGACGCTGGGCGAAGCTCATTGAGTGTCTGACATATCTCATGAAGATGCTGGTGATTGAACAACTTATACACAGAGAAGTTATTGTTACGCCAAGAGAAGTGAGTCGTTGCTCCTGGCTTCTGACCTGCACCAGTACTACCAGTTATCGCATTAACAGCTATGTCGTGAGTGAGAAGTCCTGCCTTAGCAAGTGGAAGGAGTCCCTCCTGAATACAAGTAGCAAAGCAACCCGGATTGGCAAGATGCTGACACTTGGCTATCTCGTCACGATGAATCTCAGGAAGACCATACACATAGTCATGGTCACCCTTGATACGGAAGTCCTGCGCAAGGTCGATTATCTTCACATTCTGCGGAATCGTGTGTTCCTTGAGGAACGCCTCACTATTGCCATGTCCGAAACAGAAGAACACAACATCAACCTTATCAAAAGGCATCTCACTCGTGAACTCCAGCTCCGTGTCGCCAATGAGTCCCTCATGAACATCATATACCTTATTGCCTGCATTCGACTCAGAGTTAGCAAACGCAATCTCCACCTCTGGATGATTGAGCAAGAGACGTATCAACTCTCCACCTGTGTAGCCTGCAGCACCTAAAATTCCAACGGAAATCATACCTGTGGCCCCCCATCCCCCAACTTAGCGAAGCGGTCTCACTGACCACAGGGAAGTAACGGGGCGTCCTTCGGGACAAGGGAGCATATTTTTTATTTATTAAACAAATTTTTATTAACACATATTTACCAGATATAACCTTCTATATCCGGAGGCCGCCCCCTTCGGGGGCTGGGGGGCTTTTACCTCTCTTCGTCTGGATGTGCGAGGTAGTAAGCACGGAGTGCTGTACTTGTCACCTTGATGAAACCCTTAGCATCCTCTGATGACCAAGCCTTGGCAGTCTCACCATACTCGCCGAGCTTGTTCTTGACAAGGTCGTTAGGTGAATCAACACCTACTGTCTGGAAACAGAGAGGACGGAGTTCGAGTGTTACCTCACCTGTCACGTTACGCTGTGAACTGAGAAGCATTGCCTCGATATCTGCCATGACTGGCTCAAGGTACTGTGACTCGTGGAGGAACATACCGTACCAGTTGGCAACCTGATCCTTCCAGTACTGTTGCCACTTAGAGAGCGTATATTTCTCAAGGAAACGGTGAGCACCGATGATAAGCATTGGAGCTGCAGCCTCAAAACCTACACGTCCCTTGATACCGATGATAGTGTCACCCACGTGGCAGTCACGACCAATGCCGTATGCAGCACCAATCTCCTCTACTGCCTGAATGGCCTTAATCTTATCATCGTACTTCTTGCCGTTGACAGAACAAAGCTCACCCTTCTCGAAACCGAGCTTCAAGATTTCTGGTCCCTGCTTAGTGACGTGCTTGAGATATGCTGTCTCTGGAAGTCCCTGTGTAGAATCGAGAATCTCGCCACCACAGATGGATGTTCCCCAGATTCCTACATTATATGAATACTTGAGCTTAGTGAAGTCAGCTGCAAAGCCGTTGGCATTAAGATAGTCAATCTCCTCCTGACGACTGAGGTTGCCATCACGAGTAAGAGTGATGATTTCAACACCCGGAGCCATAACGAGGAATGTCATGTCGAAACGAATCTGGTCGTTGCCTGCACCTGTTGAACCGTGAGCAATGGCACTTGCACCAATCTCCTTTGCATAGCGAGCGATGGCAAGAGCTTGGAAAATACGCTCTGAACTAACAGAGATAGGATAACAGTTGTTGCGAAGAACATTACCGAACACCATGTACTTGAGTGACTTTGCATAGTACTCCTGAGTAACGTCAAGAGTTACATACTTGGTTGCACCAAGCTTGTAAGCGTTCTCCTCATTAGTCTTGAGCTGCTCTGGTGAGAAACCACCAGTATTAGCACATGCTGCATAGACCTCATAACCCTTCTCCTTAGCAAGATACATCACTGTGTATGAAGTATCAAGACCGCCGCTGAAAGCAACGACAACTTTCTTCTTTTCTGCCATACTTTAATAAATGTTGAATGAAAAATGAAGAATGAAGAATTGCCATTCGGCACATATCCTTCACCATTCAATTATTCATTCAGTATTGTGTTTTATTTTTATTCCTTAATTATCTCTTGAAGAACGCAAACGAAGATTGGAGTCAATCAAATTCTTCATTCTTCACTCTTCATTCTTCATTTTATACGTGTCCCCTCTTCACCATGTCCTTCATCACCTCTTGGAATATCTCCACAGGTGTTGGCTCGCCCTTATGCTTCTCTGGATCGTAGAGCATACCTGTACAGATACAGAACTTACGCTGCTTCATCTCAAGAATTGGATAGTTGACACATCCCTGGCAACCACGCCAGAAGGAATCATCATCAGTCAACTGGTTGAAGCTTACAGGAACATAACCCAATGAAGTGTTCATCTTCATTACGGCATCACCACTTGTGAGAGAGAATATCTTAGCCTGTGGCCAGCGTACACGAGCAAGGGTGAACGTGTGATCCTTGATGCGCTTGGCAATTCCCCTGCCAAGATAATCAGGATGAACGATAAGACCTGAAGTAGTCACATACTGCTTGTTGCCCCAAGTCTCAATGTAACTGAATCCGACGAACTTGTCGCCAAGCTCTGTCTGCTCGTTAGGGTCAAGTGCAAGAACAGCCTTGCCCTCCTTCATCTTAGTAGCAACATACTCGTGAGTTCGTTCGGCAATACCCGTTCCACGCTTCTTTGCTGCTATGCGAATTGTGTCGAGAATCAAGTCCACATACTTCTCGTGACTTGCGTCGGCAACGATAACATTTATTCCGTCTTCGTATGTCATCTTTTATTTTACATTCTGCTTCCTGGATATACAGGAATTATTGTCCTTAAATTAGCTTCTAATATTTCTTTGTTAAATCCTTCTTCCAATGCCATCATGATGGTATCGTCGCCCGCAATCGTTCCGATTACTTCTTCAAAGTTGGCATTATCTATGTCAGACGCAAGACCGCTCGCATAACCTGGACGTGTCTTTATCACAGCAAGGTTACCAGTGTACCTTATCCTCATGAATCCGTTCTGCACAGCAGTACCGACCTCTCTATGCTCCCTCACCCTCTGGTAATAAGGATTATCTGGAAGCATATACACAGGCTTGCCCTTGAGACTGTTGCCTTTCACCACTCTTAACAGTTTGAGGTCTCTCGACAAGGTTGCTTGCGTAAGTGTCAGTCCTCTCCCCGAAAGTACGGCAAGCAGTTCGTCCTGACTACCTATCTCCTGCTCCTGAATTATTGCCTTTATTATGTCAAGTCTCGATTGTCTTGCAGTCATAGTTGCATATTTATTCAAATTCCGAGTGCAAAGTTACGAATATTCACAATACAACGTGCATATCTTTGCATAAAATTATGCATATACATACAAATTTGCGTACATCATGCATAAATAATACATAATTATATGTTATAAAACACAAAGGCTGCAATGAGAACACACCCACTACAGCCTTTATTCCAATATCTAAATTCAAATTCTTTTAATTCAAACGGAAAGTAAAAGGTAAAACGTATTTTGTATCTACCGTTTTACCATCCTTTTCTCCAGGAATCCACTTTGGCATTTTCTTTACCAACTTGACAGCCTCAGCATCCAACAAAGGATGAACACTACGATCAACATTTATGTCCGACACGGTTCCGTCTGCTTTTATAACAAAGGAAACAAGAACCCTACCATGAATATTCTTTCTCTGCGCTCTTGATGGATACACCAAATTATTTTGTATATATTCCATGAGTCCCTCATCACCACCTTTAGAAAAAACGGGCTGTTTGTCAACGTAAACAACAGCAGAGTCATTTTGCTCTGGCACCAGAGGAATCACATTTGAAGCTTTCATCTCAAAGCCAAGAGACAATACAAAACAGAAAGCGAATGCAATTGATTTGTTCATTTTTCTTTTTAGTTGTTAAGTTCTACATTATTTACGGCCGCAAAGTTAGAACATTTCGTTCATAAAAACAAGAACAAAGATTATGAGTTTTAAGTTCTTGCCATAGGCGACATCTTATTTTTTAAGTATTGTCCTTCCACGTAACTCACGGGAGCGTAGAACTTTCACACTTTGCTTACGGAATTATACGGAGTCATCAGAGAAATTGAATCTTAATATTCTCCATAATCTTTAGGGTAGAAATCCTTAAAATCTTAACAGTTAAGAAATTGGTTATAATCAAATTTAGTTGACAGTTCTAACTTGTGATTCTGCAATATTTTGTTTGGATATTTTTAACCACAAACCTTTAGGATTTCAAACCACGAATTCTTATAGAAGTTTATTTATTATTAATGCATCATGATGTATTTCACTATCTGTCCCCTGACATGGAGGCGTATGATTCATTGTCAAGTGTGGATAATTCATCATCATTGGCTTCGGCTTCGTGAATACGTTCGCTGTGACCAGAGAGAGCCTCAAAGGCAGAGAACTGGGCAGCACGCATCATCATGGACATGCGTGGATGGCGTGTCGAAACATGATGCGGCAAGTTGATGATGTCGCTATAATCGTCTTCTTCTTTCATGCTTTATGTCCTCCTATCTGTGAATTACGTTCCTTGGCTGTGGCACCCTCGGCAAAGCTGACACCATTAAGTATGGCGTTCTTGCCAAAGCGTTTCTTGATGGCGATCTGTGCCTCCTGAATACGTCGCTCCTTTGCCAACTGTTTTTTCTCTTCTTCCTTAGCTTTTAGTTCTTCCTTATAGTCGATGAAAAGGTCGAGTTGCACAGGTTCATTCTTTTTGCTCAGCTGCGACTCATCAATGACATGATTGACAGAAATGTTAAGTCGTCGTATGAGCAAGTCTGGATTGACAATCTTGTCGTAGAGTGCCATCGTTGCATCGATTATCCGTCGTGATGATGACGTATGGCATCCAAGGTTTGCTGTTCCATTGGCATGTGTCGGCACTTGTCTGCCGTAATGGTCATACCTTAGCTTACCATGGTATTTAGCCATTATCTCCGGATTTGTCAAGCTCTCCACATCGTAGCCGACAGTAAGGATGAGTTGGTCGGTCACCTTCTGCTTATCCACAAGTTTGAGAGCCATGCCGTCCGCCATTTCCTGCACCACAACACGTGCCTTCTCCCAGTTGTAAGGACACGTGAGAACCTGTCCACTGCTGTACGAATTGGTTGTTGGCTTATATGCCTTTATGTATTCAATCGTGCAAGGCTCCCATCCCCACGCATGATCAATGAGTAGTTCTGCATTCACTCCAAACATCTTATAGAGTATTGCCTCGTTTTTCACAGACATCCTTGCAAGTTTGCCCATAGTATCAATGCCAATCGATGCAAGACGTGATGCCGTTCCAGAACCGACACGCCAGAAACTTGTGAGCGGATAATGATTCCACAACGTCTTGCGGTAGGTCATCTCATCAAGCTCAGCTATGCGCACGCCATCCTTGTCAGCAGGGATGTGCTTGGCTACAATATCCATCGCAACCTTACAGAGATACAGGTTAGTACCTATTCCAGCCGTGGCGGTGATACCTGTAGTCTTCAGCACGTCACGTATCATGGTCATGGCAAGTTCGTGTGCAGTCATCTTGTACGACTTCAAATACGCTGTGGCATCTATGAATACCTCATCAACACTATACACGTGCATATCCTCAGGAGCAATATATTTAAGGTAAACCTTATGAATGGCTGCACTCATGTCCAGATAATGCGACATTCGTGGAGTAGCAACGATGTAATCGAGTTTCAGATTAGGATTATCCTTGAGCTCCTTGTCGTTGTATGATGCCCCTTGGAACTTACCTCCACAAGCAAGGTAACGCTGGATATTGACCTGTTGTACACGTTGCACAACCTCAAACAGACGTGCTCTTCCGCTTATGCCATGAGCCTTAAGCGAAGGAGTCACGGCAAGACATATTGTCTTGTCCGTACGACTCTTATCAGCCACAACGAGGTTGGTAGAAAGCGGGTCAAGTCCCCTTTCCACACATTCCACCGAAGCATAGAATGACTTCAGGTCTATGGCTATGTATTGACGTTCTGTTTGTTGTGGCATCTTAATCCCTTTACGTTACGTTTGACGGTGCAAATATAGCGTTTTATCTATATTATCTCATGAATTATTGCACAATAATCCATGTTTTTGTCTGTCATGGTAATAATATTCTTGTTATGGATTAAGGCAGATATTTTCTGAGGTGAAAATTGTCAGAGAACTTAGCATTACCTTATGGTGTTCTGGATTCAAGTGTGTTCTTGTTCCATTCATGTACGGCTTGATAATCTACATTATTTCTCTTATCATCCGTATCGTTCAGAAGCCACGAATATAGGTTGATGATTAGTACCTCGTTCGTACCACTAATTCGATCCTCGATCGATATGTACATTCAATCCTCGATTGAACATGTACATCAATCGAGGATTGAATTGTATATGGTAAAAATTGGTGCACGCTCTGTCAATAAAAAACTGACGCTACGTCAAAATTAAGTTGACGGAGCGTCAGTAGTTTTTTATTGATTGTGGAAATATGTGTTACCTATTCTTGATAAGCACAATCATCTTGAGAGCAAAATCGAAGAAGACCATCTTTGGATTGGTGTTCTGCATGATGTCGCGCTGTGCGAGTGAGAGTTCATCAATGATGCCGAAGACATTGTTCTCGTTGATGAATGGTGCGAATTTGACTGCAAAGTCGGCTTCGGTCTCATTCATGTAGTTGAGTTCATCGTGACGCTGGAAGTTGTAGATGAAGTTCTCACGTATCATCTTCTGGCAGTATTCGAGGAATGCTTTCTGTCGTTCACGTCCGAGGCCTGCAACTTTATCACTCCACTGCTTCATCTCCTTCACCTTGCGGACGTAGGACATACGCATGAGGAGAACGAAGAGGTCGAAGAAGAGCTGGTTCTCTGAGTTGTCTGTGATGGAACGTATGGCTGCTGCCATGTTTCCCGCACATGAGCGTGCAATACGATGTGCCTCGGCAGGGAGTATGGAACGACGGTTTACGAGTGCGTCTTCCACTTCTTCTACGGTGAGACGACTGAGTTCAATAGTCTGACAACGTGAACGTATGGTCTGGAGTACCTTGTCCTGCTGTTCGCTCACGAGGATGAAGACTGTCTGTGCCGGTGGCTCTTCAAGTAGTTTGAGGAGCTTGTTAGCACATGCTTCGTGCATCTTCTCCGGCAACCACATGATAAGTATCTTGTAGCCTCCCTGACTTGACTTGAGACTGAGCTTCTTGAATATGGCATCACTCTCATCTACGTAGATGACGAGTTGCTGGTTCTCAGCTCCTGATGCGTCCATCCATTCCTGCATACCGAAGTATGGGGAACGCAGGATGAGTTCGCGCCATTCCTTGATGAAATCATCACAAAACGTAGGTTTTGAATTCTTCTTGTATATAGGAAAGGCGAAGTGGAGGTCAGGATGTTGCAGTTTCTCTGCCATGACATTATTGCCAAGCAGCATCTGTGCATAAGCCACGGCAAGTGGCATGGCACCGCATCCTTCGGGACCACTGAACATGAGTGCGTGTGGCACCTTGCCCTGTTCCATCTCTGTGCGAAGCCTTTGCTTGGCTTCTTCCTGTCCTATGATATCATCGAAAGTCATGAGTCTGAAGCCCCCTAACCCCCAAAGGGGGCAGCCGTCCGGGGCAAGGTGGCTGTATGGTTATTCTTGCATTAAATGCAAGAGTTAAAAGTCAAAGTTAAAAAGTGGAGTTGAAAAGTCAAGAAATTTGCCTGTCCGCCTATATCCTTTGGTAACTACTCCCCTCCATGTAGGGAGGGGATGGGGGGGCTGTGTAGGTCGGAGTGGGGCCAACCTTAATATATCTGCTCCGCAATCTGGCGGATGCTGTCAACGGCAGAAACGGTGTAGAAGTGGAGGCTTGGTACTCCGTGCTGTATGAGTTCCTTGCATTGTGCCACTCCCCATTCTATTCCGACCTGTTTTACTTCCTCGTCGGTCTTGCAAGCCCCAACTGCTTTGGTGAGGGCATCTGGAAGGTCGAGGTGGAAAGTCTTTGGCAAGACATTGAATTGTGAGAGCTTTGCCATAGGCTTGATGCCCGGGATGATAGGAATGGTTATGCCTGCCTTGCGTGCCTTCTCGACGAATGAGAAATACTTCTCGTTGTCGTAGAATATCTGTGTCACAGCATAGTCAGCTCCCAAGTCCTGCTTCTGCTTGAGCACCTGAATATCGAAGTCGAGGTTTGGTGCTTCTTCATGCTTCTCTGGATAGCAAGCCACTCCATAGGAGAATGGTGTGGATGGCGACTTGATTGGTGAGCCATCTACGAAGAAGCCCTGGTTGAACTTGTTAATCTGCTCGCACAGTTCTGTTGCGTGTGAGTAGCCGTCCTTGACTGGAATGAACTTTGGGTCTTCCTTTGCCTTGTCGCCACGGAGCACAAGGAGATCCTGTATTCCGAGGAACTGGAGGTCAAGAAGATTGTATTCGAGTTCTTCCTTTGTCATGCCGCTCACCACGATATGTGGTACGACCTTGATGTCGTACTTCTGCATGATGGCGCTTGCCACAGCTACGGTTCCCGGGCGGCGGCGTACGCTGTTGCGTGTGAACGAGCCATCTGGCTGTTCTGTATATACGTACTCACTTCGGTGAGTTGTGATGTTTATGTATTTTGGTTCAAACTCCTTGAGTGTGTCGATAGTCTTGAACAGGCTCTGTGTGCCTGTTCCCTTGAGTGGTGGAAGCACCTCAAAGGAGAATGCTGTCTTCTGTGTCGAGTTTATTATTTCTGATATTGCCATATATTTGAGTTCGTGAGTTCGTAAGTTTTTAAGTTTTTTAGTTCTTGGGTGCGTGAGCTCGTAAGTTTTTAGGCACTCAAGTTCCTACTCATATAAGTAAACTCACGAACCGCTTTAACCGCTCTGCAAATATACGCAAAATTCTTCCTTATCTCAACCTGTTCAGTAAAAAATGCTGTCTGACACATGCAAAAAAGAATATTACACCAAAGGCGTTGACTATCCATGCTGCCCAGAAGGCTGCGTTGTAGTTGATGTGCTCCACGAGGAATCCGCCTGCTATGATGCCGAGTCCGATGCCCGTATCCCACATGGTGAGCTGGGTAGAATTGGCAGTACCACGCTTATTGTTAGGGGCGTAGTTGATGAACATCGTCTGGAAGGCTGGCCACATGTGACCGTTGCCAAGTCCGATGATGAGTGCAGAACCGTAATAACCTATGTTGTTGTGAACGGCAGCAAAGAGTAGATAACCAAACACAGAAAGGAGCATTCCACCACTTGCATTCTCAAGCGCCTTACCTTTGCGGAGACTTCTTGCACCGATAAGGCGTGAAGTCATAAGTCCAACGCTGAGTACGGCAAAGTAAAGTCCTGTTCCTGTGGTAATACCGAGTTCCTCCTTACCATAAACGGCAAGATAGGTAGAAATGACTCCGTATGAGAAAGCGAGTGCCGCCATTGATACTCCGAGTCGCCAACCCTTGACAAGAAAGAAGCGGTCGAGCGAAATAGGTTCCTTATTAGGCACAATCTCTTTGTCACGAAATTTGACTGTGCTGTTAATCAACAATCCGAGGAAACTGCAACCGAGTGCAAGACAGAAGATGACGTTATAGTCGTGCACATATTCATATATTATGATACCTATTGTAGGCGCGATTGATGTTGCAAGGTTGTTGGAGAGTCCGTAGTAACCTATGCCTTCGGAGCGTCTCGTAGGGTGAAGCACATCGATAGCCACGGTACTGTTTGCCACGGTCACGCTTCCCATTGGTGCTCCGTGGATGGTACGTATGATAGCGAAGAGAGTGAGCGAACTTGCCACGATATAGCCAGCAAAGATGGCGAAAAAGCAAAAATAGCTCGTGAGGAGTACCACCCTTCGTGGGAAACTATCCACAAGATAGCCACTAAAGGGACGTGAGGCAAGCGCCATGAGCGTGTAGCCAGAGAGCACGATACCTATCGTGTCCTTGTCTGCCCCGAATGTCTCACCAAGATAGAGCGGGAGGAGAGGCGTGACCACCATGAACGAGAAGAATATCATGAAGTTTGCGAGCCACACCTTTATATAATTGCCATTCCACAGTTTTTCCATCTCTTACTACTTGTGATAATGAATACTCGAATAAACGGATTACCCAAATAAAACAAAAAAATCCTACACATGAATGTAGGATTTTAGTGTGGTACCACCAGGAATCGAACCGGGGACACAAGGATTTTCAGTCCTTTGCTCTACCAA
>JAEEGL011628408.1_pt1 | contig 11238 bp, 8 predicted proteins | sample 9134231 | NCBI WGS metagenome assembly JAEEGL01 (sample SAMN16246548, study PRJNA631951) | gut metagenome | biome: gut microbiome; feature: rumen; material: fiber-attached | host: Bos | place: Iran: Karaj | collected 2018-10
AGAAATAATCTCGTTTTAGACTTGACGGCAGCGGTTTTATATGCAAGATTTTAAATATATGCAGGGACAGATTCTTAACGGAAGCAAAAATGTTTTTGAAGTTGAATGTGATGACGGTTTAATCAGAAGCTGTGCAATCAAAGGTAAAATCCTTAAAGCAAGTGAAGGCTATTATAATCCTCTTGCACCGGGTGACATTGTTGAACTGGATGATGAAACACTTGAAGAAGAAAAAGGCCTTATCGTAAACCTTATTCCGCGCAAAAATGAATTTGTAAGATGGAACATAAAAAAACGTGAACCTCAGCTTCTTGCTTCAAACCTCGACTATCTTCTCATAGTTACTACTCCGGAAGAACCTCCGTTCAGGCCTCGCTTTATAGACAGGGCTCTTGCTCAGGCTGAATATCAGGGAATTACGCCGGTTATAGTCTGCAACAAATATGATTTAAAAGAAGGTTCAAGTGATTATTTTCAGGAGCGGCTTCAAATCTGGGAAGACATAGGCTACAAGGTTATACGCTCTTCTGCAAGAAGCGGCGAAGGCATGGAAGAACTTGCACATCTTATTGAAAACCACCTGAGCGCATTTGTAGGACAGAGCGGAGTGGGAAAAAGTTCCATGATAAACGTTCTTGACAACAACGTAGTCTTAAAAACAGGAAGCCTTTCTCAAAAATATGGCCGCGGAACTCACACTACAACAAAAGGTTCCCTTATACATCTTCAGATTGATGAAGCGCTTATGGGCGGAATGAAAGGCTGTACGGCAGACATAATCGACACTCCGGGCGTAAGACGCTTTCTTCTCCATGACATAACGGCAGAAAATCTTCATCTTTATTTCAGGGAATTTAAACCTTACCTTGGAAAATGCGGATTCGGAATGAGCTGTTCTCACATTCATGAAGCAAACTGCGCCGTCAAAGAAGCCATTGAAAACGGAAGCATAAGCCGCGAGCGCTACGACTCATGGCTTCGCATCTGCGACGAACTCAAGACCGGCAAGTTTGAAGACTAAAAAGCGGCAGGCGGACGCTACCTGAAAAATCCGCAAAAAATGAAGAAAATGTGCGCTTAAAATACCCTATATATGCATAAAGATTTTGCTATGAATTCGGCCGGTTCTGCGTTATAATTCATCTTATGGACGATGAACTTGTAGAACTCATAGAAAAAAATGAACAGACACGCACTAAAGAGTCAGAGGATACAAACCCTTCCGTAAACTATCTTATATTCAGAGTAGGCTTAAACTCTTTTGCCATACAGTCAGAACTGGTTCGCGAAATTTCCAGAAACAACAAAATTTTCCCCATTCCGTTTACTCCGGATTATATAAAAGGTGTAATGAATTTTTACGGAAAACCGTATGCCGTAGTTGATTTTTCACTTTTTCAGAATTATGCAGCACTGGACTCAAAACTCTTTCTTGTTCTTAAAGATGAAAATGACATTGCATTCCAGATATCCGACATTCAGGAATTTCACAGCACGTCAGTTTCAATGCTTCAGAAAATTTCAGGAAGTTCAGAAAACAGTTTTTTTACAAACGCTTTGATTTATGATGACGGTACAAAGCCATGCTCCATACCGATTATGAACATCAGCGGAATTCTCTCAAAAATCAGGATTGATTTTGAAAACGCCTGATTGGTTCGTCTGCCTGGATTACAGCAGCATAGAATTACTGATTCCTCAAAAATACGTAACCGACTATGTTTCAAAAAACCTAAGCACTGCAGATTTAAGAATCTGCAGCATAGACAAAGCCGTTCAGAAAATTATTACTGAAACAGACATCTCTGAAAACCCCGAGTCAAAAGTTCTTATTCATACAGAAGACTTTTATCTTGCTCTGACACATGCCCATGTTGACATAAAGCAGATTCCACTCTCTGATTTTTCGGTATTCAAGGGTTTCTTAAAAGAACAGTTTTTAAAAAAAGGCATACTTGCTTTCAGGTTTACTGAAAAAAAACTTCAGCTCATAATTAATACAGATTATTTTTTACCCGGGGGCATAAGGTTTTGATACGGATTCTCATAGCAGATGATTCAGCAATCGTACGCTCCATGCTCGGAGAAATACTTAATTCAGACGAAAGGTTTGAAACAGCGGGTTTTGCAGAAAACGGAGAACAGGCTGTAGAACTCAATAAATCGCTTTCTCCTGACTTAATCGTCATGGACGTAAACATGCCGGTTAAAAACGGAATTGATGCAACTAAAGAAATTCTTTCCTGCTCAAATCCTGCCGTCGTTATTTTTACAACAGAAGACACCGTTGAAACCGCCTTTAGACTCGGACTTACAGCCGGAGCTCTTGATATAATAAAAAAGCCTAACTTTGCCGTAATGACGCAAAGCATGCTCAAAGATTTTGCAGACAAACTTTTTTTTATAGGCGAAAAAAGAAAAAGGGATCTCAGGTTAAAGTCAAAGCTTAAACTTAACGAAAAGCAGCTTCCTCTGTTTCCTCCTGTACAGGACAAAAGAGATGACGGCGGAATAAAAAAATACAGGCTTGTTGTAATAGGTTCGTCAACAGGAGGACCTGCAGCACTTCAAAAAGTTTTGAGCGGACTAAAAAAAGATTTTCCTCTTCCCGTACTCATAACGCAGCACATAGATCCTGTTTTTGATTCACACTTTGCTTCGTGGCTTGATGAATCATGCGAACTCAAAGTTGAAATAGCCCAGACTAACACGGTTCCGTTACCGGGACATGTATATATTTCACCTGCTGATTTTCACCTTACCTTGGTAAGACATCAGACGGATTATACAAAGTGCAGGCTTTTTTTAAGCAAAGAGCCGCCGGTTCATTTTCTCAGACCTGCAGTTGATAAACTCTTTGAAAGTGCAGCAAGAGTTTTTGGAGGCAATGTAATTGCAGTTATTCTTACAGGCATGGGACATGACGGAACACAGGGCTGTATGGAACTTTACTCAAAGGGCGCCCTTACAATTGCACAGAGCGAAGAAACGTGCGTCATGTACGGAATGCCAAAGTCAGCAGTTGTCGCAGGCTGTATAACACAGGTTGTTCCGCTTGACCAGATAGCACACTATTTAAGGAATGTAAGCGGGCTTTAAATGAATGATGAAAACATATTAAACGACCTGTTTGAAAAAATAAAAAGCTTCTCCGGTCTGACTATAGAAGACGCCCACAGAATTTATCTTAAGAATTATATAAAACGCCGCTCTGAAGACTCAGGAATGAGCCTTACAGATTTTGAGAGTTTTATTCTTACAGATCCCGAACAGTTCTCCCAGATTATAAATACAGCTGCAATAAATGAAACTTATTTTTTTCGAGAAGAAATCCAGTTTGATTTTTTAAGGGATTATTTTTTTAACCTAAAAAAAACAGAACCGCTTCAGATCTGGAGTGCTTCATGTTCTTCCGGACAGGAACCGCTTTCTGTATATGCACTCTGCAAAGCCTGCAGCATAAAAGCAGACATTCATGCTTCAGACATAGATTCAGGAATGCTTGAAAAATTCAGGAGCGGAGTTTTTTCAAAAACCAGTCTCCGTACAGACGGAAAAAAATACCACAGGCTTATTTCTTTTATCTCAGACTCTGACGGAGAATTCCTTCACATACACAAAGATGTTTTAAATGACATAAATATTTTTTATAACAACCTTATGGAACAGAACAATTCGTTTTTTATTCCTCAAAGCCTTGATATAATTTTTATAAGAAATACTTTTATTTATTTTGATACTGACACCCGAAAAAATCTTCTTGAATACATGTCAGGCCTTCTCAAAGAAAACGGACTTCTTTTTGTAAGCGTAAACGAAATTGCATCCATAGAGGTAACTCCGCAAATGAATCTTCGTAAGGAACACACGGGAGACATTTATTACCTTAAAAAAGTTTCATTTTCATGCACAGAAAGCCTTGCTTCCGCGCCTGAACCTAAAATAAAAGCTGCCGGCGCGCCTGAACAAAAGCCCGAACCAGAGTCTGAGCCTGAGGCCGGCGTTACGGATTTTTCTGCGCACAAGGCTGCCGTCGCGCCTACCCCAGAGCTTATGTCAAAACCTAAACACAGGCATGACTCTTCAGAAACCGTAAAAGACTTTGCAAAAAGTTTTTTTCAAGCTATAGACAGTCATAATTATTCAGCTGCAGAACTGATTCTTGAAAATCTTTCCCCGGACATTTTAGGTACGGAATATGAGTTTTACTTCAGGGGGCTTTTATTTTCACTTAACGAAAATCATGAAGAAGCCAAAAATCAGTTTATTAAATCAACAATTATCAATCCTGACTTCTGGCCTGGATTTTTTCAACTTGCCCTTTCATACGGAAAATGCGGCAATTCCGTCAAAAAAAGGAATACATTTGAACAGTGTTATAAAATAATCAAAAAAAGTGAAGAAAAAGAAAATTCGTGCTATAATTTTATAGTTGAATCCTTTAGCCCGAGTTATTTTTTAAATTTGTGCCTAAAGTATATGGAAACTGACGAGTGAATGTTGAGTGGAGAAAATGAATGTCATTTTCAAAAGAAAATTTTATTGATGACTATATTTCTGAAACAAATGAGCATCTTGATAATATAACAAAAAGCATTCTCCTTCTCAAAGAAAGTCCACATGATGCTAAGGTAATCTCGGAAATTCTCCGCCAGCTGCATACAATAAAAGGCATTTCAAGAATGCTGGATTTTCTGACTGTAGAAAGTCTGAGCCATGGTCTTGAAGATGTTTTCAAGGCAATTCTTGAAGATCATTTTGATTTCTCAGAAAACATCCTCAAGCTCACATTAAATACAATCGATCAGATAAAAAGAATTCTTTCACGCATAAAAACTGAACATGATGACAAAACGGACATTACTCTTTTTCTTGATACAATCGAAAAAGCATCGCTCGGACTCTTTTTTAATCCGGACATTCTAGAAGCTGACAGTCAGGACTCTTTTAACCTTATTGATGATTCTGATGGCAACGGCAACGCAATTGAAAACATTACATCAATCAGAATTAACCTGAACCGCATAAATGAAATAATCCGCTCGTTTGACAATCTCATAATAAGACAGTTCAGATTTAAACATGAACTTGAAAAGTTTGAAAAAAAACTTAAAAAGACTGACGGAAAAATTCACGAACTTCCGCGACAACTTAAGGAAGATTTAAGTCTTACAGAAAATGCAGTTTTTGACATTCAGCATCTGATTTTAAATATGCGCATGCTTCCTCTGAATATCGTGCTGAATCCACTCCGCCGCGAAATAGAAAAAGATGCAATAAGCCTTAACAAGAACATTCATTTTGATATTCCAGAAACAGATCTTATGCTCGACAAGACAATTCTTGAGCAGTTAAAAGAAATACTTATGCACCTTGTAAGAAATTCCATCGACCATGGAATTGAATCTCCCGAAGAGCGAATCAAACTCGGGAAAAAAGAAGACGGGCTTATTTCGATTTCAACAGCACAGACATCGAATCATCTTGTCATAACGGTAAGCGATGACGGACGCGGCATACAGTACGACAAAATCCGCGCAAAGGCATCTGAAGTATTTCCAGAAGCAAAGGATCGCATTTCCGTGATGGACGAAAAGGAACTTCAGCAGTATCTGTTTGAGCCGGGATTCAGCACAAGTGAAACTCCCACTTCGCTTTCTGGACGCGGACTCGGACTTGATATAGTCCGCGCAACCATGAAAAAAATAAAGGGTAAAATTCAAATTCAAACTGCAAAGGAGCAAGGAACAACTTTCAAACTTACAATGCCGCTTTCACTTGCAACGCAGCAGGGACTTTTTGTTACAACGGGAAACATGCGCTTTATGATTCCGTCACATTACATTCATGAAATAATTGACGGCGACAAACAGAATATTCTTTCAATGCAGGGACAGAATTTTCTCTGCATAAACAACCAGTTCATTCCAATACATTATCTTTCTACGGTCTTTGGTGGCCAACGCAGTGATTCAGAAAATGCAATCATAGTTCTTGAATATCTTGAAACGCAGATTGCAGTCATTGTTAAAACAATAGAAGAATACGAAAACGTTGTAGTCACTTCGCTTCCGTCAATTATGAAAGACATGAATTCGCTTCAGGGGGTTGTTTATGATGATAACTACTCGATAATTCCAATCCTCAACATTCCGGACATAATGCAGAGGCTCCGCGGACTTTTGGGCTACGACCTTAAAAAATATAAAATCAAAAACGAAAAAAAAGTTTACACGATTCTTATTGTTGATGACTCGCTTATGACTCAGCAGATTGAACAGTCAATTTTTGAAAGCGACGGTTATGTAGTAAAGACTGCATCAGACGGAATTGAAGCTCTTGATCAGCTTAAGTCTTTTCGCATCGATGCAATCGTAACTGACATCAACATGCCAAGAATGGACGGAGCAACTCTTTTAAGCAACATACGCCGCATGGAAGAATACAACTCTATTCCGGTTATAGTTGTATCCGGCGCCTACGATCCTGAAGAAAAGAGCCGCTTTATTGAAGCAGGTGCACAGGCATTTATTGTAAAATCGCAGTTTCAGCGCGGAAATCTTCTGCAGGCTGTAAAGGAGCTTTTAGGTGACTAACAGAAAAATTCTTATTGCAGTTGATTCTCCAACTATGAGCGCAGTCATAAAGAATTATCTTCTCGAAGGAAATTACGAAGTCATTGAAGCAACTGACGGCATCAGTGCACTTGAAAAAGTTATTGATGAACAACCGGACTGCATAATAGCGTATGTAGATCTTCCCGTAATTCACGGATATGCACTTTCAAGGATTATAAAGAATACGGCTTCACTTTGTTCAACAGGAATAATACTCTGTTCTACAGAAGACACAAGCGTACATCACTTTTGGGGAACAGCATCAAAGGCAGACGGATTTTACATTCCTGCTCCTGAAAACGTTCATACACTTTACACTCTTATTTCAAAAGCTATTGAAGAATCTGAAAAACAAAAACTACCGGATGCTGTACGCGTCAGCAAAAAAAACATATACGAAATCATAACAAACGCTTACGACAAAGAGTTATTTGAACTCTACATAATCAAGAATGCATATCAGACGAGTAACTATGTTTTTGATCTTGATAATATCCTTGAACTCATGGCAAGAACACTCGCCGGAATCAGCAATTACGATTCACTTGCAATAATAATAAATGCCGGAAGTTTTATAGAATACTATGACCATACAGACATACTTTCTCACATTGATTTTAACGACTTTAAAAAAGTGTGCCACAGTGATTTTGAAAAACGCAACAGTGCAAAAAAAATAAACTGGAAAAAATCAAAGTACACTGAAAACATTATAGAAACTTTTTCTGAACACACGGAAAAACTTAAGTCTTATGAAGTTTTTCCTCTTGAGCAGGACAAGGGAATTCCGCTTACGGTTCATATTGCAAGCATTCATCCAAATGCATTCAATGCGCGCACAATTCAGCGGCTGGAATATTTTACAAGTGTCTATTCAATTCTTATCGATAAGGCAATCATGTTCCAGCACGCACTTTCTGCAGAAAAAAAGATGAAGCAGGCGTTCAGCCGTTTTATTCCGCCTAAAGTTATTGAAGACATAATCTCCGACAATTCATCACAGGCAATTTCTATCGGAGAAAAAAGAAACGTTGCCATTCTTATTGCAGACATCCGTAACTTTACCAAACTGAGTGAAAAAAATTCTCCTGAACGTGTTGTTGAATTCTTAAACTCATATTTTTCAAAAATGGGCGCAATAATTAAGCGTCACGGTGGAACAATCGACAAGTTTATGGGTGATGCGATCATGGCGCTATTCGGAGCTCCTGAAAGCTATAAATACAACGGCTTTAAAGCTGCAAATGCCGCACTCGAAATGATGAAAGAAATAAAAAACCTTGATACATCAATTCTTGATTTTCCTGAAGACGAACGTTTTACAGTCGGAATCGGAATACACTACGGAAAGCCGATTGTCGGCGCCATCGGTTCAGAAGAAAAAAAAGAATACACGGTTATCGGCGATGATGTAAACCTCGCTTCGCGTATAGAAAGCCTTACAAAAATTTACGGTTCCGGAATCATCATTACTAATGAAGTAAAAAAAGATATTGATGCAGCAATGAAAGATACGCAGGAAAACAATTCAGAAAACATAATTCCGCATCTTATAAGGCATCTTGATAATGTCCGTGTAAAAGGAAAATCAAATGCAACACACATATATGAACTTAGCAGTAACACAAATAAATACACGGAAGACTTTCTTTTAAATTATGAAAAAGCCCTGCATCAGTATTTTCAGAAGAACTTTCATACTGCAAAAGAATACTTCCAAAAAGCACAGGATATAAATCCAAAAGACAGAGCATGTTTTGTAATGCTTGAAAGATGTAAAAAATATCAGACTGATATTCCTTACGACTGGGACGGAGTTTATACTCTTTCGGAAAAATAAAGGTATGCCATGAAAAAGAAATATCGTTTAAGTTTTGAAAAACACATGCTCTCTTCTGAACGCACACCTTCGTTACTTGTAGGACTTGCAAGCTGTGCATATATTTTTGTTTCTTCCGGAATTATAAAAAATGAACTTACAGGATATCAGACACTCGGCTTTGTTCTCTTTGCAATTACAGTCAGTGCCTTTTCTGCACTCATACTCGGACCGGCTGCAAACCATCTTATTACGCTTTCAGTTTCAAAACGCATGGCGCATGAAAATGCAAAACCCGGTTCTCCGGAAGAACGTACAAAACTGATTCAGGACACAATGCAGCTTCCTACAAGAATGAGCCTGCAGCTTTCAGGAGCAATCGGCTTTGCCATGATTTCATGCGTACTATTTCTTTCGATTGCATGTAAAATAAGAGCTGGTTCCATTGTGTATATTTCGATCGGATGTTTTTTCTGCATATACAACACGGCACTTCTTGCTGAAAACATTGCAGAAGACGTATGCTCAGGTTACGTTTCAAAACTTGCCGTCCGTTCTCTGGATGTTCAGTTTATCAGAAAAAAGAAATTCTTCGGAATGGACCTTCATAAAAAAATCCGATACTGGACAATAATTCCTGCAATACTTTCCGTTACGATGGTTTTCTCCTACTTTTATTTTGCACAGGGAACAACTGCCGGCTTATGCGGAATTCTCCTAATAAACACTTTTGTTCTCATTTCAAATTCATGCTTTCTTTACAAAAGAACCATCGCTGCCTTTTCAAAAATAAATGCAAACTTAAATTCATTTGCAGAAGGTCAGCTTGATAACGAAGTTGAACTTACACTTGATTTTTCAAATCAGATTTCATACAACATTTTCCTCATAAGTGAAATCATACGTTACGTCCGTGAGATTACAATAGACTCCTCCATGACGGGCGTAAACATTCTTAATTCAATTTTCGAACTGACCGATAACTCCAAATCAATTGCGCAGCTTTCAGAATCACATTCTGCATCAATAAAAGAATGCCTTGCAAAAATGGAAAAAGCAACAGAGCTTCTTGATAAAATAACGGACAGAATAGCTGACGTACGCTTTACCGCAGAAAATACAAAGAATACCGTAAATGAAAGCTCTGCACTTCTTGATGCAAATATTGCAAAAGCATCCCAGATAACAGCGGCAAACCTTAACACAATTACCGGAATTAAAAACTTAAGCGAGCAGATTGAAAAAGTATGGGACATTATAAACACAATTGATAGCATTGCAGATAAGACACAGATTATTGCCTTTAATGCAGAACTCGAAGCTTCTTATGCAGGGGAACAGGGAGAAAAGTTCCACATAATTGCAAACGAAATTCGGCGTCTTGCTTCAACCATATCAGATTCAATTCAGGAAATAAAAGAACAGGTAACACAGATTCAGCATTCATCAGACAACCTTATCATAACGTCTGAAGCAAGTACGCAGAAAATTCATGAAGAAAAAGAATTTCTTTCAAACATGGACGAACAGTTTTCTTCTCTGCGTCTTTCATCTGATATTACCGCAGAAAGTGCAACTCAAATTCAGGACAACACAAACAACCAGGACAGTTCATTTATTCAGATTGACTTTACACTCAGAGAAATAAGTTTAGGGTTTGATAAATTTTCAGCATCTGCAAAACAGTTAAATGAAACCGCTGAAAAAATCAGGACAATTGCCCTAGACTTAAACTCAATTCACACAAAGGAGAACCAGGCATGACATTCTCCCACGGAACAAAAAGCTTTAAGATAAAGAGTCCATCATTTGAGTTTTATATGCTCAGACGAACAGGCTCTATTTATCTTTCATTCTCCATACTGATGTACATATTTGTAAGTACATTTCTTATAACAACTCCTGACATTATTCTGCAGACAATACTTCTTTCACTCTGCCTGACAGTTCTGTTTATGGGAGCAATAGTACCTGCAGGAAACAGAATTGCAACCTACAGACTTTCATGCAGGATAAGTCTCTGGGAATCAGTTCAAATGTCAGACAGCGAACGCAAAGAACTTCTTGAAGACCTTCACAGATATCCGCGTAAAAAAACATTCAATACATTCTTCTGCTTTACGATTCTTCTTTTGATAATTCTTGCTGATTACATCGTATTCTTTGACGTAGACATTATTGCATGCCTTCCACTTTTTCTTATCGGAAGCACAATTTCGTACTGTGTTGCAAGCTGTGTTTATGATATAACCGATGCAGAGTGTACGGCACTTGGGATCACAATAACAAAGCAGGGAATTCCTGTTGCACCGGGAAACAAAATTTATTCCGTTCCGTTAAGAAAGATTCATTTGTTTTACATAGTCATTCCGCTCTTAATTCTTGCAGCAAACGTATTTTTTACAGCCGCATTCGGAACTCTTTCTATTCACATTCACGAAAACGGTTCGCTTGCTTCTCTTGCACATGACGCAGGGCTGGGTATAAAAACTGTTTCACCTTCGAATCATACAGTTTTCAGAATGATTTTTACTATCATTATTACAATAATTTGCATCATCACAATGATAAAGCTTTTCTATAAAAAAATACTTTTAAATCTTTCGCGCATGGAAAACACGCTTTCGCTTATAAATCCTCAAAACATAAATCAGGCAAGTCTTTTTGATGTTGCACTTAATAATGAAATCTCGTACACCATGTTCCTTATAAACAAGACAATCATCGCCTTCAGGAACATTATGAACAGAACACAGGCGATAAACGGAAAAATCAAAGAGTCGTCAAAAGATCTTGTAAGGA
>JAEEGL011745136.1_pt1 | contig 11238 bp, 8 predicted proteins | sample 9134231 | NCBI WGS metagenome assembly JAEEGL01 (sample SAMN16246548, study PRJNA631951) | gut metagenome | biome: gut microbiome; feature: rumen; material: fiber-attached | host: Bos | place: Iran: Karaj | collected 2018-10
GCTTTCTTTTATTGCGAAGTTGTTTGCGAGCGGATCGCTTTTGGGGGCTTCGTTTGCAACGGTGTATTCTTCGAAAAACGACAGGTCTTCAATATTGCTGAAGATCCCATATTTTAGTGAACCGGAGGAGGGCGCATTCTTGATTATCATAACAGCAATACCGGCAAGAAGCATGGCTGATACGATCAAAAATGCAGTCAATAATTTGGCTCTTTTCATCGGTTTCTCCTTTCGCATCTGCGGGGCAGGCCCACGTCATCGGTTCAATACAGATTCACCAGCACGATCTCCAGCTTATCTCCATTCCTGCGCATGGCATAGACATTCCCGTCGTCGCCGAGGGTGAATGTGATGGTATCATCGGTGACGGGGGCGGATTCGAGTATGAGGACGCCTTCCTTGCCGCTGAACGCGAGTATCTTCCTCGCGGTATTTCCGTTCTCGTCGGTACTTTCGACCTCGGCTACGGGGTATATCGGTCTGTCTGTATGCCCGAGGAGCTTTACAAATTTCCAGTCTCCCCTGATTATCGTCCATGCGTAATGGGTGTCATGGTCGACGAAAGTGAAGTATGGAGCAGGGTCTTCATCGTCCAATATCTCGTTGTACTGTCCGCGCACGCCATGCTCCCTCGACCTTTCCACAGTCGAGTTTTCCAAATCGACCACATAGGCGGACATTACCATCTCGGTCTCCCTCACGGTGAAGCACAGCCTGTTGTCGGTCTCGCTGATGAATACGATCGACCCTACGAAGCCGTTCTTCCTGTCGTACCAGCCGCCGCCGTCGTTCTCATATTCCTTCGGCCTGCTTTCGGGCAGTGCGATGACAGTTATTTCCTCGCCGGTCTCTTTGTCAAAGACATAGAGTTTATTGTCGAGCGCGGTGACGTATATCCTATCCTTGCCGACGAACAGTATTTTTCCGACCGTTTCGGTATCGAGAGCAATGCTTGAAATAAGCTCGCCGTTGGAGTTGCAGCGAAGCACGCTGTGCTGATCTGTGTTGAGAATATAGAACTCGCCGTCCCTGACAACGAAATCGAGCGGAGAATCGCCCATGCCGTCTATTTCAAAGGCGACCGTGCCGAACACGCTCTTTTCCTCAATGAGCCGATCGACGTACTGCCGCCTGAGATTGGGCTTGGTTATCGTCACGCCGTCCGTGGATACGGCCATGACGTACAGCTCACCGGAGGTTGAAATATAGATCGGGCTTTCGACGTTATTCAGCACCTTGTCAGCGGGAAGATAGCTGCAGCCGATCAGCCGCCCGTCGCGGTCGAGCACGGCGTAGGAGCACATCGCGTTGAATCCAAGCCCCGCGCCGTACGTGCCGTACACCTTGAAGAACACGCGGTCGTCGGTGAACAATAAGAATCCCGGGAGGGTATCCTCACCTGTGTCGAGGTAATAGCTGTTATCCCCGACGGTAAAGGTCTTCTTGGAATACCAGCCGGCAGGGTCGACGCCTATTTCCCCCGTTTTCACGAACTCGCCGTCATGAAGCTCGTAGAGCCCGAGGTCGGAATCCATCATCGAGAGCACGCCGTTATTGTTGTAGAGCTTGTGTACGAACATTCCGTCCATAGCGTGCTGCGGAACGGGAAGGGGCAGATCATCGAGCCTTTCGCCGTCCATATTGTAAACGTGCAGCTCGCTGACGCCGTACTGACCGCTGCAGGCGTAAATCCTATCGCCGACTATCGCCATGACGCCGTAATAATCCTCATAATAATCCGAGAACGGGTTCAGTCCGTCGAACTCGATGAAGGACAGCTCGCCGTCCCGATAGACTGCGACGCGGGCGTTGATGGCGTCGAGCACGTAGATCACGCCGCCCTCGACGATGAAATCCTCGGGACAGAGCGAGATAATGTCGATATCGTCCGCAAAGCCGAGACCGTCCTCGCCGAAGGGGATGAACGCGAGCACCTCTGCGTCTGCCATGCAGTCGCCGATAACGGAAGGATCGTCCGGAAGCGGAGCCTCTGTTGGCAGGGGCTTTGGTGTGGGCGTCGGCCCCGCGGTCGGCTCGGGAGTGGGGGCTTCGGTGGGAGCCTCTGTCGGCCGCTCTGTAGGCACTTCGGTGGGAGCTTCCGCGGATATCTCCGTCTCTACGGGCGAGGAGTGCGGCTCTTCGGGCCGCTTACTCTCCCCGCACGCCGCAAGGGAAACGAGTATCACCGCGCACAGCAGTATGGAGATCGTTTTTTTCATGGTAAGGCCCTCCTTTGTTCTTTCATTGATTTTATAACACGAGCGGGTAAGACTTTCAAGGGACAATTCGCACCCAAGGGGATGGTGCTGCAAAAAGATCCTTCCCTTTTGTCACGGTGTTGTTTGAAACGCTCTTTTTCGTCATAAAGCTATAAAAGTATCGCTTTGAGGGCGGCATACGGAGCGGCCTCTCGGGACAGAATCTAAATAAAAGGACTGGGAGGCGATATTATGGCGAACGTTAAGGTGGAGATATGCGGAGTCGATACCAACAGTCTGCCCAAGCTCGGGGCGAAGCGGAGCGCGGAGCTCATGGAAAGGGTGAAAGCGGGCGACGCGGAAGCGCGCGAGGAGCTGATCCGCGGGAATCTGCGGCTCGTGCTTTCCGTCATTCAGCGGTTCGCGGGCAGGAACGAGCAGCCCGACGACCTCTTTCAGATAGGCTGCGTGGGGCTCATAAAGGCGATAGACAATTTCGACACCTCTCACGGGGTGATGTTTTCGACCTACGCCGTGCCCATGATAATAGGCGAGGTGCGCCGCTACCTTCGCGACAACAGCAGCATGCGCGTTTCAAGGTCGGTGCGTGACAACGCCTATCACGCCCTGCGCGAAAGGGCGCGGCTCGAAAACGAATTGGGGCGCGAGCCCACGATAGGCGAGATCGCTCATGCGCTCGGCATCGCCGAGGAGGACGTGGTATTCGCCCTGGACGCGATAGCCGACCCCGTCTCATTGAACGAGCCCATATTCCGCGACGACGGGGACGCCGTCTTTATAGAGGATCAGGTGCGGGACGAGGCCTCAAGCGAGGACAGGTGGCTCGATTCCGTCGCGATAAGGAGCGGCATGGAGCGGCTTCCCGAAAGGGAAAGGCGGATACTCGAGCTCCGCTTTTTCGCGGGGAGGACCCAGACGGAGGTCGCGGGCGAGATAGGCATAAGCCAGGCGCAGGTCTCGCGGCTCGAGAAGCACGCTTTGAACTCGATGCGCAAATACGTGTAGGCTTGTTTTTGCTTTCCGCGCATGTTATAATGATTTGTTGACTTCTCACAAGGAGATAGGATATGAAGCATTATGACGTTATTATAGTCGGCGCGGGGCCCGGCGGGATATTCACCGCTTACGAGCTTGTGAAGCTCGACCCCTCGCTTGAGATCGCCGTGTTCGAGGCGGGCTCCCCCCTTGAAAAGCGCAGATGCCCCATCGACGGGGAGCGCATAAAGACCTGCGTGCACTGCCCCACCTGCGCGATAATGAACGGTTTCGGCGGCGCGGGCGCGTTTTCGGACGGCAAATACAACATAACGAACGATTTCGGCGGCAGTCTGCACGAATACATTGGCAAGGCGAAGGCGACGGAGCTCATGAACTACGTCGATTCCATCAATATGCAGTACGGAGGCGCCGGCTCGAAGCTCTACTCCACCGCGAACTCCGATATAAAGAAGCTGTGCTTGAGGAACAAGCTCCACCTGCTCGACGCTTCCGTACGCCATCTCGGCACGGACAAGAATTACGTGGTGCTCGAAAACCTTTTTTCCATACTGAAAAACAGGGTCGAATTCTTCTTCCGCACCCCCGTCGAACACGTTGCGGCCGATGGCGAAGACTTTACGGTGAGCACCGCGGGCGAGAGCTTTTCCTGCGATAAATGCGTGATCTCGGTGGGCAGAAGCGGCTCGAAATGGATGGAAAGCGTTTGCCGCGAGCTTGACATCGCAACGAAGAGCAACAGGGTGGATATAGGCGTTCGCGTTGAGATGCCCGCCGAGATATTCTCCCACCTCACGGACGAGCTTTATGAGAGCAAGATCGTCTATCGCACCGAAAAATACGGCGATCTCGTGCGAACCTTTTGCATGAATCCGCACGGCGTAGTAGTCAGCGAGAACACGAACGGCATAGTGACCGTGAACGGACACAGCTATGAGGATCCCGCCCTGCACACGGCGAACACCAATTTCGCGCTGCTCGTTTCAAAGCATTTCACGGAGCCCTTCAACGATTCCACGGCGTATGCCGAAAACATCGCCAAGCTTTCGAATATGCTCGGCGGCGGCGTGATGCTGCAGCGCTTCGGCGATCTTATCGCGGGCAAACGCTCCACGGCAAAGCGCATACAGGAAAGCTTCACCCAGCCCACCCTTTCCGCGACGCCCGGCGATCTTTCGCTCGTGATGCCCAAGCGCATTTTGGACGGCATAATCGAAATGATCTACGCGCTCGACGGCATCGCCCCCGGAACCGCGAACGACGATACCCTCCTTTACGGCGTGGAGGTCAAGTTCTATAATATGGAGGTCGAGCTTTCCCCCGACCTCGAAACGAAGCACAGGGGGCTTTACGTGATAGGCGACGGCTCCGGAGTCACGCATTCGCTCTCCCACGCTTCCGCAAGCGGGGTTTACGTTGCGAGGAAGATCGCCGGAAACAAATAAAAGCATAATAAAACGAGGGCCTTAGGCGGATCTGCCTTTGGCCCTCGCTTTTGTATTCGGTTTGTTATACGATATCGTTATAGAGGCTTTCGGAAACGATCTTGGCCATGCGGGTCGCGAGCTCGCGGTTATCGACTATGAGATCGTAAGCCAGATCCTCCGAAAGGACGCCGCGTTTGAGCTCCTGCGGGAGCTTGCCGTTTTCATCCGCCTCGCGGTCGCGCATCCACTGGGTGCTGCCGTAATAGGCGGAAAGCTCGTTAAGCTGAGCGAAAGCCGCCTCATAGGCTTCGAGCGCTTCGGAAAGCTTATCGACCGCCTCACGCGAAGCGTCGAGCGCGGCCTCCATTTTTGTTATCCTGTCAACTCTTTTCATAATGACCTCCTTAAAGCGATTATAGATAGAGCCTGTTGCCGCTGCGGTTGGGCTCGTTGGTCAGATTCATGCCGAGCTTGCGGTAAACGGACTGATCCGCCCTTGTGAGCATTACGGAGGAGTGCGCTTCGCACCCGCGGAGCTTGGGTAGCTGCTTCATGGCGAGGGCGGCCGTGGGGCTCGTCGCCGCGCAGATTGAAAGAGCGTAAAGCACCTCGTCGGAATGGAGGAGCGGGTTTTCGCTGCCGAAATGCTTTGTTTTGAGCTGCCTTATGGGATCGAGGATTATGGGCGAAATGAGATCTATATTCTCGTTTATGTTCGCCAGCTTCTTCAGCGCGTTCACGAGCGCGCCCGCGGCGGGGCCCATGAAGGTGCCCGTCTTGCCCGTTATCATGGAGCCGTCGGGGAGCTCGATCGCCATCGCGGGGGAGCCCTCCTGCTCCGCGCGCTTCAATGCCGCGGCTACGACGGGGCGGTCGTCCACCGAAAGGCCTGCACGGCTCATAACGAATTCCGCCTTATAGACCTGCTCCTTTTCGGCCCTGCCGCGCTTGAAGGCGCAGGCGGTCTGGTAATAGCGGCGGATTATCTCCTGCCTGGCGGCGGCGCAGACCACGGCGTCGTCCGTTATGCAGTTGCCTATCATGTTGACGCCCATATCGGTCGGGGATTTATAGGGGGATTCGCCGTAAATATGGGTGAAAATGGTGTTGAGCACGGGGAAGGATTCAACGTCCCTGTTGTAGTTGACCGTGCTCACGCCGTAGGCTTCAAGATGGAAGGGATCGATCATGTTCATATCGTCAAGATCGATGGTCGCCGCCTCGTAAGCCAGATTCACGGGATGGTTGAGGGGGAGGTTCCAGACGGGGAAGGTCTCGAATTTGGCATAGCCCGCGCGCACGCCGCGGCGGAATTCCTGATATATCTGGGAAAGGCAGACCGCGAGCTTGCCGGAGCCCGGGCCGGGAGCCGTAACGACAACGAGCGGACGGGTCGTCTCAATGTAATCGTTCCTGCCGAAGCCTTCATCGCTTACTATGAACTTGGGGTTCTTGGGATAGCCCTCTATAGGATAATGGCGGTAAACGCGGACGCCGAGGCGCTCGAGCTGGCCCGCGAACGAATCGACGGCGGGCTGTTTGTCACTGTATCGGGTAATGACCACGCCCGAAACGTAAAGATCGCGGCTTCGGAACGCGTCGATCAGGCGCAGCACCTCGCGGTCGTAGCCTATATCGTTGTCGCTCCTTATCTTGTTGCGTTCTATATCACCGGAGAATATGGCGAGGATTATCTCCGCGCTGTCCTTGAGCTGCGAGAGCATGTTTATCTTCGTATCGGGGAGGAAGCCCGGCACCACGCGCGAGGCGTGATAATCGTCGAACAGCTTGCCGCCGAATTCGAGATAGAGCTTATCGCCGAAACGGCCAATGCGCTCCAGTATCTTCTGGGACTGCATGGAGATGTACTTTTCGTTATCGAAACCGATTTTCATATCCTTTTACCTTTCGGGTGATGATCGTGACAGGGAAAGCGTTGCGGCGCGGCCCGCAGGATGCGTGCCTTGAAACGGCGGCGGGACTCGGGATGCAGGATGCGTGCCTGCAAGGCCGGTGGTGGGACTCGGGATGCAGGATGCGTGCCTGCAAGGCCGGTGGTGGGACTCGTTTTTGTGCACGGCGGTCTGTTTGCACTCCGTGCTGCACAGCCTCGCCGCACAAAAAACAGATTACTGCGGCCTTGGCGGTGGGACTCGTTTTTGTGCTTGGCGGTCTGCTTGCGCTTCTCGCTGCGCAGCCTCGCCGCACAAAAACCCGGCCTTCCGCAAAACGCAGCACCGCTGCCTTTTGCGGGGCTTCGAGTCCCATAAAAAGGACCATACCTTAGGGGGCAATGCCCCCTAAGGTATGGTGCCGGTGGTGGGACTCGAACCCACACGGTATTGCTACCAACGGATTTTGAGTCCGTCACGTCTGCCAATTCCATCACACCGGCAGCTTACGCGTTATTATAGCACAGCGGAGGGACGAAAGCAAACAAAAACTTACGCTCATTTAATATATAATAGCCGGTGCGGGAGGAATGGCTCCCGGGTCTCCCTCCGGCGGTGCAAAATATTTCACATACGCCGCGGTCTCGTTATTGCTTTTGTGATAAAAAGTGATATAATGTATAGGATTATTCACCATAGGAGGCAGTTTAATGAAAAAGCTCACCGCTATTCTTCTCGTCATCCTGATGCTCGCGCTTCCCCTTTCGGGTATTGCGGACGTCAGCTTCCCCCTCTCCCTTTCCCATGAATGGGCGAGCTTCGATATGGGCGTGACCCACTCTGCCGCAGTCCACGTGGGCGGTTTCGGTTACGCATGGGGTTATAATTACAACGCTCCGATAGGCAACGGCGTCACCGCCTCTTCGGATACCTTCGTTCCCTATAATTGGGGCACGGGCGTCACCGCCGTTTCCGCCAACAACAAGACCACCCTCTCCATTGACGGCAATGGCGTGCTCAGCATCTGCGGCGCGTTCTGGTGGGGCATCGGCGGCGATTCCTCAATGCCTTCCGGCGGCTACATCCACACCGCCCCCACTCAGTTTGCGACCAACGTTCGCTCCGCGAGCATGGGCTTCAACCACATGGTTTACGTCAAGAACGACAACACCCTTTGGGTTTACGGCGAGAACGCACACGGTCAGCTCGGCGATAACTCCACCACGAGCTATTACACCGGCGCGGGCAAGAAGATATTGGATAACGTTTCCTACGCCGTCGCGGGCGATTGCTTGACCGCCGCCGTAAAGACCGACGGCACCCTTTGGGTCTGGGGCTTCAACTACTACGGTCAAGTCGGCAACGGCAGCAGCGGCGCAAACGCGGACCGCAAGAGCCCCGTTCAGGTCCTCACAAACGTTTACTCCGTAAGCACCATGGGCGATCACGTTGTTGCTCTTAAGAACGACGGCTCCGTTTGGGCTTGGGGCCACAATGACGTCGGCCAGCTCGGCCGCGGCAACACCACCAACGCCACCTCCCCCGTTCAGGTGACCACCGGGGCCGTTCAGGTAAGCGCGGGCTATAACCACACCGCGGTCCTCAAGTCGGACGGTTCCCTTTGGTTCTGCGGCTGCAATTACCGCGGCGCGTTCGGCAACGGCGTGAACGGCGGCTATTCCGCCGCAAACTCCACCTTCAGGCAGACTCCCGGCACTTGGGTCGCCGTCAACTGCGGCACTCACTGCACTGCGGCCGTTGCGCCCACCGGTCAGCTCTTCACCACGGGCCATAACGATCACGGCAAGCTGGGCCTCGGCAGCGGCGCTCCCTTGACCGTTACCGAGTTCACGGCCACCGATATCTGGATCTTCGGCGAGGAAGGCCCCGCGACCTATACCGTCCGCTTCGTCGATTGGGACGGCACGCTCCTTTCCGAGCAGGAAGTCAACGAGGGCGAAGCCGCGTCCGCACCCGCCGCCCCCACGAGGATCGGCTATGAATTCACCGGATGGGATAAGGATTTCAGCTGCGTGACCGAGGATATGACCGTTACCGCGACCTATACCGCGATCCGCTACACGCTCACCATCAATTACGTTGACGAAAACGGCGTGAAGCTCGCTCCCACCTTCACGAGGACTTACACCTATGGCGAGAGCTACAGCATTTCGAGCCCCCTCATCACCGGTTATACCGCCAATACTCCCCTCGTTTCCGGCGTTATGGGCGCGGCCAACCTGGTCATAGACGTTGTTTACACGCAGGATCAGTCGAAGCTCAAGGGCGACGTAAACTGCGACGGTATTGTTGATTCCGCCGATATAACGCTTGCCGCCGCCTACTCCATGAACGCGGGCACCGTTACCGCTCAGGGCATTATCAACGGCGATATGAACGGCGACGGTTTGCTTACCGCGGCGGATCTTTCCGCTCTTTACAGCTACATTCTCGGCTGACGATCAAAAGCCAACGCACGGGCTGTCCGTTTTGTGACAGCCCGTTTTTACAGGAGTTTTTATGGAACGCACCTCCCTTTCCCATCCTTTTCCGCCGGTTTACGACGGCTTTTCGCGGATACTGATACTGGGCTCGTTCCCCTCCGCCGCCTCCCGCGAGATGAATTTCTATTACGGGCATAAGCAGAACAGGTTTTGGCCGCTTATGGCGCGGCTGTACGGCGAGCCCGTGCCGCAGACGGTCGAGGAGCGCAGGCGTTTCGCGCTTGCTCACGGGATCGCGCTGTGGGATTCCATCGCCTCATGCACTATCATAGGCTCTTCCGATCTTTCGATAAGGGACGCCGTGCCCAATAAAATATCGGAGCTGCTTCACGCAGCCCCGATCGAAAGGGTCTATTGCAATGGGAAAACTTCCCATTCCTGCTATGAAAAATACGTTTATCCGGAGACCCGGCTGCACGCCGCGGCGCTCCCTTCCACGAGCCCCGCGAACGCCGCATGGAGCATGGACAGGCTGGCAAGCGCATGGAGCGTGATACTCGCTTGAGGCGTCAGAACTTTTTGAGCCCCAGCGTCTCGCCTATGGAGCTGCCTATGTGAAGCTCTTCCCAATCCTCACGGAGCTTCATTATGCTGAATGAAACGAGCTCGTCCGTGACGGCTTCCGCCCTTGCGCGGAGATCCTCATCCCCTTCATAGCTCTTGAATTCGATGTGGGCGCCGGGGATGAATTGCTCAAGGTCTATGGCGCCGACCGCGTTTATCTCGAGCCGGCCGCCTATCGCCGCCATGGGGATATTCTCTATCTTGGAGCTCGCGCCGCGTTCGCAGTCGCAATAGAACTGCACCTTGGCGGTCCTGCGGTCCTCCCTTCCGAAATAGACGAGGACCTCGTAGTAAACGGCTCCGTCGTCACTGTAAACGTCGCAGTAAAGCACCAACTGATCGCTGTTGGGGAACAGCGAGATGTAGGTGCGTTTTTTTATCGCAACGCTGTCATCCGGGCGGCTTTCGGCGTAATCGAGCAGAATGAAGTATTCATCGTATTCCTTATCGTAAACGCCGTGCTCGTAGATGCGGTTCATAAGAATGTCGAAGGGGTATTTGTAAACAAATATCTCCGTCTTGCCGACAACGTCCCCCGCTACCGTGGCGGTGATCGTCGCTCTTCCTTCGCAAACGCCGGTTATCCTGCCGTCGCTTTCCACAATGACAGTGGATTCATCGGAAGAGCTCCACTCTATCCCGGAATACTGCGCCTCCGCCGGAGCGATTATGGGCTCCAGCACCATGGAGGCGCCCAGCTCTATCATATCGCTCTGCTTGGCGAAGGTGAGCCTGTAAGGGCGCAGCCCGCACAGCAAAGTGGTCTGTGCGGAGACGCCGTTTTCGAGCACGGCATAGATCACGGCTTCGCCCGTGCGGAGGAAGCGCACGCTGCCCGCCGGATCGACCACGGCGACGGATTCATCGGAGGAGCTCCATTTTACCGCGCCGGGCTCCGCGCCTTCGGGATATACCTCGGCGATCAGCTTCACGGGCTCGTTGGGATAGATGCATTCCGCATAGCTTTCGCGCTTTATCGAAAGCGCCGCCGCCTCACGCGGGGCGGTAAAAGCGCCGCTTGCATACTCCGAAAGCAGCTTAACGCTTACGAAAGCAAGCGCGGCAACAAACGCTGCCGCGACAATGCCAACGATCAAATATTTTAATACGCTTCTTCTTTTTGTTTTTCCGCTGAGCTCACAGCCGCAGTAAGGGCAAAAACGCATGCCCCCTTCCGCGGCGCGCCCGCAGTTCGGACAGTTCATTTCGGAATACTCCTATCAATCCTTCGCAAGCCCGACGATGAGCTCAACGCATTTTTCTATGCCGAACTTTTCGCTGTTGAGGCAGAGATCGTAATTGCGGCTGTCGCCCCACACCTCGCCCGTAAAGTGCTTGTAATTGACGCTGCGCTTGGTATCTTTCTCCTTCAAGCGTTCTTCGGGCTTCTTTTCGCTTTCACCGTAAAGCCTGACTATGCGCTCCGCCCTCGCTTCCAAGGGGGCGTGGATATAAACGTGAAGCGCATCCTCACGATCCTTCAATATCTGATCGGCGCAGCGGCCCACGATGACGCAGTTCTCTTTATCCGCGATCTCGAGAATGGCGTTCCTCTGCACTACCCAAAGGTAATCGTAAGCGCTCATGCCGCCCATCACGCGGGAGGAGCTGATATAGGAGCTCGCAAGGGAGAAAA
>JAEEGL012011689.1_pt1 | contig 11238 bp, 14 predicted proteins | sample 9134231 | NCBI WGS metagenome assembly JAEEGL01 (sample SAMN16246548, study PRJNA631951) | gut metagenome | biome: gut microbiome; feature: rumen; material: fiber-attached | host: Bos | place: Iran: Karaj | collected 2018-10
AGGAGATCATGCGGATCACATACATGCTCACTGTGATTGTACATATGCGGTTCGATTCAATGGTAAGCCGGGCTATGCCGGATATAATCCGGATAAATACTATGATATGTACAAAAACGCGGAAGGAGAAAACTCGAAGGATAAGATCAATGCCCTTCGCCGGCAGAAGTACCAGCAGAACAAGGATAAGATCAACGCCCAGAAGAGAGCAGCGTATGCGTTAAAAAAAGGAGAAAGCTTTAACAAGGATAAAGACCCCTTGTTTGAATTGTTCGGACCTGCTGAGAAAAGCCATCCAAAAGAAATAGATAGAATTATATCAAGAGCGAAAGAATTAGGCGTTGACAATAAAGAAGACAGCGAAAGAATGGCTTATGCTCCTGGATTAAAAAAGGGAAAGCCTGGTCAAATGATAGTAAGCCGAAAAGACAGTATAGGGGCATGGCTGCATGAAGAACAGCACATGAACGATGACGCAAGAGATGGATTTTTAGGGTTTGACGGCTTGTTCGATGTTGAACGTAGAGCACGGATGGAGTATAATGCATATAAAAGAGAGATCGCTTTGGCAAAAGAGTCAGGACGTAATGACTTGGTTATACAACTAAAGAATTTATGCAGAAAAGAAATTGAAAGCTTTGGAGGAATTTGGGATGAGTCAAGACTGGAATAAATTCCCTTCAAACTTATTGATAGATATGCTACCAGTTGAGAATCCGATGAATCAGTGCGGCATAATTTGCGAACTTACCAGAAGAGGTTTGCATTCGTCCTCAAGTAGGGATGCTATTAGAAAGTTGAAGGATGATAAATCAGTTTTTTGGAATAACTATACCGTATCTGATTTTGCAATCGCTGCGCTTGATTTGATGGGATGGGACAAATATTCCGGAAAGAGGGAAGAAATAAGAAATCTTATAAATGCGGAATTGTCGTTTAGCTAAAATAGGGAAAACGAAAAAATTCAGTTAATCAGAAAGTACCGGAACCCCGGTGCTTTTTGAATGGAGAAAAATGAGGTATATAATTCACACCTGCAATAAGCGCCTGTGGTACGTTGAGGATTATCTGATACCATCGATGATGGCCCAGGGAATACCGGAGCACGATATCGATGTCCACATGGATGAAAATTACAGTGGCTGCCTTTTTGCCACTCTCGACAGTTTCGCAAGATGCGGCCGCGATCATATAGATGCCTGGCATCTGCAGGACGATGTTATCATCAGCCGTGATTTTTCAGAAAAATCACAGAACTATGATTTCAATGGTGTTATCTGTGGCTTCTGGCACCGGCATGAATGCGAAAACGAACCAAAATGGGAACGGGATCTCGGGATCAATATACGGTACTCATTCCCATGCATATATATCCCCCATGAGATCACAGCAGAGTTTGTCGAATGGTTTTATTCTGAGGCAAAATGGCGGGACCGGTACCAGCGATGGATCGAAGCAAAAAAGTATGTGGATGCATTCTTCCGGGATTTCATAAAGGAAAAACATCCGGATGATTACATCTGGAACCTGAAGCCGAGCATAGTAGACCATGTGGACTGGCTGATCGGAGGATCTACGATAAATAAATGGCGGGAAGGTATATGCCGGGCAGAATACTGGGAAGATGAAGATCATGTAGAAGAACTGAAAGAAAAACTGAAGATAGACACACACCTATGTTGAATAAGGTACCCCTTCGGGGGTGCTTTTTTCATACCAAAAATGGCAACGCGTGCCAAAAACGCGGGAAAGCACTCTAAGGAGGTCAATTGAATATGGCACAGGAAACAACAACCAATGCAACCGAAAACAAAGAGCCCGAAACGAAGACATTCACCCAGCAGGAGCTGAACCAGACTGTAAGCGACCGTCTCAAACGTGAACGCGAAAAATACGCCGATTACGAAGAATTGAAGAAGAAGGCGGAAGCATATGACAAGTATCAGGAAGAGTCAAAGACCGAACTGCAGAAGGCCACAGACAAGGCTGAATCACTGCAGAAGGAACTTGACGATCTGAAGCAGGCGGAGGTCACGCGACAGCTCAAGGCAAAGGTAGCAAAGGAAACGGGTGTACCGATGGACATCCTCGACAGATTAAACGGGACAACGGAGGAGGAACTCAAAGCAGGTGCTGATGCACTGAAAGCGTTCCGTCCTACTTACCCAAATATCCCCGATGGCGGGGAAGCAGGGGGAGACATCAAGACATCCACAGCACAGCAATTTGCAGACTGGCTCAATAATAGCCAGTAAATTAAGGAGGAAACAAAATGGCAACAGGAATACCTACCAACAGAAGTAACATCAATCTGCCCAATGCGGTATCAAACGAGATCCTTCAGAAGACACAGGAGTCTTCTGCGATCATGCAGCTGGCAAGAAAAATAACTCTTCCCGGAAACGGCGTACAGATTCCGGTGATCACAGGGGATCCCGTGGCAAACTGGGTAACTGAGACCGGCAAAAAGCCCGTGAGCAACCCTAGCCTCAGCAAGAAGATCATGCAGGCCCACAAACTTGCAGTTATCGTGCCTTTCTCGGATGAGTTCAAGCGCGATGCTGCTGCTCTGTACAATGCCCTTATCCAGAGGCTTCCGAACGCTCTCGGCAAACAGTTCGACAAGACGGTTCTCTTTGGGCCGGATTCAACCTTGGCAAACTTCGATGACTTTTCAGAAGTTACAGCACAGTCACTTTCCGGATCAGGCGGAGTATACGGAGGACTTGTCGCAGCTGATATCGATATCAGCGAACAGTCCGGAAGAGTCAACGGATATGTTTTTTCGCCTCAGGGACGTGGCATGCTTCTCAATGCGGTAGATGGCAACAAGAGACCGCTGTTTATCAACAGTGTTTCCGACGAAGCTCCTGACCGTATCCTTGGAGCACCTACCTACTTTAAGGCAGCTGCTTATAAGGAAGGAGCTGCGGGTGTTGGAACGGCAGCAGGAACACCTGACATTGTCGGATTCGCAGGCGACTGGAACCACGCTATGTGGGGAACTGTCGAAGGCGTCAAGATCGATATATCGGATCAGGCAACGCTTACCGTTCAGGAAGGCACAAGCACGGAGATCATCAACCTGTGGCAGCAGAATATGTTCGCAGTTCGCGCCGAGATCGAGGTTGGCTTCGTAGCAGAGACAGCATACTTCAATGCCCTCACAAGGACCCACGCGGCATCATGAAGCATTTTATCAACAAGCTGACCGGCGGCGATATGTGGGTAGCGGACAGCCGTGAAAAGGAATATATAGAGGCGGGCCATAAGCCCGTCTCTCTTCCTGAAAAAACGGTAAAACCTGCAATCGAAAAGATAGAGCCTGAGGAACCCAAAGAGCGGCCCAAACCGATGAAGAGAAAAATAACGAAAAAGAAATGAGGTCTGAACATGGCTTATGCAACAGTTGAAGATGTTGAGCTCCGTTACAGGAAACTCTCTGAGGATGAAGCCGCTACATGCGAAGTCCTGCTTGATGATGCGGCGGTCAAAATAGATGATTGTAATTCAGAAGCATCTGCGGAAAAGAAAAAGATCGTATCATGCGACATGGTAAAAAGGGCGCTCGAAAACTCACAGAGCGATCTGATACCAATCGGAGCTACACAGGCGACCATATCAGCGCTGGGATATTCACAGTCTGTAACCTTCAGCGGAGGGGCAGCGGGTGAATTAAGGCTGATGCCGTCAGAGAGACGTTTTCTCGGAGCAGGAAACAGAATTGGCTCATACAGTCCTGTGGAGGGTTTGAGATGATCAAGGGAATAACCATAAAGATAATCAAAAAGACCCAGACAGGGACGGACTGGGCAAATACTCCGGTCTATAAAGAGACCGAGGAAGATGTTGAAAATGTCCTTGTGGGAGAGCCTTCAGCGGATGATGTGGTAAACACGCTAAACCTGCACGGAAAGCATGTTGCATATATGCTGGCTATTCCAAAGGGTGATGAACACGACTGGACAGATACAGAGGTGATCCTGCCAACTCCTTTTGCCGGAAGATACAGGACGATAGGAGAAGCTACGGCAGGTATCGAGAATAACATCCCCCTTTTGTGGAATAAAAAGGTAAAGGTAGAACGGTATGGCGGTGAAAATTGAACTGAATAAAGCAGGCGTCAGAGAGCTCTTAAGGTCGTCTGAGATGATGTCTATATGCAAAGAGCACGCAGATGCTGCGCTAAACCGTCTTGGCCCCGGTTATGAGGTTACGACACATACCGGAAAAAACCGTGTAAACGCCGAGGTTGCGGCTGTCACATGGGCGGCACGAAAAGAAAACAGTGAAAATAACTCCATTCTGAAGGCATTAAAATGATCGAAAAAACAGTACTTGAATATTTACAATCTCATATTGAAAAACCCTGTTATCTGGAATTTCCCATAAAACCGCCGGACAGTTTTGTCGTAATAGAAAAGACCGGATCCTCATCGATCAACCATATCAAAGGGGCAATTATTGCGGTTCAGTCATATGGAAAAACCCTTGTCGAGGCTATCAGTATAAACGAAGATGTCAAGACAGCTATGGACGGACTGACAGATATTGATGAAATCGGAGGATGCTATCTGAATTCAGACTATAATTTCACAGATACAGCAACAAAGAGATACCGCTATCAGGCGGTATTTGATGTCACATATTATTAAGGAGGAACACAATGGCTAATAACAATGTATCAAATGTCAGCGTCGGAAAGCCGAAGGTGGGCGGCTCAATCAAGGTCGCTCCGCTTGGCACCACGTTACCCACAGATGCCAGGTCGAGTCTTGACCCTGCTTTTGAGAATCTGGGATTTGTATCCGATGCCGGACTGACCAACAGCAACACAGCTGAGACAGAATCTATCAAGGCATGGGGCGGAGCAACCGTGCTGAACGTGCAGACATCCAAGGAGGATAAATTCCAGTATGCTCTGATCGAGGCCTTAAATAAGGCTGTGTTAAAGCATGTCTACGGTGATGAAAATGTCACCGGAGATCTTGAAAATGGAATGAAGATCATCGCAAACAACAATCAGCAGGTGGAACACGCAATCGTAATTGATATGATCCTTCAGGGCGGATATTTGAAAAGGATTGTCATCCCTAACGGCAGAGTGACCAGTGTGGACACGATCACATATGCCGACAATACGGCGATAGCCTACAATACCACCCTCTTCTGTGCACCCGACTCAACAGAAGACGAAGCGACTCATTATGAGTATATCCAGAAGGCTTCGACACCTACTCCGCCACCGGTCACGACCCATACAGTCACTTTTGACAGTGACGGCGGATCAGAGGTTGCATCCCAGACTGTTGAGGACGGAGCAAAGGTGACAGAGCCTGCGGATCCCACAAAGTCGGATTATACTTTCGGAGGCTGGTATAAAGAGAACACTCTTACTACGGAATGGGATTTTGAGAACGACACGGTGACGGATGATATTACCCTCTATGCAAAGTGGGAGTCATAAGGAGGATATATGAAGGGCAAAACAAAAAGCGGATTTAAGTTCGATGTCAATGATGCAGTGGTTGACGATTGGGAAACCATGAAAGCCATAGCCGACATGGACAGCGGGGACGCATCGAGAGTGCTTCAGGGCACAGTCAAGTTTGTTAATATGGTTCTGGGTGAAAATGAAGCGGCTCTCGTAGAGCATATCCGGAGTAAAAACAACGGAGCCTGCTCCCAGGAATCCATGTTTAATGAGGTTATGGAGATCATTGACTCCATGAAAGAAATAAAAAACTCACAGTCCTCGCAGGGTTCATAAACCTTGACGAGGACGCTTTGATCTGTGATTTTGCCGAGTATTATCATGTCCTTGATTACAAAAGCTTACGGCCGTCGGTGTGCGCTACGCTGGCGGCCGGTTTGCGTGATGATTCAAGAGTCATGATGAAGGCAACAGGTTCGAGACTAAATACAAAGGAACTGCTTCTTGCAAAGATAGCAGACGATCTGAGTATTCTCATATGGCAGAATACCGAGGATGGACAAAAGGGAATCAATCTTCCCAAATCGATAATAGACGAATTAAACAGAGACCACAGCATGGATGTAAAGGGCTTTGAAAGTGGTTCTGATTTTGAAGCCGAAAGGCAGAGGTTAATAAATGGCAACTGAACTTGCAAAAGCATATGTACAGATCATACCGAGCGCAGAGGGTATCAAAGGGAAGCTTTCCGAGGTCATGAACCGCGAGGCAGACTCAGCCGGAAAATCCAGCGGATCAAAGTTTTCTGCAGCAATGGGCGGGATGATCAAGGGTGCAGGCGTGCTTGCGGCCACAGCTATTGGAACAGCAGTCACAGGAGTAACTGCACTGACAAAGGCAGCGGTCAGCGGTGCAGCGGATTTCGAGCAGTTATGGGGCGGTGTTCAAAAGCTTTACGGTACCTCAGGACAGTCCCTTGATGAATATGCTGCATCGATAGGAAAAACTTCAGAAGAGGCCAAGGAGGAATACTACAAATTATCCAGAGCACAGATAGAGGTTTTAAGCAATGCCAAAGATGCATATAAAACCGCCGGACTTGATATGAATACATATATGGAACAGGCTACAGGGTTTTCAGCTGCTCTTGTTACATCCCTGGGTGGAGACACAATGAAGGCAGCAGAGATGACCGATGTTGCCATGAGAGCCATATCGGACAATGTAAACACATTTGGCTCCGATATGGGAGCCGTGACAAATGCTTTCATGGGCTTTTCCAAACAGAACTATACAATGCTGGACAACCTGAAGCTGGGTTACGGCGGAACCAAGACGGAGATGGAACGTCTTATTGCCGATGCCTCCAAGATGAAGGATATACAAAAAGAATTGAATCTGACTGTTGAAAAAGGCGACATGTCATTTTCAAATATTGTAGCAGCGATCCAGGTCATGCAGGAAAGCATGGGAATAGCAGGAACAACATTGAGAGAGGCGGAAGGAACCATATCGGGAAGCCTGGGAATGCTGAAGGCCTCCTGGGGGAACTTTACCGCAGAACTGGCTATGGGATCAGGCGATCTGGATGATGCAATAGATGCAATGGTTGAAAGCGCAACAGCATTGTTCAAAAATGTTACCCCGGTGATCGAGCAGGCGTTGAGTTCCATAGGCTATGCACTTGAAGAGATAGCCCCGATAATCGGAGAGAAGCTGCCTCCCATGATCGAGCAGATTTTACCATCTTTGGTATCAGCAACTGAATCGCTGATAACTTCTCTCGGTGCAGCTCTTCCGGGATTATTGGAAACGCTCTTATCGATGCTCCCCGGACTGCTTAACACAGTGATAGATGTTCTGCTTCAGAATCTTCCGGCTCTGATAGATGTGGCAGCACAGGCGATACTGATACTTGCAAACGGAATTGCAGTGAATCTTCCTACGCTGATACCCCAGATAGTAGACGTGGTTCTTACCATAGTAGACACCCTGACGGACAATGTCGATCTGATGGCAGATGCGTCAATAGCTCTGATCGAAGGACTGACAGAGGGAATAATTCAGGCAATGCCGATACTGATAGCAAAAGTTCCGGAGATAATAACCAGGATCGTTGAGGCATATGTAAAAAACATCCCCCGGGTTTTGAGAGCAGTTGGGGAATCAATGCTGGAGATCATATCCGAGATTGGAAGATATATAAGCCCCATAGTAAGCAAGGTAGGAGAGATGGGTTCTCAGGCAATAGCAGCATTTAAGAAATGGCTTGCCGAGCTTCCGTCAAATATGGCTTACGGAGCAGGACAGGCTATAGCAGGCTTTGCGATAGCAATGGCAAAATTACCGTCAAAAATATCCGAGATTACAGGCAAGGCAATCCAAAAGGTCAAGGAATTTGGAAGAAAGCTTATAGAGGAAGGACCTGAAAAGGCAAAAAGCTTTGTTAAGGATTTTTTAGCGGCGATGAAGGAACTGCCATCAGAGCTATACAAAGCAGGAGTGGCAGCGGTAGAAAGTTTATGGAAGGGCCTGTCGGAAAAATGGGAATGGCTGAAGGAAAAGGCATCAGGTCTTGCATCTTCTCTTATTAAAGGCATCAAGGACAGATTTGACAGTGAAGAATCAGGATCATCGGGAGGGTCCTCGAAGAAGTCTGCCACTTCAGCGGTCAGCAGTACATCAGTACAGAGCGCATCGTCACTGAAGTCGGCGACCGTAAAAAATGAAACATCAAATACCTTCAATAACACGATAACAGTTAATGGTGCCCAGGATCCTGAAGCGTGGGCCCAGGGCTTTGTACGTACTTTGAAGAGAGAAGCGAGGATGGCATAAATGGCAAATCCATGTACCGGATTAACAACAAAAAGAAATGACAGCCAGATCACTCTTTCATGGCTGCTGCCTGCGGGAAAGACCAAGAAAAAAGGAACTCTGCAATACAAAATCCTTACAGGCGGGAAAGCAGCCAATAAAGTCAGCTATAAGTCTGTAACAATAAACAAAAATGCCGGCACCGGTATTATGGACACGTCTTACATACTTACGCTTGACCGGACAAAATACATTCCATCGAAGAATACATCCCTCGATGCGATCGTATGGCGTGTAAAGATGGAGGGCTTCAGCTATTCCGAGGTGTTTACTTATAGCTTTGGTTATCCCTCAAAGCCCACGCTGTGGACATCCGGAACATCGATACTGTGGAGTACGCCGGAAAACTCTGTCAGCAATAATATATGGTTTCAGGATGTCGAGTACCAGACAACCAACAGCGGATCGTCAGGCCAGCCGGATTGGACTGCGGCAAGCGTTACCTCGGGTACAGGACAGGCAAGCGGGTCCCAGTCTTTTTCCGATTCAACCGGATACAGACACTTCAGAGCTCGTGTCCGCTCGGTACATGGCGTATCCGAGTGGGCATACATATATAAAAACTGCTCAGTGCCCCCATCCTTATCAGGAGTCAGCGGCAAGCTGAGTGGGGATGTTCTGACAGTCAATTTTATTTCCTCATCCGGAGTGGAGACGGCGGATATTTATTACACTACCGGCAAACCCGGGAGTAACTTCTCATGCCCTGTCGGTGCTAACTGGACACTGGGCTACACTTGCAGAAATGTCAACAACGGAAACAATATTGTAAGCTTCAATATTACAGTACCCACAGCCAATCAGGGGTTATGGATCAGAGTTGATCTGAACAATGCATCACATACTACTGAGGGCGCTGTGGTATATGTGACAAACGGAGGACTGTCCGATCCGGTCATCACGGCGTTTTCCATTGACATTACGGCAAAGACGATCACCATAGACTTTTCCGAAACATCAACGATAAGCGGCGTTATGGTCGCGGCAGTAGATTCCAATGGAACGATACTTAAAAAGGTTGCCGGGACTGCGGGAACCGTTACCTGCGACTATGCCCTGACTGACAAAATAGAAGAGCAGCAGTTTGGAATATATGCATATTATGAAGGCAATGGAGTATCCGCCAAATCACAGGTTGTGATCCAGAGTGTTATAGCATCATTACCTTCTGCTCCCACTAATCTCACTGTCATCAAAACAGGAACGGCAGGAAAAGTTATTTTGTCATGGACAAATAGATGGGGGTATGCAAATGGCACGGTAATAGCCTGGGCAGATGATCCTGATGCCTGGATGTCAACCTCTGATCCGAATGAATACGAGATCAAGGGACAGGTTGAGTCTTATTATGTGATAGATCTTGAGCCCGGCAAGAAATGGTATTTCCGAATAAGATCAGTACACTTCGCAGAAGATGATACAGACAAGGATTTTTACGGACCGTGGTGTGAAACTACCGCAGTGATAGATCTCTCCGAAGTACCTGACAAGCCTGCAATATGGCTTGATAAGGCAATAATCGCTCCTGGAGATGCCGTAACGGTCAATTGGGGATATCTGACAAACGACGGGACAGAGCAATCCAATGTAACCATATATGTGGATAATGTTGCGACCTATGAGGTGGAGGGAACTGTCCAGAGCTACACCTTTATACCGGAATGGGCAAACGGTACAAGCCACACCGTAAAAGTCAAAACTGTTGCAATGTCCGGGCAGATGTCAGAACTGTCTGATGCAATAACCGTTGCCGTAGCGGATGCACTCGTCACAACGGTAACCACGTCGCTGACAAATGGAAAGCTCACCACCATGCCGTTGACCTTCTCGGCAGCGGGAGCAGGGCTTGGCGGAAAGACGATCGTCAGCATTATCCGTGACGGATCTTACGTTGCGGGCAGGCCTGATGAATCAAAATCTGACGGATTTGACGGCGAAACGATATTCACAAAATCCTATACCGGAAATGTGACAAATGCAAATATCACGGTTGAAGATCTGATCGGGAAGCTGGATGAGGGATGTGATTATAAGCTGGTAATAGTGATCTCTGACAATCTGGGGCAGACAGTCACAGACGAAACGAGGTTTACTGTTGAATGGAATCATCAGCCTGAAATCCCGTCTGCTTCCGTTATTGTAGACGGCAGGGTGTGCAAGATAACGCCCATAGCCCCCGAAAGTGCAGCACAGACCGACACATGCGACATATACAGGCTGTCAAATGACAAGCCTGTTCTTATTATCAAGGGAGCTGCATACGGAGAGACATATGTTGATCCCTATCCGGCAAGCGGCGGCGGATACAGGATAGTAGATATAACGGCAAACGGGGACTATATCGGAGATATATATCCGGCATGGGTTGATTATGAACATGGCCTGACCTTTGCAGATATGATCTTTGAGGCAGACGGAACTGAAATAAGCCTGTCTTATAATATAACGCTTCAGTCAAGCTGGAAGAAAGATTTTGAGAGAACCGTATATCTGAACGGAGACACACAGGGCGACTGGAATCCGGGAGTCACAAGGGACAGCTCATACACAGCCGTGATATTAAAAGGCGATAACGAGCAGATGAAACTGATCAGGGATCTGGCAGAAATGAGCGGAGTCTGTCATGTAAGAACTCCTGAAGGATCTTCTTTTGCAGCAAATGTAGATGTATCAGAGTCCGGCTCCTATGATTCACTGCTTATAAGCTATGGCATCTCTGTTCAGAGAATAGACCCCGAGGGACTTGACGGAATGACCCTTGCAGAGTGGGAAGAGGAAGAATAATGGATTGGTCAAAGGGATTTTCGGCGAGATATACATTAAGTATAGTTGATATAGACTCATGGCAGGACACTGATGAGAGACCTTTCCAGTCCGGTTCTATATCAAGAGATATCAAATTTGAACTGGTTGAGTCCGCTTGGATC
>JAEEGL013088796.1_pt1 | contig 11238 bp, 5 predicted proteins | sample 9134231 | NCBI WGS metagenome assembly JAEEGL01 (sample SAMN16246548, study PRJNA631951) | gut metagenome | biome: gut microbiome; feature: rumen; material: fiber-attached | host: Bos | place: Iran: Karaj | collected 2018-10
CCTGCTCAGGGACGCTGGGATCCTCTTCCTGCTCAGGGACGCTGGGATCCTCTTCCTGCTCAGGGACGCTGGGATCCTCTTCCTGCTCAGAGACGCTGGGATCCTCTTCCTGCTCAGGGATGCCGGGATCCTCTTCCTGCTCAGGGACACTAGGCTCTACATCTTGCTTAGGGACGTTGGATTCTATGGAACCTGATTCTGAGGATGGTGTGAAAATCATTGCCAAAAACAACTCAGGATCATAAGCTACTTCGTATCCGAAAACCTCAGCTAGATCCCTTAGCTTGAAATAATTGTTATCTCCGATATTATAGCAGAATGCCGTTGAGATTTTACCGTTAAATATAGCAGCATGCGGCGAGGGAACACAGGTGTCGCTTTGATCCTCACTATGGATGCACTCCCCGCCGACCGGGATATAGGCCTTCCCAGATGTAGCGGTCACGATCAGTTTTTCTTCGTCCCAATCAACGGAGAAACCGCAGCTTGTATCCCGTAGGGCCATTGCCAAGTCTCGCAGTTTGAAATAATTGTAATCATCGACGTTATACATTTGGCAGTCAACGGGCTTGCCATCCACAAGCAGGCTCCAGGAAGAAAGAACGCATCTGTGATATTCAGGCGTATCTGCCGGTTTAATGTCATTACTGCCTGAGACGGAGACGATCATGCTGCAGCAAAGAACGCATATGATCAGTAGTCTGATGATTCCTTTCATTTTCATATAAACGCTCCTTGTAGGAGGGTGGTGACGAAGTGTCACCACCCTCCTACTTCAATAAATGTTATTTCACGCGGTATCTGACCCAATGCTTGACATTGCTGATGGTCACATTTCCGCTGACGCTGGCGCTTACAGCCGTGCTGCTCTCCAGAGATTCGACCTTTTTGAACTGATAGATCTTTTGATAGTCCGTATAGGAGGAAATATAATAGTCGAAACGTAGGAAGCGTGGTGTTCCTATTCCGAGAGAGCTGGTTTCAGGCATTATATTGGCACAGTTGTAGCAAGGGAGATTCTGATTGTTACAGTAATAATTGTCGAGATAAGGACAATCAACAGAGGAAGTGAAGGCATAGAAATAAACATATGCATATCCGCCCGTTCCTGAGTTGAGCCTTGTTCCTGAGATGGCACGGTCCGTCCGATTTGCATACGCACAGTTATACATCCAGTGCCAGTATACATAACCGGCCCAACTGTTGCTGACATCGCGCTTGGTAGAACCGTTGTCAGAAGCGCTGTATGCGGACTTCGCGAAAGAAGTATAGATCCAGTGACCGGTATCAAAACCGCCGGGGAACGAGGCATAGTAACTCGAACCACTGCCGGTGGGGTTCCAGTAGCTGCCCGTGCGCTCATAACCGCTCATCGTGGAATTGGTAGACTCTGCCGTGGTGGTTTTAGTATAGGTCCATTTGTCGTTTACCACACTTGCGCCGGAGGGTACATTCGAGCTGAGAACCCAGTCAGAGAGCGGGTGGATGGTCCAGTGCGCATAGAGCGTGATGTCAGAATCCGTTGTCAGCACGGTGCTCTCGAAATACTGGGTACCGCCGACGCTGGCGTCGAACCAGCCGTCGAAATCATAGTAATCACGGTGCAGGGTGGGCAGGGTGCCAAATTCACTGTCACAGCTGACGCTCTTTGTGCCAGGACTCACGGTCCCGCCGCTGTAGTTTGCTTTGAATGTGATCGTATGCACGTTTGCAACCCAGTGCGCATACAGAGTGATATCCGTCGCCTCTTCACGTACGGTGCTCGCCGTGACTTCCTCTCCGCCGTTCCTGGCGGTGAACCAACCTTGGAAGGTGTAGAGCGGACGTTCGGGCATCGGGAGAGAGCCGATTGGATTTCCGCACAGCGCTGTAATGGGTTGTGCATCCAGAGTCCCGTCGTTGGCATCAAAGATGATCTGGTAGGAATGTGCCGTCCATTTTGCGTAGAGTGTCAGGTTGTGGGAAGGCATCATCACTTCCTCGGTGCCATCGTAGAACAGCTCTGACAGATCCTCGTCCGTGAACCAGCCGTCGAAGAGGTAGCCGATGCGGGAAACCGTGACATTCGTGAACATCACCATGTCCTCCGGCAGCCTCTGACTGGTCAGGGTGGATCCGTCGTCGTTTTGGGTGAGCGTACCGCCATTCAGGACATAGGTTACCGTGTAGCTTCTGCTGGCAATCGTAAAGCTGCGCTGAAGCGTCTCATCGGTAACGAAAGAGCCGTCTAGCAGATGTCCGATCATGGTCGTAATAGTCGTCACGGAGTCCAACGGAGCATTATCCAGGACCGTATACCCGCCATTGCTGTCTATGCTGAGCACATTGAGATACGGCGCGGCGTTACCGTTGGAGAGGACCGCGGCATACTCATATCGAATCTCGTCGTACACTGGACGGACCGGATCGGTGAAGCCGATGTACGGGGCGCTTTGGATGCTGATTCGATAGTTGAATTGATCGGAGCGCGTCATGTAGTCACTCATTCCCTCGGTCTCGTACGCGATACAGGAGATCTCGCCGCTTTCCTGCCGGAAGTCGTCCACTCGCAGGATGTGGGTGTCGATCTGGAAATCCCGGCTGACATCCTCCTGATCCGGATAGACGGTGATGGTGGCGGTCAGGATCAGCGTTTCATCGTCGATATCCGTATAATCCAGGACCGCGATCCGATCATCCTCGATGGTGTAATTGCTCGTATTGCTGACCGACCATTCGATCTCGAAATCGTTGATGGTCTGGGGAAGGATGGGGTTGTTGTCGCTGAGGATGTAGTCTGCGGCAACCGTGAGATCGCAGGAAAGGTCCGGAAGGAGATCCAGGATCTCTCCTCCCTCCCTCCGTGCGACCGGTTCGTAATCCTCGTCCTTGTCGTAGAGATAGCAGTCAACGCCTTGGTCGTAGAGCCGCTGCAGGGCGTGGAGGTTGCTCTCATAGAACAGCCTGCTGTCCGGCGTTCCGACGGCGTAGACGGTCTGGATGGAATCCAGATCCTCGATGGGGAAAATCTCCGCTTCCAGATGGCTGAGATCGATGGTTTCCAGCTTGGCGTATCGCTCCACGGAATAGAGGTCCGCCAGCTCGGGGTCTGTTCCCGTGAGGTTGACCAAGCCGGCGCCATCCAGATTCAGATACACTGCTTCGTCCAGATACGGCAGGTATTCCATCTTTTCCACGGTGACGCCGCTGAGGGACAGTTTCTTCACATTGAAGTCCATCATGCGGTATGCGTTGGCAAAGGTGCAGGGGACCGTAGTATCCAGATAAAGCTCCTGGATCGTCTTCTGGCTGGCGTTGGAAATCGCCTGCTCCAGATCGACCTCTCTGATGCGGCTGCCCGCCAGATCGACGTAGTACAGATCGTTGTATTTGTAGAGCCAGTTGATCTCGGTGACCCCGCAGTTTTCAATAGAGATGCACTTCAGCTCCGTCATGGAGTAGGTCAGGGTATAGGCGTCCAGAGCCGGACAGACATTATCGGCATACAGGACCGTCAGCAGCGTGGCGTTTCTCAGCTTCATCAGCTCGCCTGTGTTGTCCGCCAAGTCGTTGTTGCTGATGTCCAGCACCTTGAGCGTGGCATAGCGGTCTGCGATCTGCTGCACATTGGAGATATCTCCGCTGAAGGCGTGGAGGCCGCAATTGGCGACATCCAGCCGTACCAGCTTATTCATCCCGGATAGGAAGGAAAGATCGCTCAGACGGATATCGGAAAGCGTGAGGATCTCCAGCTCGCTCAGACCGCTGAGCCAGGTCGTCATGTTGTCCTGCACCAGATCCATCCGGTTTCCGGAGAGCATCAGAATGTGCAGGTTCTCTGCCCCATTGATGAAGCTGAAATCTGTCAGGTTGTTGTTCTCCGCATAGATCTCTGTCAGGGTGGACTTGAAGCTGTTCAGCACGGAAAGGCTGGAAAGCTGGTTGTTGCTGACGTTGATGCTCTCCAGCAGGGTGAGATCGCGGAGGGAGGAGATATCGAAGATTCGATTATCGTTCACATAGAGGATCTGGAGCTGCGTCAGGGTATTCAGATTCCCGATATCCCGGATGTCGTTATGGCCGAGATAGAGGATCTCCAAATCGACCAGGCGGCGCAGATCGTTGACGTTCGTGAGCAGATTGTCCTGCAGGCGCAGCTCCTTGAGGTACCGGAGGCCCTTCAGGTGCTCCACGCTGTCGATCTGGTTATGGGCCAGGGACAGGTACAGCAGATAGGGGTAGTCCTCGATGCAGGCCGTGCCCTCCGTGGTCAGGCCGTTCTCCGAAAGGGAGAGATAGGTCATCATGGGGGCGCGGGACAGGGCATTGATGTCCGTCAGACAGTTCTTGGAGAGGTAGACCTCCCGCAGGCTCCCGTATTTCACATCCTCGGCGAACACGGAGTCCAAGGTGGTGAAGTTGTTGTCCGTCAGGTCCAGCAGCTTCAGGTTCACCGCGTTGCGCAGCGTTGCCGTGCCGCTGTCGGTCAGGTTGTCCAGGCCGCAGCTCCGGGCGATGAAGGCCTCCAGATAGGACAAAGTGGCGATCTGGTTCATAGTGCCGTCCGTGATGTGCAGACCGGAGATGTTCAGCGTCCGAAGGTTCTTACAGTAGGAAAGGCCGCGCAGGGAGGTGATGTCCGGATAGCCGCTGAGGTCCAGATTCACAAAGCGCACGTCGGCCAGGGCAGCGCTGGTCAGGTCGCCGCGATACCCCAAAGTATCCTCCAGCTCAGTCTTGATGGCGAGATAGAGGGAGGGATCCATGTTTTCCGGGGCCCTGATGATGGTGTTGTTGCAGGATACGGTCAGGTTATAGGCGAGGACGAATTCCTCCGTCCCGCCGTCCACGGCGTAGCTGACGCGGGCGTTCAGCGGAAGGGTGGAGCCGCTCACCGCGTCATTCTGCAGCTGGATGACGTTGTTCGCCACATAGGCGATGTCCGGCGCGCCGGTCTCCCAGGTCACATTGGTGCCATAGACCGTGTCGTTGTTCCAGAGGACGGTGCCCTCGGTGGCCAAGGTGCCCATCTTTGCCGCGATCTGGTTGATGATATAGTTTTTGATCTCCATCTGGTCGATGGCTGTGACCTCCACGTCGTCGATGTAGATCCTTCCGTCGTCCTCCAGGGGCTTCCCGTTGAAGGTTGCCACGGCGACATAGTCGTTGACCTGGGAGGAGGTGCTGCGTTTGACCTGGCTGATGGGGGCGAGACTGCCGTCGACGTTCTGATACCAGCTGAGGCGGATTTCAAAGTTGTCGTAGACTGCACCATCAGTAGGAATTACAGAACTATTGATCTTAGATATTAATTTAACATCGTAATTAATTCGGTACTGCCCGTCCGTGTCGTCCGTGAAATAGAATCTCAGGAAGTCCTCCACAGCAGCCTTGGTGGGGGTCTGATAAACGCCGGTTACGTCGTAGGTAAAGGTGATGCTGCCTTCAGAATCAATATGGTTATTGCCGTCGTATGAGGTGATCGAGACGGTCAGGTTCAGCTTCTGGGGGTAGGTGGGCTTGATGAAAGCGCCGGTGGTGCCGTTCAGCACATAGCTGCAGTCGGAGCTGTAGATGAAGCTCGCGTGCCAGCCGTTCTGATAGTTCATGGAACTCACCAGTCCCAGGTCGGAGCTGAGATTGGTCAGCAGGTCCCCGCCATACAGCGTGCTGAGCTGCCTTTTATAGTAATCCATCGCGGGATTATCCTGGTTGCTGTAGTAAGCGTAAACCTCGATGTCCTGCTGCAGGTTGGAGAAGAACGGGGCAATATAGCTTTCCATACTCTGGGACCACATCCCGCCGGAGAAGCCCGCCAACTCTGGGACTGAGGGAATGCTCTGCAGCGTGCCGCCGAACAGGACGGATCTGGTTGCGTATGGTTCGCCGTCCTTGTTATAGAAGGTGATGTTGACCCGATCGCCATAAGTGACCTGCAGCCGCGCCAGATGACGCTGGAGCGTGACGGCGTCCGCCACATCCACCGTGCCGTCATAATGAGTGTCCGCCAGGGTCAAATTGAATTCCGGGAGGATCGAACCCTGGAATTCCGCCAGATGCCGGCGGATCCGGGTCGCGTCGGCGATGTCCACGGTGCCGCCCAGGTCTACGTCGCCCATCTCATAGATGACCAGCGGTGCGAAATCGCAGTCGAAGCTGACGGTGACCGGATTGCCTTCGTCGTTGAGGCGGTGGGCGAGATAGGTCTTGCTTCTGTCCACAGAGAAACAGTCGTAGGTGCCGACGCCGATCTCGCCGTTCACCCGGAATGTCACGTCCAGCAGGGGCAGATAGCTCGTCACGTTTCGGCTGGTGCGCGTGTAGTTGACGGCTAACACGCCCAGGGTATCAGCGTTGAAAACGATGGTTCCCTTAATATCCTCGTTTTCTTCCACGCTGAGCAGGGTCAGCTTTTCTGTATCATATCGAAGGGTGATGTCAAAGTCGACGATGTTGGCGCCGTCCGGGATGTAGATGGTTGTGGTGAAGCTCTCCCCCTGGTGGGTGAGGAACGGAGAGGAGGCCACCGCGGTGGTGTCCGCCCCGAGAGCCGCGCCGCTCAGAAGTGTGGCGGCGAACAGCAGCAGGAGCGCTGCAGAAAGGAGGCGATACCTTGGCTTTTTCATATCAGTCCACACCTCCCACCGGATAGAGCTTGTTCTGATAGGCGGCCACCAGCTGCTCCTTCGTCATAAACTGGGACCAGAAGTCGGTAGCGACTACCGGCTCGCCGTTGCCCCAGTCCTCATAATACACCTGCCCGTTCTGCATCCAAGCCCGACAGCTTCCCTGTACAGTGGTGAGAAGACAATATGCGGTTGATATAGTCACCCATTCTCCACTGTATTTCACTTGCAAACAACACTTCATTGGCATTTGTACCTGATAGTGTACGATGGCCCATGGCAATGGGGTAACCCCATCAGAAGCAAAATGAGTGGCTGCATATACTTTTGTGATGGTGATTTCATCCGTTTCCGACCAGCCGTTGCTGGTCGCTATGGATGAACCCAGTGTCTTTGTTACTCGTGCAGATAATTCTGTCCAACCTTCGGTCCTTGAATGTGTATCATATTCAACTGTATCGGAGCCGGTATACTCAGTTGATGTTTTATAGTCCTCGCTGTAGACGGTAGTAGTAGTCTCACTATCTTTCACAATAGCAGCGTTGTCTGTAGTTGAGTGTTCAATATCAGCTTTTACTTCAAGTCCTGATGCTAAACCTACAAGGCCCCCGACAACTCCACCGGTTATCGCACCAGTTGCCACATTCAATAATGTGCCCATCAGATTCTTCGTTCCTGCTCCACCGCCGTAAGAAGTAGAAGAAGTTTCGTATCTATACTCCTTATATCCGTAATTGGTGGTTTCTGTTTTTTGGCCATAAGTGGGATTATCTATTTGATGATTATAATTTGTTGTTGTGCTACCATCATTCCAGACTTCTGACCCCGTTTGATCCCGCCCACTTTCCTGCCTCGCATTTGTTGTTGTTTCAGTCGAAGTAGTACAAGCATCGACGGTTTTGGAACTCGTATGCGAAATCGAATAGGATGACATAGTGTCAAATTCTGTTGTAGCCGCGTCAAACTGTACGTCCATAATCATCGAATTTGTGTAAGTATAGGGATCATAAAACAAAATTCGATGGTCGTCATCCAGTCGATAGCTTGCCACAGCATGCTCTGAATACACTACGTATTCATACCACGCCTTTTCCAAATAGGTCGCCCCGGCGGAAACCGAGATCTCCTCTGGCTCCAGACCGGCGCCCATCAGAGCGTTGATGTCCGGGCTGGCGTACCTTGTGCTGTCGTCGGTGTTCCCGTCGGCCAGCACGGTTGTCGCGGTCAGGATCGGCATGATCAGCGCCAAAATCAGCGCCGCCAGGCGGATCCATCCTTTTTTGGTCATTCAACCCACCTCCTGAAAATAATAGATGTTGTTGTTCAAGGTCGAGATCGTTGCGGAAAGCTCCTTGCCTGAAACGACCGTCGTTGCCTGTTTCGCCTGTAAGCTGATCTGCGTGGAATACACGTCCATCGGTTTCGCGTAGAAACGTATGCGTGCCAGCAGCATCGGTTCCCGGATCGGCTGTGGGCTGTCGAGCCGCAGAGTCAAATTACCGTCCTCTGTCTGCTCCACGGAAAAGCAGTCGGAGACCTCCGCACTGAGATAGTCCATCACCTCTCTGTCATAGAACAGCGTCAACTCTGCGGAAGCGATACTTACCTTCCCTCGGAGCATCAGCTCGACGGTGAAGTTTTCCCCCTCCCGGACATAGACGGAGTCGAAGCAAATCAGGTTTTCGTCATCTGTAGGATAATACACGCTTGGGTGCGTCTCCACATCGCTCGTTACCGCATTGAAGGGTGACGACCAGCCCCGGAAGACGCCGTCTGTCTCAAAATCCGGTGGAAAAATGCCGTTCCCATGATGCACCTGTTTTTTCTCGATTACTGTCCCGTCTGAATACGCGAAGGTGACGGTATGGATCTCCTTTGTTTTGGCCTGGGTCAGCTCTTTTCCTGCGGAGCGCCCTCTCAGCAGCACGAAGACCAGGAGGCTGAGCACCGCGCCGCACATCAGGATCAGAACGATCTGCAGCCAAAACGGCAGTCTATTTCCTTTTTCCCGCATTATTCCTGCCCCGTCCGCTTGCTCAGGATATGAACACAGCCGTCCAGAAGTTGATACTCCGGCGAATAGAGCTGCTCATCCTCATCCCAGGCGCAAATGCTTTTGATTTCCAGACGCAGACACGGCTCCCCTTCCTCCGCGAGCACGGAAAAACGCAGTGTGCAGATATCCACGTCCGCACTGGTATTGTTTACACTTACATAATTGATGCGGATGCGACCGGCCTCCTCAGCGTTCAGCACTACAGCGTCATCCTCATAAGGAACATCTTCCAACTGAAGTTGCGCTGAGTCGTAGTCCACTGTAAGGTCGAAACCGCTTAACAGCACGGCTCCGCATAGCCGAAGGGGAATATCCACGGTTTCTCCATTCTCGGCATAAATCCCTGGAAGCGCGAACACATTAGTCTTGTCTTTGACGGGGTAGAATACCGGTCGGATCTGCAAGTCTGTGACTACGTTTTCCGCGAGATGTTCCCATTTTTCAAATACGTCTCCATACGCCAGTTCCGGCAGCGACGGCGGCGGCAGCGCTCCCCCGTCGGCGACAACTCCCATCTGCACGATGCTTCCGTCGTTGGAGTAGAAGACCACACTGTGATATTCAATCGCCGGGGCGGAGTTCGCGTTCGATGCGGTTTCCTGACAAGGGGCTTCTGATGATGCGGTGTTTTCGGCAATGCCGCTGATATCTTGCGCGTCTCGGGACTCAACGCTCCCGTGACCGCAAGCACTGATGCTTAACAGCAGTGCGATGAGCAGGAGCAAAAACACCGGTTTGATCAGCCGGATCACGTGGTCCTTCATCTGAGCCTCACATCGGAATCGGCACACACATATTCTGCAGGGGCCGGATCGTTGCCAACAAGCTCATAAATACTGTTCATTACCAGCCAGATGGGGAGGGCAGGCTTAGCGGTGCCTTCGATTCGGAAAGTCAGAGAAATGATGTCCCGCTGCCTCGTTACGTCCCTGGTCCCGCTGAAGTTCAGCTTGATGCCGTTTGCGTAAGCTGTAGTGTTCACGACAACATCCATGTCCAGATCGTCATCGTAAGAAACGAGCTGAAGCGCTTCGTCATACATCAGGTTCAAATCAAAGCCGCACGTCTTAACCGCGCCTTTTAGACTGAGAAGTATCGTTACAGTTCCACCCACGCTTCCCTCAGAAGAGGAGAGAGTGAAGACGTTAGTCGCATCGCTGTATAATGCCCGTACGATGGTGTTCTTCGTGACGCCAGCATATTGCCCGCTCCAGCCAAGGAAGCTGACACCGACTTTTTCCGGTGCGGCGGGCGGCTCGGCAAATCCTTCTTCAGGCACATCGACGGCCTTTAGAACGGTCTCGCCGTCGTCGGCATAGAAGGTGACCGAATAAGTCTCACCCGTATACTCAGAATAGACAGCGGTCACCGTCCGGTCGGAAGTCACATTCTCGTAATCTCCCTGCCAACCGCTGAAAACAAAACCGGTATGCGCCGGAACGGAAGGAGGAACGGCACTGCCTCCGGCCGGAACAGCCTGCACCGACAGGGCAGTTCCTTCATCGCTCCTGAAGGTGACGAAATATGCCGTTTCCGTTAAAACCTGGATGCCAGCACTGCAGGGACAATACGTTTCATCGAGGAGAAACACGCGATAGGCAGATCCTTCCTGGAGTTCAGAGAATGATACCGTTGAAACTGAAGACTCTATCGTGACCTGACGCGTCATGGCTCCCAGCATCTGTCCAGAATCCGAATAGGATGCGGCGATTGCACGGACAGTGGTGCTGCTATCACTGAACATCTGAACCTCAATCTTACCATTCCTGAACAGCCCGGCGGCGCAAATCACGGGTTTTTGATCAATGGTTCGTAGTTTTGCTTCGCCCATCAGATAGGTTTTGTTTTCATTCGAAACGGCGGATGCTATCGGACTGCACACTGAAAGAAGTAAAACCAGGCAGATTAAGCATAAGACAACTTTCTCTGTTTTGGAATACATGATCATTTCTCCTATTTTCTCTTCATTATGCTGAGCCAGTTTATAGTAAAATAATTAATATAAATTATAACAGCTCTACTCGGTTTTTTCAAGCATATTAAGGAAAAAGAAGCAAAAAGCAACATAATCAGAGGGATAATGAGATGAATTCTGTGTCTTGTACGTTATAGAATACGAAAAGTTGATTAACGGTCTCGTAATAGCTTTGTTTAATAGTCAGAAGCGAGCAAAGCCTGACTTGAATGGATAACCGCCTCAAGCGCAATGACTGAATAAACAGAAACACTATGTTGGGAATACGACATTTCTCTCCGGAGGTTCCCCACTTCTGCCAAATGCTGCCGGGCGCATAGAAAAGCGGAAACTGCGGAACCTAATTCCTGCGCAGGCTTTTTCGGGCATCCCCGGAGAAGCCGCAGAGAAATAGAGGCATCCCAGAAGACGGGAGGCGGCGCCATCCCCGCTGTTCGCGGGATCGCCGAAAGCAGTCTGCAAATAAAAAGTCAAGCAAAAAAGAAAGAAGTTGAAATACACAGCAGATTGAGAAAAAGGCATAAAAATAAGGCCACCGCAGAAACGCTGGCATAAGAGAAATGGGCGGTAAAGTTACGGCTCTTCGGTCACCTTGGCAGGAG
>JAEEGL013127365.1_pt1 | contig 11238 bp, 8 predicted proteins | sample 9134231 | NCBI WGS metagenome assembly JAEEGL01 (sample SAMN16246548, study PRJNA631951) | gut metagenome | biome: gut microbiome; feature: rumen; material: fiber-attached | host: Bos | place: Iran: Karaj | collected 2018-10
GAGCGAGGACGTTGAGGTTAACGTATGTAAGACAAAGCACCTCACCAACACACGTACATCATCATCCGATGAAGCACTTCGTCTCGTTCCACCTCGTATCATGTCACTTGAGCAGTGCATCGAGTTCATCGACACAGACGAGCTCCTTGAGGTAACACCTACAAGCCTTAGAATCCGTAAGAGAATTCTTGATCCTACACTTCGTAAGAGAGCAAGCTTCAAGAAGAACTCATAACGACATAAGATGATAAATATAAAAGGGATAAAACGAATTATGATGAAGATTCGTTTTATCCCTTTTTATTATTAAAAAATATATCGCCCAGGCTCCGAGTTATTTAAGGTATCCTTGTAAGTAACCCCTGAAGGGCTCCTTCAATCTTAATGTTTCCAGTTCCGGCAGGGATAAAAAGAGACTCGCCCTTGCGAACATGTATAGTTTGCTTAGTTTCAGCAGAAGTCACGCTTGCTTCTCCATCCGTCACAAGAAGATTTACAAATGAGGTTGCATCGACATTTGTCTCAAAAGAAGCTCCCTCTTTTACCTCGAAAAGGTCCACCTGGAAAAATGGACATACAGCGAGGTGTCCATCCTCTGCCTTATAAGGCGTTGGCGGCTCAAGTTTTGTCACATCAATTGACTGCTTTATATGGAGCTGACGCGGTTTTCCATCAGCGCCAAGTCGGCCATAATCGTAGATTCTATAGGTAACATTTGAATTCTGCTGAATCTCAGCAAGAAGTACCCCAGCACCTATTGCATGAAGTGTGCCAGGCTTGATGAAAACGACATCGCCTTTTTTGACGTAAACCTTGTTGAGCACTTCTTCAAGAGTATTATCTTTTATTCTGTTTTCAAATTCCTCTTTTGTGATCTCATGGTCAAAGCCCTGATATAAGTACGATCCCTCTTGTGCCTCAAGGATATACCACATCTCAGTCTTGCCGTACTGCCCCTCATTCTTAAGAGCATACTCATCATCAGGATGAACCTGGATGGAGAGAGGCTTTTTCGCATCTATGAGCTTGATAAGAATTGGAAAGTCCTCGAATCTAACGCAGTTCGTGCCAAGAATTTCTTTACCATTATCTCTTATAACTTCGTCAAGTGGCTTTCCAACATATTTGCACTCTTTGGAGCTTACCTTTCCTGCAACTTCACAAACCACGGATTCTCCGTCCTTGTGGCATGATAAAGTCCACGCTTCCGCACAGATATCGCCGGGATAGTCTATTCCGTATTCTTCCACAAGACGATGACCACCCCAAAGATAATTCTTACAGGCAGGTCTTAGTTTTAACATTTCCATTAAACATCTCCACTCTCATTGAAAAATAAGTCATAGGACAAAATAGTCTTTTTCTCCCTCAATTATCTCAATCTGACCTTCACATTTTTTGATAAGGTCATCTCTCACCCTCTGAACATCAGCCTCCCTGACGCATATATCAAACTGAGCATCAGCCTCATATCTTGAATCAAGAATAGTGATATCATTCTGCCCAAGATAATACTGAACATTGTTGATCATGTTGTAGCCGACCTTAAGTGTCAGCTTTTGGGAAAAGACCTTTTCACCAACCTCTGAGTTTGCAAGTCCCTCTTTGGCTGCTGCCGTGTAGGCCCTTACAAGGCCTCCGGTGCCAAGGAGAACACCGCCAAAATATCTTGTCACAATAATAAGGACATTTGTTATTCCTGCCCCGGTTATCACTTCAAGAATCGGTTTCCCTGCTGTTCCTGAGGGCTCGCCGTTGTCGCTGCACCTGGTATTTTCGCTGTTGGGGCCAATCACAAAGGCGTAGCAGTTGTGCCTTGCATCCCAATACTTCTTGGATATCTCTGCAATCTTCTGCTCAGCCTCTTCCTGACTCTCCACGGAAAAAACATTTGCAATGAAGCGGGACTTCTTTTCAACAATTTCTCCGCTTCCCTCAGTCTTTATAATTTTATATGATGCTACATTTCCCATTATTACTTTATTCCACTAGTACCAGATTTATTTAAAGCCGCAAAATCTTATTATACCTGCATATTGCCTATATATCCAGCTCTTTTGCCCAAAGTGCTGCATCACATTCTCACGAATTACTCAGCATGTGCATTATTCTGCTGTGAATTATTATAAATCACTCACAGGCATCAATTGCCAACTTGATTGCTCCCATGATTCCCTGATCATCATTAAGACTTGCCGGAACAATGTATTCATCAAGGTTTTCCAGCGTCTTTGTATTAATATATCCGTTCATTCTCTCTTTAAAAGACTTTCTTATAAGAGGGAAAAGCTGCGTCTGGTGCATTACTCCGCCGCCAAGGATTATCTTCTGAGGACTTAGTGTCATGCAATAGTTTACAAGCGCATTTCCGATATATTCAGCTTCAAGCTCCCACACTTTGCTATCATCCTTAAGTTCAATCGCTTTTTTACCCCATCTGCTTTCAATTGAAGGACCACTTGCAAGACCTTCAAGACAGTCATCGTGGAAAGGGCACACTGAAGTACCGTTGTCATCAGCTCTTTTGCCGATTCTGATGTGTCCAAGCTCAGGATGAAGCATGCCATGGAGGAGTTTGCCGTTAGTCATAACGCCGCCACCAATTCCAGTGCCTATTGTAAGATATATTGCATCAGACAGCCCCTTTGCACAGCCATAGGTGATCTCACCAAGAAGTGAGCCGTTTACGTCCGTGTCAAAACCAACAGGGATGCCAAGATCCTTTTTTATCCTGCCCACAATATCGTAGTTTTTCCAGGCAGTCTTAGGCGTTGAAGTGATATATCCATATGTCTCTGAAGTCTTATCAAGGTCAATTGGGCCAAAACATGCAACTCCGATTGCTTTTATGTCTTTGTCCTTAAAATATTCAGCGATGAGGTCCATGGTCTCGTCAGGAGTTGTGGTAGGTATCGATTTCTGCTCGATTATCCTTCCATTCTCATCCCCAACTGCGCATACCATCTTAGTTCCGCCTGCTTCAAGCGCTCCAAATAACATGTCTGCTCCTCCTGATCACAATATTATATGATTATATTTTATACTGAATAACGCTACTAAATAAAGTAAATTCTCTAAAACTTCCTATTAATGGCGTTTCGTGATATAATCTGTAAGTTAAATGAAAATAATGGCTTACTTTGCTTTTTTGAGCAATGATTTTTCGCGAGGTTTACATATGAATTATGGTAAAAGAGGTATAGTCACACAGGCCAGAACTCTCAATTCGGGCACTGATAAATGGGGCAAAAAACTGAGCCTTTTCGGACTATACATATTGATTGCTATGATAATCGGCGTGGTGATCATCGGTGCAAGTGCCGGAATAGGTGTGTTTAACGGAATAAGGGATACAGCTCCCGATATTTCCAATATCAGTGTTACGCCAAAGGGCTTTTCAACCTTCGTTTATGACACTGACGGCAATCAGATAGCCAAGCTGGTTTCAACTGATTCCAACCGTATCCCTGTAACATGGGATATGATTCCTGAGAATCTGGCCCATGCTTTTGTGGCAATCGAGGATGCGCGTTTCTATGATCATAACGGAATTGATATTCAGGGTATCATAAGAGCCGGTGTTGTTGGTATCACTTCAAGAGATTTCTCCGAGGGTGCCAGTACCATCACTCAGCAGCTTCTGAAGAACAACGTCTTTTCCGGATGGACCAATGAGAGCACACTTCAGAAGGTAAAGCGTAAGATTCAGGAGCAGTACCTTGCTATTCAGCTTGAGAAGACCATGAACAAACAGGATATTCTTCTCAACTATATGAACACCATCAACCTTGGTTCCAACACACTTGGTGTTCAGGCTGCATCCCTCAGATATTTTAACAAATCAGTTTCAGATCTGACCTTGTCAGAATGTGGTGTAATCGCTGCGATCACACAGAATCCCAGCCGTTTTAATCCTATCACCCGTCCTGAAAAAAATGCTGAGAGACGCAAAAAAGTTCTTAATAACATGCTTGAGCAGGGCTACATCTCTCAGATTGAATATGACAAGGCTATGGCCGATGACGTATATTCCAGAATCCAGAATGTCAATCAGGAGACAGGCGGTGACTCCACAATCAATTCTTACTTTGTGGATGCGCTGACAAATGACGTCCTTGATGATCTTGTAGCAGCAGGTTACAACGAGACACAGGCATATACTCTTCTCTACAGTGGCGGACTTAAGATCTACTCTACTCAGAATCCCAAAATCCAGGCTATCTGTGATGAAGTGTTTGAAAACGAAGAGAATTTCCCGGCAGGAACTCAGTATCTTCTTAGCTATGAGCTCTCTGTCCAGGCTGCTGACGGAACTATCACCAACTACAGCAGCGAGATGTATCAGTCCTATTACAAAGAGCAGAATAAGGGCTTTAACATGCTCTACAATTCAACTGAGGATGCAGAAGCAGCTATTGAAGCTTTCAAGGCCAACATAATGTCTGAGTCTGACACTGTTCTTGGTGAAAAGATAAATCTTGTTCCCCAGCCTCAGGTTTCAATCACTGTTGAGGAGCAGAACACCGGATATATCGTGGCTATGGTTGGCGGACGTGGTCAGAAGACAGCCAGCCGTACCCTTAACCGTGCAACAGACAGTTATCGTCAGCCCGGTTCCACATTTAAGGTTCTTTCAACCTATGCTCCGGGAATCGACAGCGCAGGCCTTACTCTTGCAACTGTATTCAACGATGCTCCGTTTGCTTATGATGACGGAACTCTTGTTAAGAACTGGTGGGGCTCAGAGTACAGAGGACTCAATACAGTCAGAACAGCTATCAGAGATTCCATGAACGTAATCGCCGTTGAGGCATTTACACTCATCACACCTCAGCTTGGTTATGACTACCTCAAGAACTTCGGCTTTACTACTCTTACAGACGGAACTGTAATTAACGGTAAGATTTACTCAGATGTACAGCAGTCAACAGCCCTCGGCGGACTTACCTTCGGTGTTAAAAACTATGAGCTCAATGCCGCTTATGCTTCAATCGCAAACGGCGGTGTTTACATCGAGCCAAGACTTTACACAAAGGTTGTAGACCACGACGGAAATGTACTTTTAGACAATACTAATGCTAACTCTAAGAGAGTGTTAAAAGAGACCACTGCATACCTTCTTACAAGTGCAATGGAAGACGTTGTAACAGGCGGTACTGCTACTTCAGTAAACTTTGGTACTACTCAGATAGCCGGTAAGACAGGTACAACCTCTGATTACAGAGATGTATGGTTTGCAGGTTACACCAACTATTACACAGCTACAACCTGGACAGGATACGACAACAACGTAATCATTCCTAAGGGCGACGGCAGAAACCTCTCCAAGACTCTTTGGAGAAAAGTAATGTCCCGCATCCATGAGGAACTTCCATACTCATCATTTGAGATGCCTTCCGGAATTGTTGTCGGAACAGTATGTTCCAGATCAGGCAAGCAGCCTATAGAAGGTCTCTGTGGCGGAACACTTATGCAGGAATACTTTGAAGAAGGCACTGTTCCTACTGACAGCTGTGATGTTCACTATGCAGGAACAATGTGTGCTATTGACGGATGCCCATCAACTGAGTTCTGTCCGTTCAAGACTTCAGGTGTCTATGAACTTACACCAGAGATACCTGCAGCTCTTCAGAAGGGCTTTGTTAACTACACACCGACTAACTCAGCTTATACAACAGTAACTGACGAGGAAGGCAACGAGACAAGAGTTCTCAACACCTGCCACCATACAGGAGAATTCATGGTGCAGCCTAACATCCTCGAAATAATCGCAATGGAGCAGGCCAACGCCGTAGCTGCTGCCCAGGCCGCACAGGCCGCCGCAGAAGGTGCTGCCGAATCCATCGTCAATCAAGTCCCTGAGAGCGTCTCAGCAGGCAATTAAAATAGTTGTGACATCCTGCAGGAGAGTTCAGGAATAAATAATTGGATTACTTCACATGTCCTGCGCAGACGAAGTGAAGTAATCCAATTATTTATTCCACCGATCTCCCGCAGGATTCACTATCCCCCCTCAATCATCCTCGAGTGAAAAATCAATGTACTTCTTTTGGGCGCCGATGTAGCGGTAGTCACGCTCGGCTTCTTCCTCTGCAGTGAGAGGATCCATGTATGGATCGTAGGAGGTTCTGCGTCCTCCAGTGAGGGCTACGCGGGATAATGGAATTGTTGTTATGGAGAAGTAGTCGGCGTCTGTGTCGTTTGCGTCTATGTTATCTACTTCGTAAACTATAGCCTGGGAATGATAAGAGGTATCAAATAGGTGTGCCTTGGCATTTCCGCAATCCGCAATAACACTTCCTGTTGGCAAATAGTTATCAGGATCAACCTGCGCTCTGGCCTCTAAGTCATACAAGAGCTTCTGCATGAATTTCAGTCCCGGATCATCAGGATCCGAGAAACATTTTTCCTCAAATTCTGTAGTATCTTTATATGTTGACTTTCCCAGATCATAGTCAAATGAGACATCCGCTATAAAGTAGTCAAGAGACTGCCCTTCATGTATGCAGGAAAGGATTTCGTTTAATCCATAAAATACTGCTTCTGTATTAAGATATCCATTTTTATCAAACACTTCATAACCAAGCTTTTCACCGGCCATCGCGCATAAGAACAAGGATGCTACCCAGCCTGTTGAATAGGTATTTTCATCATCAGTTATCTTGGCCAGATGTGAGATTCCTTCTTCTCCTTCAAATGCCACATTTATGCACGAGCTAAGCATTTCAGGATCTGAGAGCAGCTCGAGATATTCTTCTCCGTCAGCGCCGCCGTCAATTAGTTCGTTAAATGCATCACGGCGTGTTCCATAAGGATTTTCCACAAGCATTGCAAAACCTTCCTGAAGCCACATTGGAATCTCATCCACAAGGATAGGCCGCTCGTTATCCTCATCCTCATAAATCAGCTTGCCATTTGAATCTCTTTCCATGACTCTCGCTCCATCTCTTCCTGTTCCAAGAGACAGGTTAAAGAGATAGTCAGTCACAAAAGCATGCATCATTTCATGGATCATAGCCGATTCAAAAAAGCTCATTCTGTCCGGTTCTTCTATTGACTCTGGATGGAAACTGTCTAAATTAACCAGCACTTTGTGACCAAAGCTATAAAACGGAGAATCCCAATCTTCCAATCCATGCCCGTCTCTTCCCATGTAGCAGGACTCCTCCATCGCACCAAAACCGACAACGTCATTAAAGGTTATATATATTGATATATATCTGCTTATTTCTCCATTCCTGGCAGCTTCAGCGAAAACAGGTATCTGAAGAAGCTTCTCAACTGCCTGCGGCTCAATGACATTCACCGCGTAGTCACAAAGCCACATCAAATATTCCTCGCAGTTGTGCTCTTTGGCATATTCAATAGCAGATGAGTCGCAGTAGTTTTTGAGAGTCACAGTTATTGGAGCATTATCCAGTTTTTCTGATGTAGTAATCTTATTTTCAATACTGTATGTAACGGGCCTTGCGAGCATTTTTTCAACAGTCAGTATCTCAGCTTCAGAATAGTCCTCGTCATAGTCTGACTCCTCGAGCTCCTCAGCTTCCTCAGCCAAAGTGTCTACAACTGTTTCATAGTCATATTCCTCAAAGCCCTCTTCCACTTCGTATTCTTCATAGTCTTCAGTATCTTCATACGCCAAATCTGCTTCTGAAGATCCGCAGCCGGTAAAGAAAAACATAGAAGCCGTGATCACAGGTATCATAACAAGTGCTGTCATTTTGGGGATGTTCTTAAATTCTCTACGCATGCAAAGTCCTCTCTGCTGTCATCTCTAAGGTGAGCATTACTCACCCGTTTGCCCCATCACTATTTTCCCTCCCCAACAATATTCTTTTACCTATATCAGTTTCCAATGATCGGAAGTTCAACATTCAGCTTGTCATTATCTATAACATATGAATACTCATAGAGCTCCATCCTGTCTATCAAAGACATATCCATTGAAAAACCTTCATCCAAAAATGCACGGTATGGATCCCAGGTAGTAAGAACGAGCTTTAGTGTGTGTCCCTTTTCGACTGTATAAACAGTAGGCAGCATATAGAAGGTGTAATCATAGTATTTTCCAACTTCAAGTGAATCTACCACTGTGTATTCGGAGGAATCCGGGCCACATCCAGGATTATAAAGATCTGTCCATCCAAACGAAATGCATTTTCCGGGTGTAGGGCTCTTTACAAATTCAAAAATATTACTGGGAGTTAGTCCTCCGCCTCTGTCAATCTCCGTAATAACATGTGTCGGCAGACAATCTTCAATTCGCTCCTTTGTCATATATGCATCGAAATAATCGCCATCGTCGGCCACATCAATCAAAATAGCACTTATCATAAAGCCATCTGATCCTGTAGTGCTGGTTGAAAGCCTTAAGTGCACCTCCGGTGTCCCCGATATCGTGGCATTATCAGGAAGCTCCAGATCATAAAATGCCGCATTGCTTTCAGGGAGTCCTAAGTAAAAGTAACTCTGATTATCCATAGACAGCTGATAGGAACCATCAAACTCCGTAGCATACTCAGCAAGGCCTATAGTTGTAATATCTTTAATATCCCCCTGCTTTAAAGCATTTACAGCACTTAAAGGTGTATCTCCAAAAGAATCGTACTCATAGAACATTCCATCAATGTTGCTCTGAACAGTGAGCTCTGCCATATTTTCAATGCCATTGTCTACATCATAAAGATAGTGTGCGAGCCACTTATTCTCTATTTCAAGCCATAACTCATCATTTATCATGTTCTGATAAAGAACGTTATGCCCGTCCTGGTGGAATAAAAGCTTTACATTCTGCCCAGCCTTTTTAAAGGCGTCATACATAAGTTTAGCCTGCACAGTCGTAACGTTAAAATCATTAAGCCCTTGTACGATCAGCGCTGAACAGTTTATTTTTTCAAAAGCTTTTGCATAGTTCATAGAATCCCACAAGGGATCGTAATTGCCATTGGCTTCATACTGATCGCTGGAAATCTGCCAAAGCCATGAACGATAATTCTCATTAAGCACAAGCCAGTCATCGTCCAAATAAACTCCGCCACAATTATAAGCAGACAAATAGTCGGTGTAATTGGCGTTGTTTATGATCGTTACCCCCTGGGAATTGACATAATTGTACCAGGATGCTATTCCCGCAAAAGGAATGATGGTCTTAAGCCCTTTAACTCCGGATGTCGCAACCTCGAAAGGAAGCGTTCCACCGTAAGAACAGCCTGTCATAGCAACATTTCCGTTTGACCAGTCCGCTTTTATCTCGATATTGTTTGTTTTATCCGTATAAGCAATCCTGTCACCGGTAAGCCATTCAATTACACTCTTATGGGAATCTCTTTCAAGATCCATTCCGCACAGTTCAAACCCTTCCGATCCATAGGTTCCTATTCCGCTCGCTTCAACGACAGCATAACCTCTGACAAGATAATAATCATAATTAGATGCATAACTATACCCATAGCTACCATTGTTAGGCACAATATAATTCCAGTCCTTATCAGGTCTTGCAAAAAGAGCTGCATCCAAAGAGGACATATAGCCTTCCGGTTTTCTCTTTTTCCCCTTCTTGTAAAGCGAGCTGTAATCAAACTCTCTTTCGAGATACTCATCCTGAGCACCGTCAGCATTTGCTTCGACAGTGCCCGCGCCATAAGGTGTGGGGTCATAGATTACTCCTGCCTTGTACTTGCCTTCTACAGCGCCTCTTGGCACCTGAACCAAAGCCTTCACAAGATCTGCGTTCCCATCGCCATCGGTGTCATAGTCAGTCTCAACGTAAACACAGAATCGTAGAATGTCACTATACTCATTTGAATAGCCGGGGTCCCTTAAATCCGAGTAATTCAGCATTGGCAAAAGAGTTCCATCCTCAACCCGAAGGTTTCCGTCATATTCAGTATCCTCGAGTGCGATAGGCTCCTCGCTCTGAAGCTGCGGATTCGAAGTTGGGTAAGCCACATAAACAGTCTTCTGTTCGCCGCAACCCACAAGTAAAAGCATCGTCAGAGAAAGAGCTGCAATCAAATGTCTTTTACGCTGTTTCATCGGCCCATGAAGCCTCCTGCTGCCGCCTGACAAGATTTGCAAAAGCTCCGTTCTTTTCCATAAGTTCATCATAGGTTCCCTCTTCTTTGATTCTTCCCTCATCAATCATTATGATCCTGTCGCAATCCTTAACAGTCGAAAGTCTGTGTGCAACCATTACTACCGTACATTGTTCCTTGTATACCGATTCAAGAACTTTAGTCTGAGTAACATTGTCAAGTGCCGAGGTTGCTTCATCCAAAAGCAGGATGCTCGGATGTGAAGCAAATGCCCTTGCCAAGGCCGCTTAAAGTAACAGCATTCATGGAGTTTGTGCTCGTACTCAAAACGCGGGATCTGTTTGCAATCTCTGTCTGAAGAATGAGTGATAAAAACAAGTACACTACCTCAACCAAAAGACACATCATCCCGACTATTTTGTGGTACATGAACATCTGGATGACATAAACAAAAACCAGCCCCATATCAAGAAATCTGGGCACGATAGTTCTTAGAAGCGACATGCTTAAGTTTTTATTGCTGTCGATACGCTGCATAAGTTCTCCTGCGCTATACTGCTCGAAGAACTTAAGCGGCTGGGAAAAGAGCTTTTTAAATAGTCTTGACTGAGATAGGGCAGCGTCCTTGTATGCTGCCTTATAGATAAAAAGCGTCTTTGAAATATTGACTATCGTAGCAACTATAAGGACAGCGTTCATTATGATCAGCATAGTAATATAGCTGTTTTCTGCTTTATTGATAAGACTAATTATTTTGTCATTTCTTATCAGCGCTGAAATCCTGGAATTAATACTGCTGCCTGCCGCAATATCAAGCATTACTCTCTGAACATTGATCAGCACAAGGTTTAAGACAACCGCAAGGATATTGAGCACAGCTATCTTTATAAGCACGACACGCATACCCGTGAGGCGCCTTGAAATCATTCCAAACAGACTTTCTCTGTTTCCGCCCTTTTCAAATTCATCCCCCGGAGTCATTCTGATAAGAATTCCTGCATATTTATCCATAAAAAACTCAAGGGGCAATTGTACATCTCCCTTAGCAGGATCCATTATGTATATGTTCTTGGACAATGCCCAAGAACATATGACAAATAGGCCATTCCAGTGCGACTACGTCGCAGGGCCTATTTGCACTTGTATCATGGTTTCACGAAATGCGCAGCGTAGTGCGCATTTCTGCAATTTAGTCCAATAA
>JAEEGL013819521.1_pt1 | contig 11238 bp, 4 predicted proteins | sample 9134231 | NCBI WGS metagenome assembly JAEEGL01 (sample SAMN16246548, study PRJNA631951) | gut metagenome | biome: gut microbiome; feature: rumen; material: fiber-attached | host: Bos | place: Iran: Karaj | collected 2018-10
AGGATAATCTTGTTTATTAATACTATCTAATAAATTACCAATAACTTTTTCTTCATTACGAGCAGCTATTACAATCGCATATTTATGATTGTTTTTTGCCTTAGGAAAGATTCTTGTAAAGAAAGTTCCGAGTATTAAATAAAATGTTTTATATATAGTTAAAATAGCTAGTATTCTATAAATCCACCAAGAAACACTTGTACTATCTAAATACCAACTACCAATAAATCTAATTAATGAATCAAAAAAACTACTCATACAAGCCCCTTTCTTCATAATTTTATCATAAATTATAAAAAAAGAAAATGTTTTAAAAACACTTTCTAATTCATAATCTCTTTAAAATAGTTATATTTAAGTACTAAATCATTTTTCTTAATTAAGTATTCTGCATAACTATTCTTTTCTTCTAATACACTAGCTGATATCTTTTTCTTATTTGTAACAACATCATCTACAACATAATAAGTACCATCATACCACGATAAATCTGGAAATACTATCATTGATTTATATTTTTTATCTAATATATCACTACCAGTATACCATTTCTCATTATATGTAATACCCATTAAGTTAAGGAATGTTGGTAGAATATCTAATTGACTATTAAGTTTCTTAACCTCTTCTTTTTTCATGCCAGCACTCCATATGAAGAATGGAGTTTTATTAATTAAATTATTATCTATTTCTTTACCATTATTTTTTAATATTTCTGTATCAGATACCGTATATAAATAATGATCTGCATAAACTACAAGAATTGTATCATTATATAGTCCATTTGCCTTTAATTCATCCATTAATAAACCAACCATATAATCAGTTTCACGAGCTTGTCTTTTAATACAATCCTCTTCCGTCATATTAAGAGATTCAATATATTCATTTAAAGAAATACTAGTTGTATCTTCAAATTTATCTTCATAATCAAGTTTTAATAATTGATTACAAACTCCTTTACTAGATGAAAATGGTAGGTGATTACTATAAGTAATAATATAACTAACTGTTTTACCAGGTTTATTAAATAATTCATTATGAAATTTCTCATTAAGTATTAATTCACGATCTAATTGATATGATTTATCAATATATGTACCCAAGTCTTGTAAACCTAAATAATTATCATAACCCCAATTATAATAGTTAATTCCCCTACTATAATACTCTTTAGTATTCATATGGAATACTTCGACATCATAATCTTTTTGTTTCATTAAGTTTGCCATCGAATATGGAAAATCATTCTTATTTAAAGTATATGCATTCATTGGGAATGTATATGGTGTTGTATAACCAACATTAACCATAAATTCGGAATTAAATGTACTACCACCACCATTATAGAATGAATAATGATTAGTAAAGTTAATTGAATTATTTAATAAACCATAAGTATTTGGCATAATGTCTTTAGTAAGTAACCAATCATCAATACCTTCTAATTGTAAGAAAATAACGTTTTTGTTTTTAAACTTACCAGTATATTTATTTTTATGATAACTATCATTAGATTCATCAAACACTTCAGATAAGAACTTACTCTCTGTATCTGTCTTAGTAGCTTCTGGTTTAATATATGTCATAAAGAAGTCTCTTACAGTATATTCATATAAACCAGTTAATGATAAACATTTATTACTATCATTAAAGTTATTATATACATTTCTTGGATTTCTCCAAGTATCCCAAGTTAACTCAAAATTACCAAATCCTAAGAATGATTTACTAATAATATGAAGTACAATGAATATTACTCCAATATGAATTAATTTAGATTTATTATAACGAATTCCTTTAGGATAATTCTTAATAATATATATATAAGCTACTATTAATAATATAATAGCTAAATAAACAATAATATTACAGTTTTTAAGTGCATCAAGAAAATAATCACTACCTTCACCAGCTAATCTAAGAATAGAAAAGCCAAAGAAATTATTCATTGTTGAATAATAGATGTTTTGTGAAATAAACATGATAAAAAATATAAAGAAAAATATACTATAAACTAACTTACTATATTTATTCTTAATATTTAACGATATTCCTACAAATAAAACAATATAAGCTACTGTAAATAATCTAGGTGTAATTCTAAATAAAGAATAATAACTTACTTCATTACCATAAATTCTTGTAAATAAATCCATAAATACAAATGGTAAAGATAACATTATAATATTTAATATCTCTTTTCTATTAAGAAACTGCCAAATCATTTTAAGTAGTTTTTTTATTTTTTCTTTTTTACCAGATTCTTTGAAAAAAGCTATAATCTCATCTTTAATATTATTAATATTTGATTTATATTTTTTAGATTTATCGATGACATTTTTTTTAATTTTTACTATCACACAACCACCACTTCAAATATATATAATTATATTATTTTTACATAAAAAAATCAATATTTGCTGATAATAAATATTGATTCAAGTTTAAGAAAAAGCTTTCCATTTACATTTTAAGTAAATTTAATATAAATATTATCAGTATTTATTAAAGCTATTATCTTATGAGTTTCTTCTCTCTCAACAATTATTTGTTCTTAGATGGCGATAAGCAAGTTTCTTACCAAAATAATTATAATTAGAGAGTCCATAAATATGCTAATTATAATTATCTATTTTTCTAAGCTAATTACATTATACTATATTTTATAAATTATTACAATATTTTTGCAAACAAAAAATGATCTTCTCTGATAAAGAACATCACTTCGAGTTTAGAAAAAGTTGTAACACCCTTATTAGCATTAATACCTAATAAGGATAGAATTAATATTATCAGTATTAACCACAACCTCTTATCATTTGAGTTTTACTTTCTCACAAACAATTGTCCTGTCTTGAGGCGATAACGACTAAATTAATAGCTTTTCCTACCCGAAATAGTAAAACTTGAACAGTAAATCCGATACTAAATAAATTAGTACGCTACATAAAGTAGCAAATAGCCATAAAGACTATAGAAGCATAAAGCTTCGAAAGCAAATATAAACTGACACATGTCAAGAATATAAATGCATAAATTGGAATAAATAACTATATAAATAATTCATAAAGAATTATAAGTATCAATAAATGATACAGCTACAAATAAGTAGCAGATGGATAAAACCATCAAGATATGAAATAAATCATATACAAAATATAGTTAGTTCATAAAGAACAAATCCAAATAAAAAATAAATTACTGCCAAGACGAATTACTATCATCAAGACAATAATATTGTATAACATATTTTTTTAAAATGCAATACTTTTTTTAAACTTTTTTTATTTTTTTTACATATTGACAAAAAAAAGGTTCTAATCTTTAATTAGAACCCTTAATTTTATTATTTATTTTCTTTTTTCATGATGCTTGAGTAATATATGAATCCAATACCAAATGCCATTAGTATTGCCATAAAGATATATACTACTTTAGATACATCTAATCCTGTTGGAGGTGTTGGTACATCATTATTACATTGTTCAATATTTGTTACTGAAGGTACTAGTGTGTATCCATCATCATTACTGTATTCTCCCCATACATATCCACCATCTGGATCTTTATAACATGCTTCCTCTGGTGGTAATTTACAATAGATTTCTGCATCAATATCATCTAGTTTGATATATCCTGTTACATTTTCATATTTACCCCATACGAATTCTTGTCCATGTAAGTAACATGCAGGATTCTCTGGTGGTGTACATTCTTCTGGTTTTGTTGCAGTTGTTACTACTTTATATCCTTCGACATCTTCACAAGCATTTTGAGTAGTATACTTGCATGTTCCACCTGTTTCTTGATTACTTCTTGGTACCCAGCAACTATTCTTGTTAATACATTCTTTTGGTGCTTCTGTTGTCCATTGATAATCGTCATAGGCATTCTTGTAACATGCCTCACCTGTCTCTGGATTATGACATAATTCTTCACTATTTATTGAAGTAATTAATGTATAGTTTTCTACTTTAGCGTATTTACCCCATACATATTCACCATTTGGATTTTTGTAACATGCTGGTGTTTCTTCTTTTTTACAATCAGTTTCTTTTGTAACACCAACTACTTTTACCCAACTATCTTCTGGGTCATCTGTCCAATGGTATCCGTCGTTACTATCTACATAACATGCTGGTATTGGTACTGTTTTACATGTATTAGCGTTCTTAGTATTATCAATTGTGTATTCAGCTGGACATGACATTGTTCTTTGTCCAGAATACCATACATAACTTGATCCATCATTCTTAGCACAACAATAGCTATATGTTGTACCTCCGCCGCCACCGCAGCCTCTTCGATAGATATCTACTACTCTATTTCCTACACAGTCTGGATTACTATTATTTTTAGCAATATAATATACATTTTTTCCTGCGTCATCTGCTTCTTTTTCTGAATGTGGATTAGAATTATATTCACCTGTTGTTACACATTGATTTGTTGTACTTAGTTTCCATCCACTACTTGTTGTAACTGTCTTACTTCCACTTGCGATAGTCTTACCATCTTTTGTTAATGTTGCTGTTGCAGTTGCTTTTGCACAACATGTTGTTGCATGATATAAGAAATTAAATGTTTGTCCATTTGTTACTTTATGATCTCCTGATGAACCACTTCTTTCTGCACCAGTTCCACCCATAGTAAGGGTTGCTCCTGTACATCCATCTCCTGTTACTTTTACTGTTACTGTCCATGTATCTGGATAACGATTATCACTTGGACATTTATCAGTTGATGGTGATACTGTTGTCGCTGATGATGTTACTGTTAATGTACATTCACCACTTGGTTCTACACAGGCACTCTTACTCTTTGATCCAATTGGAGATGTTGTTCCACTTGGACATGATGTACAGTTTGTTAGACTTGATGAGTTATTTCCACTTGCGTAATATATTCCGCCAGATGAGTATGTTCCAGCAGGACATGCACTAATTACTGTTGAACCAGCTGCTGGATTATAATAACTTCCAGCTGGTATTGTCATATGACATGTTGGTATTGTTGCTGTTGCTCTAAATCCGTTTGGACATGAAATACATGACGTTCCATTCCAATATGTATTTGGTGTCGTACAAGTTTGTGGCTTGTTATGACATCCATTTGTATAATCAAATTCACAATCACTTCTTGCAAGGCATGATGTTGATCCTGTTATATTTGCACATGGTTTAGGTGTTGCAGTTGAAGTAGGTTGTGTTGTAGCTGTTGCTGTTGGCTTAGTTGTAGCAGTCGCTGTTGGTGTCGTCGTTGCAGTTGATGCGACAACACATTGATGATTTGTAGGATCTGGTACTTTTCCTTGAGAAGTACAATCCGTACATCTTAAAGTACTACCATAATTTACTTTTCTTCCTGTTTGTACATATCCACTTGCACAAGAACTTGCTTGCGCATATGCAACTACCACTTCATGAGTTCCATCTAATTCTGCATAACAAGATGTTATTCCTGATGATCCTGCTGCCGAGTTTGGATATGCTCCATTTGTATTTCCTGAACAACTTCTACAAGCTGTTCCATCATAATATTCTCCTGATAAACAGCTTACAGCTGTTGGTGTTACGGTTCCTCCACCACTACCCCATGTACAACAAGTGGTATTACTCTTACAATTACTTTCTGACATTGCTGCACAATTTATATTTTCACAATAAGCTGATGTTCCTGTTTTACGGCATTGAGACGCAGTTGCTGTTGGCGTAGGTGGTGCACCATATTGTTGAGCACAGGTAGCTTCACACGCAGGTATATCATAACTTGAATCTAAACAAGCTCCTAAGCAACTATAATAATCAGTATTTACTGTTGCAGTTGGTGTTGGCGTTGCTGTTGCTACACACTTATCTGCACTATTTGCTCCTGTACTTGCTGTAGTAGTTCCATTAGGACATTTTTTACAACTTGATTGACCTTCAACATCTTGATAATATCCTTTTTCACACAAAGTACAACTAGATGATTGACCATATGGTACATGTCTAGTTTCAGCAGCATAACTTCCTTTTGCACAACTATATTTTTGATATGTTTGACCTGTGAAAGTAAATCCTTCACCAGCATTAACAATTGCATAGCAATCACTTTGACTAGCTGCTCCACCTAATTCACTATTATAACCACTTGGACATGATACTGGTTGATTTGTTCCTCCCTCACAATAGCTATTAGCTGGACACTTTACACAAGTATCACCACTTTTATAATATTTACTATAACAGCTTGAACAATATTGACCAGTTACTACTCTTTGTTGATAACATCCATTTTGACAATCAGAAAGTCCGTGGGCCATAGCACATTCATAATTATTATTTGTACTATTTCCGTTGTAGGCATTTTCACCATTACCTACACCACAAACCCAGTTACCGGCACCATATATATTTCCATGAGAACTACATCCTGCTTCATCACCAAGATTTATTTCATTATCATTATCATTTCCTTTCAAATTAGTTTCATTTTTTGGATATAAGAAAACTATGCCAGCACAAACTATACAGGCAACTATTCCTCCTATAACCGCAAGTAAAATATTCTTATTCTTCATATCTCTCCTACCCTATAAATAAATTATAAGATATTTTCTATCTAATTTCAATAGAAAAAATAAAAATTTTACTATAGTATAAGAAAAAACCTTAGTCTTTTAAACTAAGGTTTAATTTATTTATTAATTGTTTCTTTTTTCATAACACTTGAGTAATATATAAATCCAATACCAAATGCCATTAGTATTGCCATAGATATATATATGATTTTAGATACATCTAATCCTGTTGCAGGGGTTGGTACATCATTATTACATTGTTCAATGTTTGTTATTGATGGTATTAGTTTATATCCATCATCATTACTGTATTCTCCCCATACATATCCACCATCTGGATCTTTATAACATGCTTCCTCTGGTGGTAATTTACAATAGATTTCTGCATCAATATCATCTAACTTAATATATCCTGTTACATTTTCATATTTACCCCATACGAATTCTTGTCCATGTAAGTAACATGCAGGATTTTCTGGTGGTGTACATTCTTCTGGTTTTGTTGCACTTGTCACTACTTTATATCCCTCAACATCTTCACAGGCATTTTGAGTAGTATACTTGCATGTTCCGCCTGTTTCTTGATTACTTCTTGGTACCCAGCAACTATTCTTGTTAATACATTCTTTTGGTACTTCTGATGTCCATTGATAATCATCATATACATTCTTATAACATGCCTCACCTGTCTCTGGATTATGGCATAATTCTTCATTATTTATTGAAGTAATTAATGTATAATTTTCTATTCTTGCAAATTTACCCCATGTATAGTTACCATTTGGATCTTTATAACATGCTGGTGTTTCTTCTTTTTTACAATCAGTTTCTTTTGTTACACCAACTACTTTTACCCAACTATCTTCTGGGTCATTTGTCCAATGATATCCTTCTTCACTATCGACATAACATGCAGGTACAGGTACTGTCTTACATGTGTTAACATTCTTTGTAGAATCTAGAGTATATTCTGCTGGACAAGATCTTGTTCTTTGTCCAGAATACCATACATAACTTGATCCGTCATTCTTAGCACAACAATAGCTATATGTTGTACCTCCGCCGCCACCGCAGCCTCTTCGATAGATATCTACTACTCTATTTCCTACACAGTCTGGATTACTATTATTTTTAGCAATATAATATACATCTTTTCCTTGATCATCTGCTTCTTTTTCTGAATGTGGATTAGAATTATATTCACTTGTTGTTACACATTGATCTGTTGTACTTAGTTTCCATCCACTACTTGTTGTAACTGTTTTACTTCCACTTGCGATAGTCTTACCATCTTTTGTTAATGTTGCAGTAGCTGTAGCAGTTGAACAACATGTTGTTGCGCGATACAAGAAATTAAATGTTTGTCCATTCGTTACTTTATGATCTCCTGATGAACCACTTCTTTCTGCGCCAGTTCCACCCATAGTAAGGGTTGCTCCTGTACATCCATCTCCTGTTACTTTTACTGTTACTGTCCATGTATCTGGATAACGATTATCACTTGGACATTTATCAGTTGATGGTGATACTGTTGTTGCTGATGATGTTACTGTTAATGTACATTCACCACTTGGTGCTACGCAGGCACTCTTACTCTTTGATCCAATTGGAGATGTTGTCCCACTCGGACATGATGTACAATTTGTTAGACTTGATGAATTATTTCCACTTGCATAATATGTTCCGCCAGATGAGTATGTTCCAGCTGGACACGAACTAATTACTGTTGAACCAGCTGCTGGATTATAATAACTTCCAGCTGGTATTGTCATATGACATGTTGGTATAGCTGTTGTTGCTTTAAATCCTACTGGACATGAAATACAAGTTGTTCCATTCCAATATGTATTAGGTGTCGTACAAGTTTGTGTCTTGTTATGACATCCATTTGTATAATCAAATTCACAATCACTTCTTGCAGTACAAGAAGATGATCCTGTTATATTTGCACATGGTATTGTTGTTGGTTTTGGTGTTGCTGTTGCAACTGGAGTTGATGTAGATGTTGCTGTTGGACTAGTTGTTATAGTTGATGCTGGGCACTCAGTTTTAGGTTTACATCCACCTTGGCAGAATGCACAGTAACTAGATGCTTCACCAGACTGACATGCTTGTTGACTTAATCCACTACAATTAAATGATGTAGACGTTGTTGTTGAAGTTGGAGTTGGTGCTGTAACACATCGATGATTTACTGCATCTGCTACTTTTCCTTGAGAAGTACAATTTATACATTTTATAGTACTTCCATAATTTACGCGATATCCTGTTTGAACATGCCCACTTGCACATGAACTTGGTTGGGCGTATGCAACTATTACTTCATGTGATCCATCTAGTAATGCATAACACGATGTTTTTCCGACTGATCCTTCAGATGAGTATGGATACGCTCCATTTGTATTTCCTGAACAACTTCTACAAGCTGTTCCATCATAATATTCTCCTGATAAACATATAACTGCTGGAGCTACCGTTGGACCTGTTGATGCAGTTGGTACTACTACACATTGATGATTTGCTGCATCTACTTCTTTTCCCTGAGAAGCACAATTAGTACATCTTAGAGTACTTCCATAATTAACTCTATATCCTGTTTGAACATATCCACTTGCACATAAACTTGGTTGGGCATAGGCAACTATTACTTCATGCAATCCATCTAATTGTGCATAACATGACGTTTTTCCTACTGAACCTGCTGCCGAGTTTGGATATGCTCCATTTGTATTTCCTGAACAACTTCTACAAGCTGTTCCATCATAATATTCTCCTGATGAACATGTAACTGCTGGAGCTGTCGTTGGACTAGTTGTTGCAGTTGATGCTGGACAACCAGTTTTTGGTTTACATCCACCTTGGCAGAACGCACAATAACTTGATGCTTCACCAGACTGACATGCTTGTTGACTTAAACCACTACAATTAAATGCCGTTGCAGTTGGCGTTGGAGTTGGTGTTGGCGTTGGTGCCGCCACACACTGATGATTAGCTGTATCTGGTATTTTTCCTTGTAAAGTACAATTTGTACATCTTAAAGTACTTCCATAATTTACTCGATATCCTGTTTGAACATGTCCTGCTGCACATGAACTTGGTTGGGCATAGGCAACTATTACTTCATGTGATCCATCTAATTGAGCATAACAAGATGCTATTCCTGATGATCCTACTGCCGAATTTGGATATGCTCCATTTGTATTTCCTGAACAACTTCTACAAGCTGTTCCATCATAATATTCTCCTGATAAACATGTAACTGCTGGAGCTGTCGTTGGACTAGTTGTTGCAGTTGATACTGGACAACCAGCTTTTGGTTTACATCCACCTTGGCAAAATGCACAATAACTTGATGCTTCACCAGACTGACATGCTTGTTGACTTAAACCACTACAATTAAATGCCGTTGCAGTTGGTGTAGTTGGTGACCCAAATTGTTGTGCACAGGTAGCTTCACACGCAGCTATATTATAACTTGAATCTAAACAAGCTCCTAAGCAACTATAATAATCAGTATTTACTGTTGCAGTTGGGGTTGGTGTTGGCGTTGGAGTTGGAGTTGGTGTTGGCGTTGGTGTTGGTGTTGCTGCTAATATACACGTATTTGCATTATTTGCTCCAGTACTTGCTGTAGTATATCCATTATTACATTTTTTACAACTTGATTGACCTTCTACATCTTGATAATATCCAATTTCACATAAAGTACAACTAGATGATTGACCATATGGTACATATCTTCTTTCAGCAGCATAACTTCCTTTTGCACAACTATATTTTTGATAAGTTTGACCAGTAAATGTAAATCCTTCACCAGCATTAACAATTGCAAAGCAATCACTTTGACTTGCAGCTCCACCTAATTCACTATTATAACCACTTGGACATGATACTGGTTGATTTGTCCCTCCCTCACAATAACTATTAGCTGGACACTTTACACAAGTATCACCACTTTTATAATATTTACTATAACAGCTTGAACAATATTGACCAGTTACTACTCTTTGTTGATAACAGCCACTCGTACAATTAGGAAGTCCATGATTCATAGCACATTCATAATTATTATTTGTACTATTTCCGTTGTAGGTATTTTCACCATTACCTACACCACAAACCCAGTTACCGCCACCATATATATTTCCATGAGAACTACATCCTGCTTCATCACCAAGATTTATTTCATTATCATTATTATTTCCTTTTAAATTAGTTTCATTTTTAGGAAATGCTAAAAAGATACCTATACAAACAAGACAAGCACCTATTCCTCCTAAAATAGCAAGTAAAAGATTTTTATTTTTCATAACTACCTACCCTACTTTTTAATTATAAGATAAATAATGATTCTATGCAACATTTTTTAAAGGTTAAAAAAAAAGAAACTATGCACGAGATACATACTTTCCATCTTTACTACTTATTAATAGTTCTTCCCCTTCTTCAATAAATAAAGGTACTTTAATTACTTTACCAGTTTCTAGTGTTGCATCTTTCATAGCACTACTAGTTGTATTACCTTTAACAGCTGGTTCTGTATGAACAACTTTTAAAGCTATTTTATCTGGTAAATTCATTCCTAACATTTCACCTGCAAAGTTCATAATATCTACTTCTAGATTTTCTTATAAAAGTTCACTATCATCACCTATTTGTGATTTACTAATTTC
>JAEEGL014127725.1_pt1 | contig 11238 bp, 10 predicted proteins | sample 9134231 | NCBI WGS metagenome assembly JAEEGL01 (sample SAMN16246548, study PRJNA631951) | gut metagenome | biome: gut microbiome; feature: rumen; material: fiber-attached | host: Bos | place: Iran: Karaj | collected 2018-10
CGGAAGAGGAATCAAATCCTGCGCCAATAAGACGTTAGCCTATTTTGGCTATCCTGAAAAGCCGTTTGATGAACTTGATTTCTTTGTCGGTCCACCCTTAAAGACCGGGTTTATGAAATGCGGCTTAAACGAAGAGGAAGCTAGTCAAGCCATTGAAGTCTATAGAAATTTTTATCATATGGGTGGAAAATATGATGCTAATATCTATCCTGGTATGCTTGAAGTCATTCAAAGACTATCAAAAGATAACCTCTTATATATCGCTACTTTCAAGAAGGAAGAACTAGCAAGAGATATCGCCAATCATTTTCATCTTGATATCTTTTTTAAGGATATCTATGGTGGAATTGGCGATGAAAAACCAGATAAGACTACCTTGATCAAAAGGGTATTAGATCATACTCCGTTTGCTGAAGAAGTCTATATGATCGGTGACACTTCTCTAGATATCATCGGTGGGAAAAATAACCATCTTAAGACGATTGCTGTCAGCTATGGATATGGCGATCTAGAAGAAATAAAAAAGTCTCAACCAGATTACCTGGTCAAGACTCCCTTAGAACTACTTGATATTCTACATTAAGACTTAGGCTAGAGAACTTGTTTCTCTGGCTTTTTTGATCTTGGCGAAAACTTTTCTTGAAATGATGATAAGACAAGGAATATGGACTAATAAAGCCGCTAACCAAGAGATTGGATAAGCGATATATAGACCAAACATGGAATGGAACATCTCAAGAGGGAACAAAGTAAAGATATATAAGATTCTTACGCCACAGATACCAAGAAGAGAAACCACCATTGGGGTAAAAGAATATCCTAGACCTCTGATTGCACTAGAGATGGTACAGACAAAGGCGTAGATGATATAAGTGGTCTCGACGATACTCATCTTCTCTACACCATATCTAATCGCCTCAGGATCACTGATATAAAGCCTTAATAAAGGCTCAGCAAAGAAGAAACATAATAAACCGGCTACAATCGAGAAAATCGCGCCATAAAGAGAAGAATAGAAGATAGAAACCTTGATTCTCTTTTCATCCATAGCGCCATAGTTAGCGCCGACAAAGGCAACACCAGCCTGAGCAAAAGCATCAACGCCAGTGGCTAAGAAACTCTCAATCGAACTTTGTGCACCGGCACCAGAGACAGCCATTGGACCAAAGGAATTGATACTCGATTGGATGATGACGTTGGATAAGGAGAATAAAGCGGATTGTAACCCTGCCGGAATACCAATCATGATGATACGAAGGGTTTCATTTTTATAAAAACGGATGTTCTTGAGTTGTAAGTTAGCAAAAGACTTCTTGTTTCTAAGTAAGGTGTATGTGACAAGGAAAGCGGAGATAAACTGCGAGATGACCGTGGTAGTAGCAACACCGGCAACATCCATCTTAAAGGTGATGACAAATAAGAAATTCAATCCGACATTGATAATACCAGCAAATAATAAAAAGAAGAATGGTTTAGTCGTATCACCAAGTCCTCTAAGTAAGGCAGCACCAAAGTTATATAAAATGGTAAAGGGAATGCCGATAAAATAGATGGTCATATAGGTGGTAGATAAATCGATGATATCACTTGGTGTACCCATCCATAATAAGAAATATCTTGAACAAGTTACCCCGACAACAAGAAGGATGATACTAGAAACAAGACCTAAGGCATATGTAGCCCCGATGATCTTATTGGCTCTCTCTTTATTTTTGGCACCAAAGGCTTGAGCAATAAGGACATTTGCCCCAACCGAAAAGCCCATGAACAAAGAGACAATCAAATAAGTAAGACTTGATGTAGCCGTGATTGCCCCGACGGAATAAGGACTTCCAAAGTTGCCACAGACGATCAAATCCATGGCGCTATATAAAAGCTGAAGCCATCCACTAAGAAGGACAGGAAGAGCAAAAATTAGTGTTTTCTTGGCGATAGAACCGCTAGTCATATCTAGCTGTAGATTGAGTAAATTTTTCATGCGCGAGTATTATAAAAATATCAAGTCTAAAGTGGTAGTATAACGCTCATGAAAATGGTTTCTTTTCTCTCTTATCTTTGTAAAACGAGCACATTGCAATATATGGCCTCTTTTCATATAATACGAACAAAGGAGTTACAAATATGGAATATAAGAAACTGAATAATGGTTTAGAGATGCCAATTCTTGGTCTAGGTACCTATCAGGTAAGAGATCCTCAAGAATGTATCAACCAGGTCAAATTAGCTCTCAAACACGGATATCGCCTTATCGATACTGCTCAGGGATATGAAAACGAAGCCTATATCGGAAAGGCCATCAAGGAGTCTAATGTCGACCGTAAAGACATCTTTTTGACCACAAAGATCAATTTCATCAACTATGAAACAGAAACTTGCATTGCCTCCATTGAACAGTCTTTGAAGAACTTACAGACCGACTATCTTGATTTGGTCCTTCTGCACTGGCCATTTGGAAATTATTATGCCGCCTATCGAGTCCTTGAGGAATACTATCATCGCGGTATCATCAAGGCGATTGGCGTATCCAATTTCTGGGCTAACCAGTTATCTGACTTGATTCACTATAACAAGGTTGTTCCTGTCATCAATCAATTAGAGACATATTTATATGGCCAACAGGGCGCCATTCAGCCTACCCTTGAAAAATATGCTGTTGTTCAAGAAGCTTATGCTCCACTTGGTCAAAATAGAGCTAACGACATGTTTAACGAAGAAGCCGTTCAGGCTTTAGTCAAGAAATATCATAAGTCACCTGCCCAGATTGCCCTTCGCTATCTCACCCAAAAAGGTGTAGTCGTAATTCCAAAGAGTGTCCACGAAGAGAGAATCATCGAGAACATCTCTATCTTTGATATCCGTTTGACTGAAGAAGAGATGGCTAGCTTACAAGCGTTAGATAAGAATCTCATCATGATTGGTAATTCGCAATCTATCGACAGAGTGGAATCTTCCTTCCATTGGTACGATAAGAAGTAAGGTATCGTCTCTAAAAGTAGTTGGTAAAAGACTAACTACCTATAAACCTGAATTGTGATTTAGTATTACTGCGCTTTGGATAAACCAAGGCGCAGTATTTATCAAATCAGGTTTATATTCTTAGGAAATATTTGAAATTAAGATATAATATTCGAGCCATTTAGTTATTGGTGGATGAACGAAGCCCTGGACTTGGCGGTTCTCTTCGTTCACCCACCAATGGCTATACTGACGAAAGATGAAAGATTAACCTTATTAAAGACATAAGATTTAGAAGACTTTAAGGTTAATTAAGGTAGCAAAACGATCTTGTCTGTGGTAAGATATGACGTGAAAAATATCTCCTGAACAAAGATATTATTTCCAAAAAACGACCTAATTCTTATGAATTAGGTTTTTTAAATTCAAAAAGGCTGTTTACTATCCTACATCATGATTTATGTAGGTAAGTAACAGCCAAATTTTTATGCTAAGGAATTCAAGACAGTCTCACAAGTGGTGAGATACTGGTTGGATTTTGGTTCAAACATATAGACCGTCTTGGAATTGACCAAAGGATTGAGATACATCGGATATTGAGTAAGGAAATCCTTCAAGGTAAGCGATCTATCCTGACCTTCTTCGCCATAATAGTATTCCCCGTTTTCAGCAGCTTCCTCATATAAGGAGACAACGGATTTCAAGGTTGGAGAATAACCGATAGCCGTGGCGTTTTGATAAGCGTGAGTAGGATCGAGCATGAAATTGATAAAGGCGTTAGCCAAATCATAATTCTGATATGTCTTAGGAATGATCATGCTATCAAAGAAGGCGCTAGTTGTCTCTGGGACGATGACATCAAAATTGATATCATCTTCGGATTCATCATAGACGAGATATAAGGCATCAAAGAAGTCACCAAGCTGAGTAAAGCAGAAATCAAGAGTGCCATTGGCAACATCTCTTTTTAAGGAGTCGTTACCAAATTCATTGAATTTCACTCTCTGCAGGGCTTCAATTGCGTCGTTTTTGATTTCTGAAGAGAGATCATCTTCCTTACTTCCATCATAACTGGTGATATTAGGATCATAGTCGTTCGCCATGAGGTAACTAGCGACAATCCATCTGGCGGTATCATACATACCAATCTTGACATCGCTAGAGAATAACGAGCGGTCATATAGACCCTTAAAGCCATTACTCTTCAAAGTTGAACCGACATCTTCCTTGTCGGTGGTATAGATCATAGAATACGCACCCCAGAAATAAGGCATGAAGTAGGAATTGAATTCCTTTCCTTCCTCGTTGACCATATAGGTGGCCATAAGGTCAGATAACTGAGTAGAGAAGATGTCTTTGTAGTGGTTAAGATTTTCATATCTTGGGTCATCGATAGCCATATTGACAAGATAGCCTTCATCATATAACTGATGAACGGTGTAATCACCAGGAATGGCAACATCATAAGACGTGGAACCAGCGGTGATCTTCTGATACATGGCTTCTGAGGAAGTGACACATTCCTCGATAACCTGACAATGGTATTCTTCTTCAAACTGAGCGACAAGTTCATGATCGATATATTCGCCCCAGTTAAGAAGATATAAGGTGGTGCTAGGAGTAGAAATGACAATGCTAGCAAAGATGGTAAAGGCTACCAAGAAAGATAAAGAGATGATTAAGACTTTTTTCATTTTTTGATGGCTCCTTTCTTGGCTTTGCGATTAGAGCGCATGGAGAAGAAGAAAACAATCGCCAACGTGACAAAGGTCAAAAGGGCATTAAAGGCATAAGAACCGGCGGAGAAGTTCTTCTTGGTGTAGGCGGAATAGACGTAGTTGGAGAAGTTGGAAAAACCATTACCCTGAGTGTAGAAGGAGATGACAAAGTCATCAATCGATAAGGTAAAGGCGATTAAGGCACCGGTCAAAATGGCGGTAGATAAAGAAGGGATGATTACCTTCATCAAGGCCTTGAATGGTCCACAACCTAAGTCTCTAGCGGCTTCATATAAGGATTCATCGGTCTGTTCAAGCTTAGGAAGAATCATCATGATGACATAGGGGATGGTAAAGAAGACATGAGCGACAAGCATGGTGGTAAAACCAAAAACGTCAGCAAATAAAGGCTTGAGAAGAGAGAAGATGATCATGATGGAAATACCGGTGACAATTTCACTGTTGAGCATCGGAATCTCATTCAGGAAGTCCATCGCCTTTCTGGCTTTTCTACTTAAAGCGTTGATACCAATAGAGGAGAATAAACCCACGATCGTAGCAATAAATGTCGCCCAGAAAGAGACGAGTAAGGAATCTAAAATCGAAGTGTAGAGCTGACGATTGGTAAAGATTTCCTTAAAGTTATCGAGTGTGAATCCACCCCAGGCAAGAGGGGTGATGGAGTTAGCCGTAGAGTTGAAAGACTGATAGATGATAATGAAGACAGGGATATACATCGAAGATAAGACAAGACAGACAAAGAAGACTTTAAAGACATTGGCTAAGATATGTTTCCAAGGATGTTCTTCAATCATTTCTCTTTCCTCTCTTTCTTGCCGTGCTGGACAAATTCAAATAAGACAACAATCGCGATGATGATAATGGATAAGAGGATGGAAAGAAGGGAACCGAAATTGTAGTTGTTCTTTTCAAAAACGGACTGGATGAGGTTACCGATGAGTCTGACTTTACCTTGTCCGATAGTCTGAGAAATAGCAAAACCAGTAGCCGCAGGTAAAAAGACCATGATGATACCACTTGTTACACCAGACATGCTTAGTGGCAAAGTGACCTTAAGGAATGTCTTCCAGGCTGGTACACCTAAATCCTTGCTCGCTTCAATTAAAGAGCGGTCCATTTTCTCTAAGACAGTATAGATAGGGAAAATCATGAAAGGAAGATAAGTGGTGACCGTGACAAAGATAACAGCGGGATTCGTACCGATCAGATTAAGGGCGCTAAGGGCATCCGTAGAGAATAATCTAAGCCAGGAGACGATACGAAGCATAGAGTTAGACCACATAGGAAGAATGAGTAAAAGAAGGAAAAGCATCTTGTTCTTCAAATTAGAAAAAGAGATGAAATATGCAGTGGGATAACCTAAAAGCACACAAATGACAACGGTATAAAAGGCAACGACTAAAGAGTTCCAGATGGCCTTTAAAATAGAAGGGTCAGAAAGACGAGAATAGGCATCTAAACTGGCCTCAGCCGAAGAAAAGTCCATACCATTACTAGCCATGAAAGTGAGAATCAACATGACGATAAGTGGTAAGACCACTAGGAATACTAACCATACAAAATAGGGTATGGCTAACGCTTTAAATCTTTTCATTTTCTTCCTCGTCCAATTTCATGGCTAATTCTCTAGCCTGAGTACGTAGTTTCTGAATTTCTTCTGGCTGAGCGCTATCTTCAACCTTCATAAGATGGATTTCATAAAAGTCGACCTTTAAACCGATGCGGTCACCAACTTCCACGTTGCAATAATCCTGCACCATGATAATCTGACCATTGACATTGATCCACAAATTAAACGTGACACCGGTAAAGGCGGTCTTAGTGACCACACCCTGAAGAATGGCGCTATCTGGATCATCGGCGACTAAGTCAAAGTCTTCAGGACGGATGACAGCATCGACCACTTCACCCGGGATAAAGGTAGTCATATAAGTCTTGAACTGAGCGCCAAGGAAGGAGACTCTCTGATTTCCAAGATAGATACCTTCTAGGATATTTGGATTATCGTAGTTGGCAAGGAACTTGGACTTGTTTTCATTGATGTCTTCACAATAGATATTGCCAGGAGCGACAGTCAAACCGATTTCGGTACCGACAGGAATCTTTTCTTCACTTTCAATCTTGATGACCTTTTCGGCGACCTTGACATCAAAAGTGTACTTGTTGTCATCGTACTTCGAGGCGATGATGACACCCTTGAGCTTGGCATCTTCTAAAGAACAGATATCGAAATCTTCTCTTTCAATGACGATATAAAGTGGGTCATTTGGTAAGAAGTCCTGAGTGGAAACCTTAAAAGTCTTGTTTAAGATGTTTAATCTTCCAGGAGCGGTATAGACGCCTCTGAAGATATTCGCTTCACCGATGAAGTTAGCAACAAAGCGGCTGATTGGGGTGTTGTAGATATCCTCAGGTCTACCAAGCTGCTGAATCTTGCCTTCGTTCATGACGACGACCGTATCAGACATGACCATGGCTTCTTCCTGATCGTGGGTGACAAAGATGAAGGTGATACCAAGTTTTCTTTGTAATTCACGAAGTTCAAGACGCATGGCTTTTCTAAGCTTGAGATCCAATGCGGATAATGGTTCATCCAAAAGAAGAATACGTGGTTTGTTGACGATGGCTCTAGCGATAGCAATACGCTGCATCTGACCACCGGAAAGAGAAGAGACAAGACGATTTTCATAGCCTTCGAGGTTGACTAACTTCAAGGCTTTCATGACTTCTTCCTTGATGACCTTTTCCTTGAATTTGCGGTTGTTGATTTCTTCAACCATCTGGTAATAGACATCATCACTAGCGATTTTCGTTAATAAATCGTTGACGCTGAGGATGATCTTCTGATCATCAGGATAATTTGCCTCAACATGAAGGTTATGCTTATCCAAGATGGAATGAATGGCGTTTTTACCATTTGAAAAGGTTCTCCATTTTTCTTTCTTGAGAAGTTCAGAGATTTCCGTCTTGACAAGAAAGTAAGGAGAAAAACTCTTGAAATATTCGACGACATACTTTTTGACGTCCTTTGGTTTTTCAATCAAGGAGAGTTTCTTATTCAAAGAAGAAATCTCTTCTTCATCAAAACCATTCTTTTCCATCAAGTCCATTGCACCGATATCATAGACGGTGGAATAGATATTATTTCTCAAACCAAAAGCGATGTTATCGAAAATATTGAGATGTGGGAATAAAGCGTACTTCTGGAATACGGTATTGATTGGTCTTTTATGAGAGGGGAGAGATTGAATCTCAACGCCGTCCAAGAGCAATTGACCATGCTGCATCGTCTCAAAACCAGCAATGATTCTTAAGGTTGTGGTTTTACCGCAGCCGGAAGGACCAAGAAACGTAACAAATTCATCTTCGTTGATAGCTAAATCCAGGTTATCAAGAATGACGTTGTCGCCATACGTTTTCGTGATTCCTTTAAGCTCAAGGATCTTTCTTGCCATGTAAATATTGCCTCCATAAGTCTTTGAAAAAATTACTATTTTTCACATAGCAAAAAAATTATAAATGTATTGTAAAAAAATACAATAAAAATTTTATTGAATTTAGAAAAAAAGAGGTGGAAACCCACCTCTTAATCGATGATGCTACAATGATTGGCATAGGCAATGAGATTGGCGATGGTCTGATAGATGGTAATTTCATTGTCAGACCAGATTTTTTCATCGACCGCTTCGATGATCAAAGCGGCGTTGACATTGTCTTCTATTTTCGTCTTGAAGACGATCAGAGTACCGATATTTCTGCCCTTCATGATCTTGTAAAGCATACTAAGATCCGGATTTCTTTTTATGATGGAACGATAGAAGACCTTATAGGTCTCATTGTCGTGGAATTCAATATCCGGTAATTCTTCTGGATAATCTCTGACCTTGATTTCATAATTCTCAGCATTATAACCGACAAATAGTTTTCTATCATGCCATAAGACGAGAGAGTTATCCGAGAAATAGTTACCGATAAGATGACTTACCTTGCTAAAGGCATCCATGAAATCATGCTTCATGAACATGCTGAAGGTGTAGTTGATCAAACCGGGAACGGTCAGTTTGGAATGACGGGATTTTGGATCGATAGAACCATGTAAGGCTTTGTTGAAGATAATAAAGCAGTTTTTTCCTTTGGTCTTACCTCTATACATAGCCTTATCGGCTAAGTTGATGAGTTCCTGGACATTATGACCATCGATAGGATAACGAGAGATACCAGAGGTGACCGTGATGGTGTTTTCCTGCTTGCTATTGGTTAAATAAGGGAAAGAGGCTTTTCTGACCGCCTGAGAATATTTTCTGGCGATGTTCCAGACATCGTCATACATAGCGATATTGGGGATGATGATCGCAAATTCATCACCGGTGTAACGGCTGACAACCCCGCGTTCACCGATGTTTTCTTTTAAGATCTTGGCGCAGTCTTTTAACACCTGATCACCAAGGATATGACCTTCGTCATCATTGATCTTCTTGAAATTGTCGATATTGACTAAGAAGAAACCAAAAAGAATGCCAGTATCAATCAGAGATTGGGCATATTTGATGATGTATTCCCTATTGACTAGGCCTGTTAAGGCATCGTAGAAATGTTCTTTTAGATGGCTCGTAAAGAGTGGAAGCGTATTGGGATTCATAAATCACCGCCTTTGACTTATTCTATTTTAGCCTAATTTACGAAAAAAGGGTACGCTTTGTTTCGTATGTCCTTCCTTTATAGCTGTGATTTGTTCTCAAAAAACAAGGAATTACATGAATTTTGTTAAAAATTTCATGATTTTTTCTAAAAAGGAGAAAATTTTCAAGCTATATCATGGTAAACCATCCGCCTGGTCAGATTGAAAAAAGACCTTTGCATGTATTAAAATGAAGTTGATAAAAAGGAATTTGTTAGTGATATTTACTCTTCTGTTATCTTGAAGCATATCTCAGCTGACTCTTGTTTATCGATGGTAAGATATAGATCATAATAGGAGGAAAATTGCATGTCTATTTATGATTATTTTGTCTTAGATCGTTCTGGTAATGATATCTCCCTTGAAAAATTCAGAGGAAAAGTGTTGCTAATTGTCAACACCGCGACAGGCTGTGGCTTTACTCCTCACTATGAAGCCTTAGAAAATATGTATGAAGCTTTCCATGCTGAAGGTTTAGAAATTCTTGATATTCCTTGTAACCAGTTTGCCAATCAGACCCCAGGTAGCGATGAAGAAGTCCATCACTTCTGCCAGCTTTATTATCACACCCAGTTTGAGCAGATGAAGAAGTCTTGTGTCAACGGTGAAATGGAACTTCCTTTATACCATTATTTGAAGAGCAAACAACCATTTAAAGGCTTTGGCGAAGGAAAAGTAGCCGATATGATGAATGAGATGCTTGCTAAGATTGATCCTGATTATCAGAATAATCCTGATATCAAATGGAACTTCACCAAGTTTGTCGTCAATAGAGAAGGTGAAGTTGTCGCCCGCTTTGAACCAACCGCCGATATGGAAGAAGTCAAAGCGTTTATCCAATCGCTTCTATAAATGACAAGGCATGGCTGATATGGTATAATATCAGCCATTTCTTGTGGGGTGTAATATGGAAATCAAAAACATTATCTTTGATTTAGGTGGGGTACTTATCGATGCGAGTGGAAAAGAATATTTTCATGCTCTTTATCCTGATCCAGTAATTCGCGAGAAAGTAAAAGAGGTCATCCATCATGCTCCAATCTGGGATAAATATGATCTTGGTATCTATCAGAAATATGATGATCCCGTGGATAGTGTTATTGCTCTTGCTCCCGAATATGAAAAAGAGATCAAGCAATTCTTCTCTGAAGAACTTCTTGATGCCTATACTCCGATTGCTAAGGGTGTAGAACTTCTTTATGATTTAAAAAAGAAGGGTTATCCCTTATATCTGATTTCTAATTATGCCAAAGACGGATACGAACACATTTCCAAGAAATATGATTTCTTTCAAGAATTTGAGGGAACTCTTGTCTCCTATAAAGTAAGACTAAGAAAACCTGATAGTCGTATCTATCGTCTCTTGATTGAGAAATTTGATTTCATGGCTGAGGAATGTCTGATCATCGACGATAATATCGAGAACATTAACACAGCTGCTTCTTTAGGCTTTCAGACTCTTCTTTATCAAGAAGAGACAGCCAGAGAAGAACTTAGAAAACTTGGCGTACTCTAAAGTAAAAACATGTACCTGCATCGGCAAGTACATGTTTTCTTTTTAAAGGTCAGATTTGATGATATAGATGTCGTTAGGGTTCTTTGCAAAAAAGCTTCTTGCATAAGAACAAGTCGCCGTGATCTGATAGCCGTTAAGTCTAGCAACTTCAATGACCTTTTCGACAAGTTCACTAGCCACGCCCATTCCTCTTAAGCAAGGATCGACAAAGGTGTGAGTGATGCAAAAGAGATTGTTTTCAATCTTTGGGAAGAGAATCTGAGCAATCATGATGTTATATTTTTTATATAATTCGTATGATTCTACAGTTAATTTTTCGGTCAAGTTTTCTACCATAGTTTTCACCTCAA
>JAEEGL016009263.1_pt1 | contig 11238 bp, 2 predicted proteins | sample 9134231 | NCBI WGS metagenome assembly JAEEGL01 (sample SAMN16246548, study PRJNA631951) | gut metagenome | biome: gut microbiome; feature: rumen; material: fiber-attached | host: Bos | place: Iran: Karaj | collected 2018-10
AGATTCAGCGATACATTCGTACGACGCATGCTCGAGGTCTTGACAATACCATCGGCCGAGTTGTAACCTACCGTTAGACGATAGGGCATCTTGTCCAAAGCACCATTCAGCGAAATGTTGTGCGAGTTGGAAATTGCCGTGCGGAAAATCTGGTCTTGCCAATTGGTGTTGGCATTGCCAAGCAAAGAGGCATCCAATCCGTCGATGCGGTTCACCAACGCGCGATACTCGTTGCCATCCAGCGCATCATATTGCTTTTGAATCGTGGAAACCGTCACATCGCCCGAATACGACACCTTGGGAATGGCACTTCCCTTACCCTTCTTCGTGGTGATAATGATGACACCATTAGAAGCGCGACTACCATAGATAGCAGTTGCAGAAGCATCCTTCAGGACCGTGAAGGTCTCGATGTCATTGGGATTGATGTTACCCAGAATGTTGCTCATACCCGTGGCAGTGGAGCCATCGATAACCAGTCCGTCGATGACGAACAAAGGGTCGTTCGAGGCATTCAAAGAAGAACCGCCACGGATGCGAATCTGAGCGCCAGCACCAGGCATACCGCCCGAGGTGATAACATCCACACCCGCAATCTTACCCACCAGCATGTCGGTGGCATTGTTCGTAATACCTTTCGACATTTCGTCGGGGTTTATAGCAGAGACACTACCTGTCAGGTCGCCCTTCTTGGCATGACCGTAACCGATGACAATCACATCCTCCAGCGCCTTGGCGTCCTCCGACATCGTAATGACCATCGAAGGAGAGGCCGTAACCTCCTGAGTAATGAATCCCATGTAGGAAATCACCAGCGTAGTACCTTTGGGCACTGACAAGTGGAAATTACCGTCAAAGTCGGTAACTGTGGCAGCGTCTCCGCTTTGTGTGGCTACTTTTGCACCAATCAGCGGTTCGCCCAAATCATCCTTGACCAAACCCTTAACTTGGATTTGTGCAAAAGCGCCGACCGACATCATAAGGCTCAGACATAGAGCCAATAATCTCGGAGATGCTTTTAGAAAGAAAATTTGTTTCATGCTGTTAAATTTAAGATATTTTACACATTCTGTTGCAAATTTAGGAGTTTGCAACATAACTATTACACCTCATACACCTATTTTTTAGAATTCCAAAATGCAAACGTTTGCGTACAGACGTAAGGTTTTGGCACATAAATAGAGAGTTGCTAATTTTGTATCATAAAATAATAATGTATAAGGAAGATAGTCTTCCAAACAGAAGTATGATAACCATCAAAGACATAGCCCGTGAACTAGGTGTTTCAGTGAGCACAGTCAGCAGAGCTCTGCAGGATAACCCATCCATCAGCCGCGAACGCAGGGAACTCATCCAGCAATATGCGCGTGATCACCACTATCGGCCCAACTCCATGGCGGCGGCCCTACGTTCCTCGGGAGCACGCCGAGGCAACTTTATCGGCGTGGTACTGCCTCAGTTTGAGCATTACTACTTCTCATGCATTCTAACCGCCCTTGAAAAGACACTAGGCAAGGCGGGCTATTTCATCGTAGCAGCTCAGACGGGAGATACCTATGAGAGCGAGCGCGCCGTTGTCGAAGCACTCCACCACCAACAAGTGGCAGGCATCATCATAAGCCAAGCCAAAGACACGCGTCAATACGACCACATCCAGTCCGCCATCGATGATGGCATACCTATGGTCTTTGTCGACCGCATCTGCACAGGTGTCCGCACCTGTCGCGTTGTTGTCGATGACTATGCCGCAGGCTTTACCGCCACCGAGCATCTCATCCTCGGTGGTTGCCGACGCATCGCCTTTATGGGGACCACCATGAATCTCGAAATCTCCAAGAACCGCTACAATGGCTATCGCGATGCGATGCACAAACATGGGTTGCAAATTGACGAGCGTCTCGTCTTGGAGTGCGACAATCGTGAACAGGCAGAAGCTATAACGCCCAAACTCTTTGAGATGGACAATCGTCCCGACGGATTTTTCACCATCAATGACGACACAGCACTGGGAGTACTATTCTCATGCAAACGACTGGGGCTACGCATCCCCGATGAAGTTTGCATCTGTGGCTATGGCGACGGCATTCGCGCCATCAGTTCCGACCCACAACTGACCACCATAGTTCAGCGCGGCCATGATGTCGGCCGCGAAGCAGCTCAGGTTATGCTCGACATCCTCAATGGACAGATTCCTGCCGGACAATTCACCAGCCGCATTGTCAAGACCCAACTCGTCGTTAGGGACACCACCAGACAAACACGGATGAAAGAGGAGAAATAGAATTCCAATCCTATAAATACAGAAAACAGGGAACACAGCACTTGAGCCGTGTTCCCTGTATAATTATATAATATATGGTATATAATGTCAAAATCGTAACGGAACGACTATTGTGCAGTGGCACCCACCACGACATGGGAATCGCCCTGAACCTCTGCCTGGTTGCCACCACCAAAAACGTTGCCAGTGATGTGGGCACCTTGAACGGCGACTCCCGTGCGGGGCGTAGTTTCGCCTTCAGCCATCGTAACAAAGTCGGTGGTCTCTGCCGTTGCCACACAAATATAGGTGTCTCCAATGACAGCTGCTTGGTTACCGCCGCCATAGACATTGCCAATGACGCCTAACTGGGTGGCATCGCCGTCAGCAACATTGTCACCATCACCGTCTATCTGACTGGCATAGAGACCAGCAACTTGGTTGATGTTGACTTGTGGATTGCCAACAAGAACTGCGGAAGCACCATATCCGCCACCATAGATATTACCGATGGAAGTAAAAGACCGGACGTTAACCTGCGGATTGGGATAGGGATTGTCGCCAGAGGTCTTTGCAACCCAAACGGGGTTGCCGGCCTCGTCAGTGACGATGTTGCCACCGTCATCAAGCTTTTCCTCATAACCATAGACGGAATAGGGGGCCTGATTGCCACCACCATAGAGTTCACCAATGATGATGGGGCGGCAGCCCGTTTCCTCAATGTTAACGGTGATACTGCCCATAATGCGACCACCTTTGTTGTTGCCGCCGAAGACCTGACGGAAGTTGCCATTGGTGATATTGAGCACAACATCGTTGTTGACATCTGCATTTTCGGCTCCACCATAGGCAGCAACAAGTCCAGGTATGCACTTCATGTCGAGTTGAGAAATGCCATCCATTGGGGCACTCTTTCCACCACCGTAGGCTTCATCAACATTCATGGGGCAGTCACCCTGACTTTCGAGCATGGCGATAGCTATCTGACGCACGTTACCCTTGGTGTCAGAACCACCATAGACGGCATGGATGGTGCCACCGAGTATGAATACTTCAGCGCGTCCAGTACCGTAGACGTAGGGGTCGGCATTGCGTACCTCGTAAGTGGCATCGTCAGGATAAGTGTAGTAGCCGACATTGGCACCAGGGTTGGGGGTGTTGACATCAATGGGATCCTTACCATTTCCACCACCAAAGACTTCATCGATTTCGTAGGAGGCATTAACGGTTACACTGGTAGCTGGCGTTGTGGCTGCATTGCCGCCACCATAGACCTTGCGTATGCTGGTTTGTTCGCAGCCATCTATGATGACTTGCGTCTTTCCATTGACTAAATCGGCAGGGATGTAGGCAGCTTGGTTGCCGCCGCCATAGACTGCTGCAACGTCGTAACGACCTACGACCTTGGCATCGGTGATGCCGTTAGTTTCATCATTAGCAATACGATTGGCAACAGGGTTTTGGGTCTTGAAGATATGGACAAGTACGGTGCCGAGAGGAGTTCCGTTGATGTTGTTGCAACCAAAAATATTGCCGCCTATGACGCAACCCTTAGCGTTGTCTGCCACGCCGTTGTTGAGTTCAACTAAGACATTACCACCAATAATGGCTGCGATGTCGGCTGTGCCGCGTCCACCGCCATAAACATTGCCAGACACGGTGCCTCCGACGAGATTAACAGTGGCATTGCCTTCTACGTTGGCTTGGTTGCCGCCGCCATAGATATCGTGGTTGACAAGGGCAGTGTTTAGAATGGTGACGGTGGCGTTGTTGAGAGACTTGCTCTCGTTGCCACCACCATAGACATCGCCCGTAATGGTGCCACCATCGACAGTGATGGAGATAGCTCCAGTGACATTACCGAGGTCGCTCATGACGACATTGGTGTAGAGTTCCTTGAGGGTCGCATTGGAGGTTCCAACTGTGCCCTGTTTCCAAATGAAAGTTTCAGGTTCCACGGTGCCGAAGTCCGAGAAAAGACCCGTTTCCCGGGTGTAAACCGAATAGGCGGGTTGAGTGGTGGTATAGACGGGAACCTCGTTGGACTCTGCCTTATAGCCTCCGCCAAAGGCACTGCCACCGACATTGCAGTCGGTAAGCGTAGAAGTGACGGTGCCGCTGACCTTTCCCTGACAACCCGCTCCATAGAAATCATTAGTGATAGTGCAACCGTTGAGGATATTGGTTACGTTACCCGTTGTAGCAAGGGAGAATTGGGCATAACCGGTGTAGAAACGGGTTACACCCACAGAACCATTGGAATTGAAGATGTATTCAAACTTGTAGCAAGAGCCGATGCCGTATGTCTTGTTCTTCAAACGATTGTTGGTGTAATAAGTAAAGGCAAGGTCGTAAGTAGTTGTCTCGTTATTACCAATAGCAAGCTGGTCATTTTGCGCCTCGCGATTGTAGGTAATGGAGGTACCGCCAAATCCTGCACCGTAGTAATCATCAAAAATGGTGTTAGTGGCGTGGGTGGTGACTTTCTTGCCAGAAACCATGTCGCCAAACTCAGGACCACCACAATAGAAATTGACGTGGCTGTTGTTGATGGTGATATCAATGTCACCCTTGATATTGGCACTGGAGGAGGTGCCGCCACCAAAGAAACGATTGATGAGCGCATGATCAACCCTTGCTGTCAAGCCAGCGGTAGAAGGGTTTTCCAGATAGGCTCCGAGGAACTTGCCAATCTTGCCACCGGCACACCAAAAGTAAATCATGTCGCCAGATAATGTGCCACCTGCTTTGTAGCCTGTCATGTAACACTCATCGACCTGCCCCCCAGTGACACAAATGGGCACGGATGCGGAAGTGCGGGCCTGATTAGTGTGGGAACCGGGATAGAGTTCCTTGACATAGGCATTTCCACCAATCTGAATATAACTGAGTTTTACGCAATTACCGTCCCTTGCACGAACTATCTGTACAAAGCAACCACTGTTGGCAATCCATCGGTTGTTGCCTGTACCGTTGTCGAGATTTGTGAAATTGTCGGAGTTGATTTCGCACTGGCTCATGTTGCTGACGCAGGTTTCCGTAAGTTCGAACCAGCCACGTGTGTGCCAGATGCCAATGCCTGGGTAGGCACCTGTACCCACGCGCGACGACATTCCCATCTCTATGTTTGGCAGAAAGTCGAAACGCAAGGGGGGGACTTCCAAACGACCCAACCCGTTACGAGAGTACCATCCGTAGTCGGGTTCTTGATTGTTATCTTCATCAGAGCTCATGATGGTGACAGCTTTTCCCGTATTGAGCATGACACCATTTGCATTGGCAACACTATAATGAAAATTACCTACAAGGACAATGGCTTGGTCGTGAGGATTGGTGGTGGTGGCCAAATTGCTAACCAAAGTAGCAAGGTTGGTATAAACTGTTTGACCATGATAAGTGGTGGGAACATTACCTCCCAAAGCTGTGGGGCTGGTGTAGTCTGCCTTGTAACCCACCTCATAACCGGGATCGCTCAAATAGAACGCATTGGCAAAATGGGCCGTAATCTGAATAGCTGTGACGCCGTAGGGAACAATGTAGTTGCCCCCCTGAGCAAAGATGTAATTGCTGTTGGCATAGAGGTCTTTGGCAGTGCAGTTGCGGTCTGCCACATCGTAGTGTTGGAAAGTACCCACTGTGCCACCTGTGACAGAAGTGATTTCCCAACCAGTGCATACCTTACTATAATCACGAGTCCAGCCACTGAATTCGTTGGCAAAGGGCAAGACCACCTTTCCCCAAGTGTAGTCATAGCGTGCCTCGTTCATGTCAGTGATGGGGAGTTGAGTGGAGTAACTGGAACCATTAATGGTCAAATTTACGGTGAGGTAGCCGTGGTTACCCATCTCGGTAAGCAGCTTCCCCTGGCGCTCTTCAGTGGTGGAGGGCAAGTTAGCAGCAATGTCCTCAGTGGTGCGCTTTGTGTTGGTTCCCCAAGCTTCAATAATGGGATAGGGAGCGACCTCAGGTTTCAGCACCCAGTGACCGATTTCGTGGATTTGTGCATTTGTGAGATCGTTGACAGTACTTGCAGAGGTGCCAAAGAGGAAATAGGCACCCATTTGGCGATGGGTGTTGAGAATGTGTCGATAGAAGGGGAAACGGGTCAGATGGTTGTCATCACCAATGGCCAACTGGTCATTGTATTTCTGATAAGTTACATTGGCTCTACTGCGCCAATAGTTGTATTCGGTGAAGTTCTGCACATTACTAGTGTGATTACCGGCATAGACTGGCGAACTACCATCGGTCTCACTGCCTCCACTGAGGTCACCATACATCATGCAAAGTGCTATGCGAGTGGTGGAACCATTGTTCCGTCCCACGATGCCGCCAGCGTATGTGCCACCTGAAACAGAGGCATAGTTGAAACAGTTGACCACACGAGTGTCATCCTCAATCATGCCCACAATACCACCAGCACAACCACCCGTGCTGCTGATGCTGCTATTGTCACTTGTGGAAAGCACACCACAGTTGTAGATGCGCGATGAACCCGTGGCGGTGTTGGCTATAGCTCCGACATGTGACAAACCGTTGATGGAAACATCATCAAGGATGACATTCTTGACCGTGCCGCCCTGAATGCTGTTAAACATGGCTTGGCCAAGACCACTGATGATGTGGTAGTCACCATCGAAGGAACCACTGAAATTAATGATATCAGCATCGAAACCGCTGGCATCAAAATCGGCTGTTACGATATAGACATAGTCAGGGTGGTCAGCTACGCCCTCGAGATCGCTCACACTGCTTATGTACACTGCTGGCATCATGGTCTTTGATGCCACACAAGATGCGAACAAAGCACCATCCTGTGCAACGGCCTTGATAGTAACTGTTGTACTTGAGCCAGGAACATCAAACGGTGTGGTGTAGAGGGTGGAAGAGGTGGTCGGATCAGTACCATCAAGGGTGTAATACAAGGAGCCCGAACCAGTAATTGTGACGGAGTTTCCTTCCACCGAAATTACGGGAACGGCAGAATATAGCGGACTATAGGTCAATGTGTTGACATTGCTGGGGAGGCCACCTCCCTCAACGTGCGCAAAAGTCTTTATGGTCTGTCCTGCTGTAGGGTAGAGCGGAGTAGAATAGACCGCACTGCTGGTGGTGGGGTCGGTGCCATCGAGGGTGTAGTAGATGGTGGCTCCAGTTGTTGCACAAGTGAGGGCAACAGAGTTGTCGCAGTTGGTTTGGTCGAAGGTGGGCATCTGAGCAAATGTGAAGGTATTCGATGCTATGTCGGAATCCGTAAAATCAGTCTTGACCGCCAAGGCTTTGACTGCGGTGGCACCACTGCCACTGATGGTGAACGGTCCGGTGTAGAGAGTGGAAGCTGTGGTTGGGTCAGTACCATCGGTGGTGTAATAAATGGTGGCACCAGGTGTTACCGTCGTGATGGTTACTTCGAGGGGACCGGACAAACGTATCTCCGGAGTGACACACTTTGAAACAAATGTGAAAGTCCACAAAGAGTTCGCGTCATTCGCATTATTGTATAAGCCGACGATGCCAGAGTAGCCATTACTACCACCATTGTCATACGTTTGGTTTCCACCTGACGGGTTCCAATATTTATGAGCGCCTTCGGTCATCGTTTTGTGGCTGATATTGTACTTCGTGTCATTAATTGTAAACACGAAATCGTTGGCATCACCAGGTGTATCTAAAGTCTCCAAGTGCATTCTTTTACGATGGGCTTGGTCTGAAATGACGACACCATTTGTAGTTACATACTTCATGTCCTCGGCGTGGATGACGTGATAATAGTCGCCATTCCGTTTGACAATCCACAGCGAACCCGATACCTGACCTGTTTGGTTTGTTGTCAAGAAGGGGGTTTCCGTGTTACTATTATAATAGTTGGTAGCAGGCTTAAGGTAGTAAGCCGTATTATTGCTGGTAATATAGTAATAGCCATCACCAGAGGGGAGGGTGGCACTTTGACCCCAAATGTTTGCCGATGCCACCATCAACAGGAAGAAGCACAAAACGCAACGCAGCAGCCTGCTGCGAAGGTATTTGCCATTTGTGGTAGTATATGTTAACTTATAATTATTCATGCTCGCATGCCTCATTTGATTCATCTTACTGCAAGTTTCGTTTTATTGACTATGTAGATGCCGGGCATGTGGATGGGTGTTTCCACAGTTTGACCCGGCTGAATGGTGTAGCGTTGAATGAGCGCACCGTTAGCGGAATGGATGTGAACAGCAGTAGGTTCACCAAGTGTACTGCCAACAATGATGCGGTGGTAGCGCGAAGTGATGGAGAGCGCTCCCCCACCCTCTGCTGCAGGTTCTGTTTCTTCGCCATAGAATGCAGAATCCTCGCTGGAAAGTGAAATGCTGCGAGTGGGTTTCACACCAGCACTACCTGCCAATGTAAAGTAAGGACGGAAGGCGAGGTGCTGGACAGCATCGCCAACAGCAGGCACTTTCTCGTAACAACTACCATCTGCCGACAAGATGTAACTATTGGTACCTGCTGCCAAATTCTCATTCATATAGGTGGGATGGAACTGGTAGCCATTGTGGTTGACCGGTAACAACTCATCGTCACTGACACCAATAGTGATGCCCGTGGTAGAAGCAAATGTGATGGACTGCTGACTGAGCGCAGCAATAGGAGCTGCCGTGTGTGCCGGAACGAACGTGCCGCTGAGGTCGAACTCATAGTAGCGCGAACCAGGGAATCCGATGATATAGGGCACTGCAGCCGCGAGGTTGGGATACTGAGTGAAAAGGTTGACATAACCTTCATCCTTCATCTTATAATACTGTTGATAGGTATCTGTGTTCTCGTCCAAGCGCTCAGTATCGCTATAGTAGTAGTCCCAAAGGAAGGTGTTTCCTACAATCTTGTCAGAAGTGCCTTTTTCGGGATAAGTGAAGCGCGCTTCGGCCTTTTCCTCGGTGGGCACCTGAGAAATGTCACGATATTCGCGCAACCAGTATTCATGACCAGTAGTGCTGCCTTCGTAGAAGTGAGTGAGTTCACCCTTTTGCTGTGTAGTAACCAACTCAGCCTCGAAGGGCAGACTGATGGCTTCCCATCCCTTGTTCATATTGGCGTAAAGACTTGGTGTACGTTGGTACCACATGCGATGACTAGCATCGAATTCATATGAAAGCGGCGCATTAAAGTCTTGCTTGTCTACAAGATGGTGGTCGCAAGTGGCTGTAAAGTTACTCTGAACAAGATGACCAGAGATGGTTGATGTGGGAGCAACAGCCACGCGATTGTAGACTTCTCCGTCGGTGTACTTGTCGCTTGTTTCGTCATAGTCACTGTAGGCGGGATCTATGAAGTAGCCAGTGAGCACGTTGTAGGTCTTCGCATTGGCGGTTGAAGCTGGAGCATAGACTAACAGGTTGGGAGTTTCACCACGGTTGGCAATGCTCAACAATCCGTCATCGTCGAGCAAAGGCTGATAGAAGTAGCCGTCATTGAGTCCCAACTTGTAGCTGTTGACGCCCAACAGGAAATCGTTGTGCCCGGCAAAGTCAATGGCTGTCATGTTGGGATAAGCGGGACGAAGGTTCGTATCAGCAGGATTGATTGGCTTGGAATATGCGACAAGATTAGCCCATGGGTTGAAGTGAGCCACACTCATTTGCTTAGAACGATAGTATGCAGGCGCACGGAAGACACGATTATTCTGGTCCGTTGTAGGCAATTGGTTGTTGTCTTTGAAAATACGAGACGGAACTTCCTCATGCGGACGTGATGAGTTGTAACCATAAGTGAGCATCTGTCCAAAGTAGAGGTAATCGTCGGGCCAAATGGGATAATACTTAGAGGTGGTGTTATCCAATCTCTTGTCGGGAGCATCGGGAATCAGGCCATTGGAATAGATGAAGTCGCCATCAGCAAACCGGCTTTCCACATAGCCCGCCGAACAAAGGTTGGGATGATTGCCATAGAACTTTGTCTGCGGACCAACTAATGTATTGTCGGCTGCATTGATGGTGTAGAATTGGTAATCTTGGTCCGTTGAACCCGAAGTCAACTTCTGGTCGCAATATCGTTTGTAGAGATAGAAACCGTTGAGGTCGTATGCCACTTCGCCATTGTAGAAGGACTGAGAGGTCTTGCGCTGAGGAATGCCATAAGTGCCATTATGATTTGTGTATGGATTGGTGGCATCATCCTCTTCCATATAATAGCAGTTCACAATGCGGTTAGGACGAGTTGTATTAGCCTCAACATCGGGATTGCCAAATACGGGCTTGGAGGTCTTAGGCTCGGTGGTGCTGGTGCTAACCCAACAGTTCTCGACATAACCGCTTCCGGTCTCTGCCAAACCAGCGCCAGTAAAGGAACCCATAACACCAAGATTATAGACATTGCCACAAAGGTGTCCAAACAAGGATTCCGAAAGTCCGCTAATGTGATATCCGTCGCCATGGACATTGCCCTCGAAACATTCACCACTCGCATTTGCGATGGGAGTCCAAGGAGTAGTCTGGTTGATGTCGGTGTGGAGGATGAACTCCAGATTCTGGGCAGCCTTGACATGTTCGTCAAGCAATGAATGGCCTTTGAATGGGCTATCGGCATCCGTTGCCTTATCTGTGGTGATAAGTCCCTCAGTGTCGGTGTTAACTTTTGTGGAATCAAGCATGCTCAAGTCAAAGAAATCCTTGAGTTGCGTGAGACCTTCTCCTTCATCATTGAGATATATTTTACATTCACGCTTTACTTCAGGATGGTCCACATAATAGTGGTGCTGTTTATCCTCCAAAACGCGACCGAGGTCGTGATAATTGGCCACTGAGAGAGGAACGGAATTGGAATAGGTCTTGCCCAGATAGGTCTTGGCGTAGTAGGCTACATAGAAGCCATTCTGATACCAATACAAGGGATCGGAAGCAGGACTGTATTCTATGCCGTTGTTGTGACTCTCGGCATCCGAGACATCATCGAAGATTTCCCAACCACCACCTGTCACTTCATAGGCTCCAGGAGTAACC
>JAEEGL016045154.1_pt1 | contig 11238 bp, 8 predicted proteins | sample 9134231 | NCBI WGS metagenome assembly JAEEGL01 (sample SAMN16246548, study PRJNA631951) | gut metagenome | biome: gut microbiome; feature: rumen; material: fiber-attached | host: Bos | place: Iran: Karaj | collected 2018-10
ACACCAACAGGGACTCTTCGTCCTTGAAGTGAGGCCGCAGCTCGTTCATGACAGCATCGTTGAATGACATATTGTATCTACACATAATTATTATCGCAGTTAATTCTCATATTAGGACTTATCTGTTGCAAAATTAAGCATTTTATTCGATATCTGCAAGGATTATGCTGTTTTTCTGCAAACAGAAATAATAGCACCTTCCACCGTCATCATGGACTTAAGGAACTTGCGCAATTCTGCCATGTCTACACGAGCTCCATGACTGATTCGAACCTCATAGATTTGCATAATCCTCGCGCACCTTGTCTATCAGTTCATCGAAGTATTCGTCCACAGACATTGTACTGGTCATTATCCTATTCCGGGTGGAAGTGGCATTGAAATTCCGCTTCGTCTGATATCCCCGGCACTTTCAGCCCGGGATGAGCCTTGATGCAGTCGAGGACCTTGGTTTGTCCCGCATTGAGAGGTTTTGAGGGATTATCTGAGGGAATATCCACTCGTACGCCTCCTCGATCTTGCCCTGCTTACGGAGGGCAAATATATCCTTAACTGTCATATCTTTTCAATAAAATCGAAAAACAATGAACGAAACATATTAATGAACATCATTGATTTCGATAAAATCAAAATACAATAAACGAAACTCAAGCGGTCAGAAGGAAACTACTGACCATTGACAGTTTAGAAATTTGGACTCTTCAGCATTTATTTATCTTGAATCATCAGTCGTGACTGATGGATAAGGGTTCTTCGACTTTCGGGCCTTCAGGTCCTTGATGATGGCATGATAGCGGCGGAGAACAGGAAGGGAGTCGGGGTGGGTGCTGCGGTAAGCTTTTACAGCATCGCGCCAATGGGCTTTGCGGGTGGTAATGAAGAGGGCGGTCATCAGGTAGGCCTCGGCCGGGGTCTGAGGGACGAGGCAGGAGCTACCCTCTCGAGAAAGAGAGGGAGTGGTGGTTTTGCCCTCTCGAGAAAGAGAGGGAGCGGTGGTTTTGCCCCCTCGAGAAAGAGAGGGAGCGGTGGTTTTGCCCTCTCGAGAAAGAGAGGGAGTGGTGGTTTTGCCCTCTCGAGAAAGAGAGGGAGCGGTGGTTTTGCCCCCTCGAGAAAGAGAGGGAGCGGTGGTTGGGGGGGCGAGGGGCGAGGGATTGGCGAGGAGGTCCATTACCTCTTGCTGGTAGAGGGCTTTCTTGCGCTGGCTCTGCAAGAGATAGGCGCAGATGAGTTTCAGGGAGAGGAAGCGGGCACGCTCGTCGGCATCGTCCACGTAGATGTGGTCGTAGGTCACCAGGCGTCTGAGGCGCTGGTGGTCTTCTTTTTTTACCTCATCGGTATAGTGGCGTCCGAAGCGATGGCTGAGCAGGTCGATGATTTCCTCTTCGTAGTTGGTGATGGGATTGTCAGTGAGCATGCGGCCCCGCTCGGAATCCTCGAAAAGCACATCGCCCACGTGGACGTCGGTGAAGTTGATGCTCTTGGTGCGCCCCAGGATGTTCATGCTGATGGTCATGCAGAGCTGTCCCTTTTTGATGGCCACCTTCTTGACTACGCCCCGCTTGCCTTCCCACGGTTCCTTCTTTAGGATGACTCTGTCGTCGGCAGCGAAGTCGTCGAGCGGCTGGTCGATGTAGAACTGCAGGTGGCGGTCCTGAATGGTTGTCATGAGCTGGCGCACCTCCGCATCTGACACTGTTACAACATGATGGTTGGTGTCGCGATAGTGATACAGCCGCAGGCGGGTCCTGGTGTTCCAGTCGGACTGGACAATCGCCCTGAGGCGCTCTTCGGAGGCCTGGATGAACACGAAGTCATGCAGGTCGTTACGCAGGGCATTGGGGTCATCCTGCGGACGGTAATGGCGGTCATCGACAACATCATCCTGTGCCTTGCCTACTGGCAAGGCAGGGATATATTGGTAGGGAACATAGAAGCGGTAAGGCGGCAGGGGGGTCTCGTCCGGCTTGCAGAACAAGCCGGCACTGTCCTTCTGCAGCATGGTTTCTATGTGCTGCGGATTCAGGTGGCACATCACATACCACTTTCCTATGTCCTGATTGGCATCGATTTTCTGTTGTGGCATAGCTACTATCTCTCCTTGTCCTCGCATGATGGCACACGGGACATAAGCTCTTGATTTCAAGCTTGTTACGTTTTTCCATTGGCTCGCCCCGCACTTGCGGAGTCCCGAGAAACCCATAGCGCTAAAGGGTTTTCGTCCGACGGCGGGCTTGCCTGTCTTTATATTGATTTACACCTTAATCGGGTGCAAAGGTACGAATAATTTTTTATAAAACTTCTTAAAAGTGAAAAAATTTACATATAATATTCTTTATACCATTCAGCGAAGTGTCTCAGGCCCTCGCGGAGGGTTATCTTCGGGGTGAACCCGAAGTCGCGAGCGAGGGCAGAGGCATCAGCGTATGTCGTGGGCACGTCGCCGGGCTGCATGGGTACCAGTTGCTTGTGCGCCTCGAAGTCGTAGTTCTGGGGGAGGACACCAGCACGAACCAGTTCTTCCTGCAGGATGTTTACAAAATCGAGGAGGTTCTCGGGCTGGCCGCCACCGATGTTATATACGGCGTAGGGGGGGATGGGCAGGCCGTCGTCGCCGGTTTTCTTCTCAGGGGCTCCGTTCATCACACGGACAATGCCCTCGACGATGTCATCCACGTAGGTGAAGTCGCGGCGACAGTTGCCGTAGTTGTAGATCTGGATGGTGTCGCCCTTCAGCAGTTTGTTGGTGAAGCCGAAGTATGCCATGTCAGGGCGTCCGGCAGGGCCATAGACGGTGAAGAAGCGCAGGCCAGTAGTGGGGATGTTGTAAAGCTTGGAGTAGCAGTGGGCAAAGAGCTCGTTGCTCTTCTTGGTGGCGGCGTAGAGGGACACGGGGTTATCTACGCGGTCATCGGTGGAGAATGGTACCTTTTTATTGCCACCATAGACCGAGCTAGAGCTGGCATAAACCAGATGTTCGACAGGATGGTGGCGGCAGGCCTCGAGGATGTTGTAGAAGCCGATCATGTTGCTTTTGATGTAGGCATCGGGGTTCTCGATGGAGTAGCGGACACCAGCCTGGGCAGCGAGGTTCACCACGATGTCGAAATGATACTGCTCGAAAAGGGCGTCGATGACGGGCTTATCGGCGATGTCGGCCTTGATGAAGGACCAGGTATTAACCGCCGGTAAACCGGCGGGCACTGCGGCTTCTTTTACCGCCGGAAAACCGGCGGGCACTGCGGCTTCTTTTACCGCCGGAAAACCGGCGGGCACAGTGGCTGCTTTTCCTGACGGCTGAAGCGGTGGGCACTGTTGCGCGAGTTCGTGGAGGCGGTATTCCTTCAGGGAGGGGTCGTAGTAGTCGTTCATGTTGTCGATACCCACGATGGTGGCACCCTGCAAGTCGTTGAGCAGGCGTTTTACCAAGTTAGAACCTATAAATCCGGCTGCGCCGGTGACAAGAATTGTTTTCATAATGTATGATGTTAGATGTGTGATGTATGATGTGTGATGTTTGATGTAAGATGGATGATGGATGATGTAAGATGGATGATGGATGATGGATGATGTAAGATGGATGATGGATGATGGATGATGGGAGGGTCAGGAGTAGCGCTTCGGATAGCGGAGCAGGATCGACAACAGGGCGGCCACGCCTACTGCCAACGGATAGTAGAGATAGGGCAGGATGCTGACCGGATTCAGCTGGGCCAGTCCTGCTGCCATCAGCAACTGGGCACCGTATGGAATCACGCCCTGTACCACGCAGGAGAAGGTGTCGAGGATGGAGGCTGCTTTCCGGTTATCTACGCCAAAGCGGTCGCCCACCTGTTTGGCAATGCCACCTACCGACAGGATGGCTACCGTGCTGTTGGCCGTGCAGAGATCTACGAATGACACCAGAGCGGCTATCGAGAGTTCTGCACCACGCTTGCCACTGACGTGGCGCGTCAGCAGTTGTATGAGGTAGTCGATGCCTCCGTTGTGGCGTATCATCTCCAAGAGTCCGCCCGCCATCATGGTGATGATGATGAGTTCACCCATGCCCAGGATGCCGTCGCCCATGGCCTGCATCCATCCGAAGACATCGTAGGAGCCGTCCGCCATGCCGATGACGCCTGTCAGCAGGATGCCCAGCGTGAGCACTGTCATGACGTTCATGCCGAACATGGCCGTCAGCAGCACCACGATATAGGGCACCACCTTTACGTACGATACCTCGGGAATGTCGTGTGGCGATGACATGTTGCTGCCCATGAAGATATAAACGACCAGGATGACCAGTGCGGCAGGTACCACAATGAATGAGTTGACGCGGAACTTGTCCGACAGCCGGCAGCCCTGGGTAGAGGTGGCAACAATGGTGGTATCGGAAATGAACGACAGGTTATCGCCAAAGAACGAGCCGCCCACGACTACTGCCGTCATCAGGGCCACGTCAGTGCCTGTATGCTGTGCAACACCTGCCGCAATGGGTGTCAGTGCCACGATGGTTCCCACACTGGTGCCCACACTAATGCTGATAAAGCAGGCTGCCAGAAACAGGCCCGCCAATAGCATCTGGCCGGGCAACAGCATCAGGGTGAGGTTCACGGTGGCGTCTATCGACCCCATCACTTTTGCAGAATTGGCAAAGGCTCCCGCCAGGATGAAAATCCAAATCATCAGCATCATCTGGTCCGTACCTGCCCCACGGCTGTAGATGTCGATACGGCGGCGCAGAGGTATTCCTCCGCTCGCCACCACTGCATATATTGACGCTGCCATGAAAGCCACCGTGATGGGTACCTTATAGAAGTCGCCGGCAATCAGTGACGTCACTAGATACATCACTATGAACACCGCCAGAGGCGACAATGCCATAAGTCCCTGTCTCGTCTTCATAACCTCCCGATAATGGCACTATGTGCCGTTAATACTGTCAACGGTCCTGCAACTTCTCGGCAATGCACTCCATCTCCACCAGCCAGGCGGGTCGGCACACCTTGGCGTGGGTGATGATATGCGGAACATGAGGATAGGTCTTCTGCATATAGGCAGCCACCTCGTCGGCATCAGCCAGGTCGCGCAGATAGATGATAAAGTAGCGGATGTCGTCCATCACGGCACCACCATCAGCCAACAGGGCTCCGATGTTCTCCAGGAGCCGCTCGGTCTGCTTGGTGACATTGCCGACATTGACCACCTCCCCGCGGTGATTGATGCTGGCCGTTCCAGAGATGAAAAACAGCTGCTTATGCGGAAGGGTGAGCCGTACGCCACGTTCAAAGGCCACTCCGTATTCGTGGGTGGGGTTCAGGTGGTTCAGGGCCTTGAGAAAGAGGATGTCCTCGGACTTGATGTCGGGAGCTGTCAGGAAGTCGATAGCCACGCAGACGTTCTTACCCATGGCCCTTCCGCCAATACCCGTGCTGGCTATAAAATGCGTGTCAACGGTCAGCCCGTGCTGGCGGAACACGTCGTTACGGGCCTTCACCACGCCGTCGTAGTTGGTGTCGATGTCACGGACATAGATCCACGTTCGCACACAGTGGTCACGCAGGTTTAGGCCTCGTTCCTGCAGCAGTGCCAGATACTTGTCAAAGAGCATGATGGTCTGCATGTAGGAACCAAAGTTCATGATTTCGTCATCAGTCAGTCGCAGGCTGTGCAGCACGAAGTTGTCCTGTTCGTCACCGGTCTTCAGCAGCAAGCCAATCTTGGCACCGCCAATCGGTGACTGCTGGATAATGGTATGGGCAGCATGCCCTATCACCTTCGTCATCAGCGGTGAACGGCGCAGCGTCTCTTCCTGGTTGGCAATATCGCTCAGAAACACCTTGGTGTAGATGAGCATGCGCCCCTGTTGCTGTTCAGCGGCCATATAGTCTTTCACTCGCCGGTATAGTCCCTCCAGTCGTTCGGGGAATAGTCCGTGACCTTCATCGGTCAATATTTCGTAATGGTCCATCGTATATGTATTATTTCTTGATTGCGTTCACGTATTTCACACGCTCGCCGTCGCTGCCTTTCAGCACTCGGGCAAACTCCTGCGGAGTGGTCTTGACAGGACCGCGCATGAATTCGGGGATATTATAGCTTTTTACAAACTGCCGGTGATAGTCAGGGTCCTCCTGGGGCAGTTCAAAGGGTTTGCTGCCCTTGCCGTTGCCGTCAATGTGGGCGATGAACGGACGGGTATAGCCGCCATCGTCGCGCCGACTGCTGAACACCACCCACCGGCCGTTTGACGACCAGGTGTGGTAGCTCTCCGTGTCCTTGGAGTTGATTTCACTCATGGCCCGTGCCTCACCACTTTGCAGGTCCAGCAGCCAGAGGTCGGCCTCATGGTGCCAGATATGGAACACACCGTAGCGACCCAGGGTAAACATCAGGTAGCGACCGTCGGGCGACACACGGGGCAGCGTGGCACTTAGGTCCATGCTATCAGCCAGGAACACCGCCTCACGGGGACCGAAGCGATAGGTCTCCGGATCGAAGGACTTCTTGTAGATATTGTATTTTATCTCCTTGGCACGTGTGATAACCTGACCCTCGTGGCCTGTAGTATCGTTGAACACGAAGTGGGCACTACAGTAGTACAGCGTCTTGCCGTCGGGTGCCCAGCAGGGGAACACCTCAAACTCGGTGGTGTCGTTCTCGATGTTGGCCAGCTCGTTCTTCTCAATGTCGTAAGCTATCAGGTCGCTGGCCGCGTCAAACACCTCAATCTTGTTGGCATGGCGTGTGTGGAACGTCTGGCTGGTCTTGTTGGAGGAATAGACGATGACGGGCAGCCACGGATGCCAGGCGGGATAGACACCTGCCGAGAGGATGGAGTCGTTGCGCATATTGATTTTCCGCACCTTGCCATGATGAACCAGTACGGTGCCGCCATGCGACTGGCGGGCATGGAACTGCATCTCGTCGGGATTATAGTTCTGGTAGTGGTGGCAGTTCACGCACTGTCCGTTCTGTTCGGTACCGCATAGCATATTGTCCACCATCACCCGTTCGTCGTAGTTTTCCAGACAACGCTGGTTGAGCGTCAGTTCCTCATAGGCCACATACGATGGTGAGATAAGCCTGTAGCTCAGCCACGGGTCTATGCTGTCCTTCGACACGGTGAGGTGGAAAGGCTTGTAGCGCAGCCACTCGTCGTCCAGCCTGACATATACCTCCACGTCCAGCGTCTTGCCGGCTGTCTGTGACAGTAGTTGCCGCCAGTCGTCTATGTCCGGCTGTACGCAATCGCCGCCACACACCAGTTCATGGCCGTCAGCACTGAAGCGTGCCACCATTTCTTCGCAGCCGCCCTCCATCTCAAAGGTCAGCGGAGCGATGTTCACGGGAATGGTGACATCGCGATAGTCGGGATAGATGGCGGGAGCCTTATCCACTTCGGTAAAGGTATCGGGAACCTTGGGCTGACAAGCCGTGAGCAGGACGATGGCTACGGTGAAAAGTGAAAAAATTGCTACCGCACGGAACTTCCTTAGAAAAATATATGGATTCTTCATGGCATCAATTCATTTTCAGGTTTCTGACAAAATAGTATTCGTAGTAGAATGTCTGTCCGAAGAGGGGATAGAGCATCTGCGCCATGGCTTCCTCGCCGAGGTTAGCATAGTGGTCAGCCTCGCGGACAAAGGCGTCATAGTTCTTGCGGATGGTGGGGTCGAAAGGCATCTGGCTGATGTCAACGGTATGCTCCAGATGACCATACAGCAGGGCTGCCTCCTGAAAGTGTACCGGCATGGGCTGGTTCTGGTGGCCCTGTGCATACTGGAAGAAGAAGCGCCAGAAGGTGGGAATGTCCTTTTGCCACAAGGCACAATAGACAGCCTGTTCCTGATAGAGGCTGTCATTGCTGGGCTGTTTCAGGAATTCCGTCATCAGGAAGCGCTCGGCAGGCATGTTCACACTACCCATGCGGTCCTGAGCGGTTGACAGATGGAACACTGGCTCAAACTCTTGGTCGGCACGCAGTGCCTGGTGGTCGCTGAGGAAGTGTTCGAAGCGCTGTGCCCAGTCGCTGTGATAGCGGGTGTGCTTCAGCATGTTGATGTATTTCCGGGCTACGCGCCAGTCGCTATTGACCAGTGCGCAACGTGTCATATATTTCAGGTACTCCACGCTCCATCCCAGTTCCACACAGTATTCCATGCACCAGCGGTAGCAGTAGTTGGCCTGTCCGTAATGGAAGAACAGCTGTTCGCCGGCCACCTGTGCCAGATTGATGGGCAGTGGGGTGTTATAGTCCTTGGAGCCCTGTCGGTACTGATACATGACGTTGCCCTGACAACCCAGCCGAAAGAGGGCCAGATTGCGCATCATCACGATGGCACGGGTGGGTTCCTCGTCACCCTGGGCGGCTATCTGGCGCACACCCTCCCAATCGACGTTGTCGATACACTGCTGCATGCGGAGTTCCTGGTGAAAATTAAAGTCCTTGTACCAAGAGGCTGACACCGTCAGCAGCAGCACCACCATTACTGCCAGTTGACCAGACAGCCAAAGCCACGGCTTGCGGATGTCTGCAGTCCGCTGTTGGCGGTAGGTCGCAGCAAAGCCCGCCAGCGAGAGGGCCAGCGCGATATACGGCAGGTAATAGGTGAAATACTCCTTGTCAAGCACGAAGAGCGGTAGTCCCGTCCAGTAGATGTTCACCATATTGGTCTGGTAGTACAGCAGATAGTAATACAGCAGCGGCCACACGATGATGCTACCCACGGCAGCCAGTGTGACAGCAGTGCGCTGCGAGGTGGTGACCCCCTCCAGGCGCCATACCAATATAGCTGAGAGGGCTGCAGATAGCAGACCGTAAAAACCTGCTACAGGGTATAGCACGGCGGTGCTCACCACGAGATATATGGTACGCAGCTGGTAGCGGGATGGTAGCAGCCGGAACAGCCACACGCTGGCGACTGCCAGCAGTGTCCCAAGGGTGGCCACGAAGAAATAGCCATGCAGTTTCAAGAAATATATCCAGTAGCCTAACGATACGTCAGCCACCAACAGGGCTGCAACAGGTATCAGCAGGCATACTGCCCACTGTCTCTGCACTCGGAAAGTGCAGGCGGTGAGCCACATCAGCAGTGCCCAGCAGAGGATGAGCAACAGCACGCCCTGCCAGGGGTGATACAGGAAGTCCGTCAGCCAGGCCCCTGCCCACGTCAGCAATCCTGCCGACTCCACCAAGTGTTGTCGCAGGAATAGGGGTGTGTCTAGAAACAGGTTCAGTTCCTGTACCTTCCACAAGTAGTCACTTTCGTAGTTCAACAGACAGCCTGCCACTGCTATCAGTGCTGCCAGCACCAGTGCAGGACTCAGCCATCTCATTGTATCTTTCTTCATGATTTGGTTTTTCTTGGGTGCAAAATTAATGAAAAAAAGCCTGTCAGCAAAAAAAATCACGCTTAATTTGTGTTTTACGATTATATTTTGTACTTTTGCAATCTGTTTAGGTGATACCTATTTTATTTTTAAATAACAAACTATGGATTTATTAAGTCAAATCGTTGCGCGTGCCAAATCAAACAAGCAGCGCATTGTGCTCCCCGAAGCAGAGGAGGAGCGCACCCTGTGTGCAGCCGACCGTGTGCTGGCTGAGGACATTGCAGACATCATCTTGATTGGTAACCCTGCCAAGGTTGCTGCCCTGGCCAAGGAGAAGGGTCTTACCCACATTGACAAGGCTACCCTTATCGACCCTGAGAATTACGAGAAGAGCGAGGAACTGGCCGAGAAGCTGGCCGAGATTCGCAAGTCAAAGGGCATGACTATCGAGGAAGCCCGCAAACTGATTAAGAACCCGCTCTATCTGGGTTGTATGATTATCAAGACCGAAGGTGCTGACGGACAGATCAGCGGTGCCCTGTCAACCACGGGTGACACCTTGCGTCCTGCCCTGCAGATTATCAAATGCCAGCCGGGCATCACCTGTGTCAGCGGTGGTCTGTTGCTGATTTCAAAACAGAAACAATATGGTGAGGATGGTGTGCTCGTCGTTGCTGACGTAGCCGTAACACCTATGCCCGATGCCGCCCAGCTGTCACAGATTGCCGTATGTACCGCTCAGATGGCAAAGGCTGTAGCAGGTTTCAAGGAGCCCCGCGTGGCCATGCTGAGCTTCTCAACGAAGGGTTCTGCCAAGCATGAGGTCTGCGACAAAGTCATCGAGGCTACACGTCTGGCCAAGGAGCTTGACCCGACGCTGAAGATTGACGGTGAGCTGCAGGCTGATGCCGCCCTCGTTCCCTCTGTAGGTGCCAAGAAGGCTCCCGGTTCTGACATTGCCGGTAAGGCCAACGTGCTGGTATTCCCCAACCTGGAGGTCGGAAACATTGGCTATAAGATGGTACAGCGCCTCGGCGATGCCATTGCCATCGGTCCCGTCCTCCAGGGTATTGCCCGTCCCGTGAACGACCTTTCCCGCGGTTGTTCGGTGGATGACATCTACTACATGGTGGCCATCACGGCTTGTCAGGCCATGGATGCAAAGAAATAAAAAGGTATTAAAAGAAACGAATTGGAATAATTAGAATAATTAATCCACGAATTAGAATAAAAATCATGACAAGGCAAGAATACATGGACATGTATGATGCTGTTGGCGTCGCCATGGAAGTCCACAAGACTTTAGGACGCGGTATGGCAGAGCAAGTCTATCAAGAAGCCTTTGCCATGGAAATGAAACTTGGTGGGAAACAGATAGAACGAGAAAAAGAACTGAGACTACATTATAAAGGTACGCTTCTGGAAAAAAGCTAAAGTCAATAGAGGCATTCTGTTCAATTTTGGCGAAAAGAAACTGTATGCTGAACGTTACCTGTATCTTCCTGAAGAAGATGACTTCGTACTTCTGAATCAGGACAACTACAAATGGTATATCACTGACTAAAGTTTTATTATTCTCATTCGTGACCTCATTATTCCAATTATTCTAATTCGTTTCAAAAAAGAAAGAAAAATGAAGATATTAGTTTTGAACTGTGGTTCGTCCTCGATCAAGTACGCACTGTACAATATGGACGACAAGAGCGTGATGACCAGTGGCGGTGCTGAGCGTGTGGGCTTGGACGGTGCCTTCGTGAAGGTGAAGCTGGCCAATGGTGAGAAGAAGCAGATTATGCACGACATTCCCGAGCATACCGAGGGTGTGAAGTTCATTTTCTCGCTGCTGACCGACCCCGAGATTGGTGTCATCAAAGACCTGAAGGAGATTGATGCCGTTGGTCACCGCATGGTGCATGGCGG